>Ga0134121_10000183_pt1 | contig 73941 bp, 70 predicted proteins | sample KB301_FD_96463 | JGI IMG/M metagenome (GOLD analysis project Ga0134121, IMG submission 96463) | Terrestrial soil microbial communities without Nitrogen fertilizer from Kellogg Biological Station, Michigan, USA - KB3-0-1 | ecosystem: Environmental > Terrestrial > Soil > Unclassified ...
CTTGCAAAACGCCTGCTGGCGTTTCGCACAGTTCCCACAGGCTCGGCGACGGTTAACCAACAAACAACTAAACCGGACAGATCACTTGCTACAAAAACCGGACATTTTCACTTGCTACCGACACTTACCGTGCTCTGAATTCGGGGCCGTGCTACTCGAACCCCAAATTCGCACTTCAGAATTTGGGGTTCGAGTAGCACGGCCCCGAATTCAGAGCGGCCCCGAATTCAGAGCGGCCCCGAATTCAGAGCAGCGCCCCGAATTCCCTACCTTTGAACTTTCCCGGATCCGTCGCCGGCGAGCAGCTCGTTTACTTCCTCGACGGTCGAGCGGCTGAAGTCGCCAGGAATGGAATGCTTGAGCACGGCAGTGGCGGAGGCGAAGTCGAGCGCCGCCTGCTTTGTCGGAAGAGTTAGAAGGCCGTAGATCAGGCCTGCATCGAAGGCGTCGCCGCCGCCAACCCGCTCCACAATATGTGTGATCTCATAATGGCGGCTTTCTATGAACTGATTCCCGTCATCCAGGCAGGCCGACCATGCGTTGTGGGAAGCGCTGCGAGATTCACGCCGCGTGAGCACAATGGTCTTCAGGTTCGGATAGACCTTGCACGCTTCGCGCGTGAGGTCTTTGAAATCTCCGGATGCCTTTACGCCCAATACAACATCCATCGTCTCGCGGTTTCCGATAAGGACATCGGTGAACTGCATGAGCTCCGGCATAACCTCATGCGCTTCCTTTCCCCATCTCCACAGGTTCTTACGATGATTGAGATCGCAGGAAACCGTCAGTCCCGCATCCTTCGCGCGCTCCATGGCGTCGCGCGTGACATACGTGGCAGTCTCGCTGATGGCGGGTGTGATCTCCGAGACGTGCAGCCAGCCTGCGCCGCGAAAGATGTTTTCCCAGGGAATCGTGCTGGGCCTTGCCAGTGCCATGGCGCTGTATTCGCGATCGTAGAGGATGCGGGGTGGACGTTGATTGGCGCCAGCCTCGAGGTAATAAACGCCGAAACGCCCCTTCCCGCGAACGATGTGCGACGTGTCGACGCCATAGCGACGGAGTTCACCGATGCACGCCTCGGAGAGAACGTTCTGATCGGGAAGCACGGTGACGTGTGCTGCAGGAACTCCAAAAATCGCCAGCCCAATCGCGACGTTCGCCTCGCTGCCGCCGAAGGTTGCGTCGAGCCGCCCCGTCTGCAGCAGACGTTCCGTGCCCGGTGCCGCGAGCCTCAGCATCAGCTCGCCAAACGTGACGACCGTTTTCACAGAGGTCATGCGCGCGCCTTCCGGATTTTCTCGAGAAATTCTTTCGCCAGATCGGTGATCGCTTTGGAGTCATTCGCTGTTTTCATTCCGGTGAGATTGCCGCTGACGCCGACTGCGACGCATCCCGCTTTGATCCAGTCCGTCACGTTTTCAAGACTGACGCCGCCGGTCGGCATCAATTGCGCTTGAGGTAACGGGCTGTGAACCGCTTTTACGAATCCCGGGCCCAGTCCTTCGCTGGGAAAAATCTTGATGATATCGGCTCCTGCTTCCATCGATTCGATGATCTCCTTCACAGTCCCCGTGCCGGGCATGTACGGAATCTGGTAGCGATTGCAGAGTCTCGCCGTCTCGTTGTTCAGCGCCGGGCTGACGACGAACTGCGCGCCCGAAAGAATTGCGATGCGGGCTGTTTCGGGATCGAGCACGGTGCCCGCTCCGATGATCATTTCCGAGGGTTTGTATTCTCTGGCGAGTGTCTCAATCACTTTCGCGGCGCCGGGTACGGTAAATGTGATTTCCAGCGCCACGACCCCGCCTTTATAGCAGGCCTCAGCGATGCGCGCCGCCTGATCGGAAACGTCCGCCCGGACGATGGCGACGAGTCCGGAGTCGATAATGCGATGAAGAACGTTCAACTTCTGAATAGACATGGCTGGGAATTATCCCTTGTTCGCTCTGCTCCGCTGAACTATTTTACTGACCTATGAAACCCGTGCCACCGAACGAACAGCAGACGCTTGTCGAGCGTCTAACGAAGGCCTGTGGAGGGGCTTACAGCCCTGAAACGCGTAGAAAATATTTCATTTCCGGACCGCAGTGGGCGGCCGCTTATCGAGGCCAGGCCTTGTTCTTCGCGCCCACGCGGGAAGCCATCACGTATGAAGATGTCATTCGCGAACTCGGCAAGGTCGGCGTCGGTTACTGGACCACGCACGACAGCGACGTCATTCCTGCCGAGCATCTCGGCACGGATCGCCAGAAAGAAATCATCGGCAACATCCAGGAGACGCTTAAGAGCAACGACGTGAAGTGTTCGATGGTCACCACCGAGACTTTCTATCACGAGGTTTTCGCGGCGGGTCCCGCCGCGGAGTCGCCGGAGATTCGCGAGTATGCCGCGTTTCGCGTCCGCAACACTGTCGACATCGGACACGAACTGGGCGCGTCTTACGCCGTCTACTGGCCGGGATCGCTCGGATATCTTACTCAAGGCGCAATCGAAGAAACCGAAACGTTGCGATGGTACGCCGAAGCGTTGAACGCGGCGTGCGAACGCGATATCGAAGTCGCAAAGCAAAAGGGAAGACCGACGCTGAAGCATTGCCTCGAGGCGAAGCCCTTCGAACCTCAGGCAGAGATTCTTCTACCGACAAGCGACGCGATGCTCGCATTCATCGCGTCGGGCCTGCTGACTCATCCCGAAATGGTCGGTCTCAACCCGGAGTATCTTCATGAACTGATGTGGGGCGGCGCGCCCCGGGCCGCGCTGGCTCGCGCGCTCATTGCAGGCAAGCTGTGGCACTTCGATATCAATGATGGCTATCGTCTGAAGCATGACGTGGATATCGGCGTGGGCCTGGTGAATCCGCTGGACTGGTTGAACACCCTGATGCTGCTGCGCTCGCATGGCTTCAAGGGGCCCTTCAACCTGGACTTCAAGCCGCATCGCACGACAAGCAACTGGGGTGTGTGGGCGGTGAGCTTTCCGACAGCGGTCGATCGGTTTATTACGCTTTGGGAAATGGCGGGCGAAGCGCTTGAAGATCCGATTCTGCGCGAAGCGACGGATGCGCTGAAGGCGGGGTCGGGAGTGAAGGCGGGAACCGATGGCAAAGCTATTCATGAAGCCAATAAGGAACTGCTCACGCTGCACGAATTGATCGCGCACCGGCTCGTGCAATTGCTGCTGGGCTTGCATCGCGGGCGAACGTATTCGGGTTAGCGGAAGTGTCACCCCGAAGGGGTGAAAGGAGATTAGCCGGAGGTGAGCGAGCGCGAGCGAGCCACCTCCGGTTGGCGGTACCAACAACTCCTGGCACCCCTTTCGGGGGTGCCAGGATAGGAATGTCCTTTGACCGGGGGTTGCGCGCTTCGCGCTTACCCCCGGCTACCGTCCTTCACCCCTTCGGGGTGGCCTAACGAAAAGCCGCGTTCGATTTTGATGGAACTATGTACTGGCTTGGCATTGACGTAGGCACAGGCGGAACGCGCGCTCTGCTTGTGGACGAGCGCGGCAAGGTGCAACACGCGTTTACGGCTCCGCACGAAGACATGCGGATGGAGCAGCCGCTCTGGGCGGAGCAGCGTCCGGAGGATTGGTGGGATGCGGCGCAGAAGTCCATCCGCGGGGTTCTCGCGGCTGCAAAAGCTTCCGGGAGCGATATCCGCGGCATCGGCCTTTCCGGCCAGATGCACGGTCTTGTCCTCCTCGACGAAAGCAATCGGGTCATTCGTCCGGCGTTGATCTGGTGCGACCAGCGCAGCCAGCGCCAGGTGGATGCGATCAACGAATCCGTCGGTAAAGAAACGGTTCTTGCCTGCATCGCCAATCCGGTGCTCACCGGTTTCACGCTTCCGAAGCTGCTGTGGGTTCGCGACAACGAACCGGCGCAATTTCAACGTGTCCGAAAAGTTCTTCTTCCCAAGGACTATGTGCGTTTTCAACTTACGGGCGAATACGCCAGCGATGTTTCGGATGCCTCCGGCACTGCGATGTTCGACGTCGTACGCCGGCGGTGGTCGGGAGAACTTGTTGAAAAGCTGGGCCTCAATGAGAACATTCTTCCCAAGGTCTATGAATCCCAGGAAATTGCCGGCACGGTTTCGGGCGAAGCGGCAGCAGGCACGGGTCTTGCGGAGGGCACGCCCGTCGTCGCGGGTGCCGGCGACCAGGCGGCGAGTGCCGTGGGGAACGGGATCGTCGAACCCGGCCTGGTGTCGTGCACGATCGGGACGTCGGGCGTGGTTTTCGCGCACATCCCATCTCCGGCTTACGATCCACCGGGCCGCGTGCATACGTTCTGCCATGCAGTTCCCGGGGCGTGGCACGTGATGGGTGTGACGCAGGGCGCGGGTCTCAGCCTGCAGTGGTTTCGCCGCAATCTAGCGCCCAACACGGATTACGACGCGCTCACGACCGAGGCCGCAACCGCGCCCGCCGGGTCGCAGGGTCTTTACTGGCTGCCTTATTTGATGGGCGAACGCACGCCTCACCTCGATGCCACGGCGCGTGGCGGCTGGATCGGTCTTACAGCGAAGCATACGCGCGCCGACATGATCCGCTCGCTGCTTGAAGGAGTCGCCTACAGTCAGAAGGATTGTCTCGACATCATCGAAGGGATGGGCGCGCGTGTGGAGGCGGTTCGCATTTCCGGCGGCGGCGCGCGGAGCGCTTTCTGGCGTCAGATGTTCGCAGACGTTTTCGGAAGGCGTGTGACGACGCTCGAAACAGAAGAAGGCTCCGCGTATGGCGCCGCGCTGCTTTCACTCGTCGGTACCGGTCAATATTCATCGGTGAACGAAGTCTGCCAGGCTGCCGTTCGCGAGACCTCTTCGTTGGAGCCTCATGCGGCAGACGCCGCTGTCTATGCCCGCGGCCACAAGACTTTCCAGGCTCTTTATCCCGCCTTCAAAGTGGTAAAGTAGCGCCTTATCCCCGGAGGTTCAGCATGTTCGAGCGTTATACGGAGCGCGCGCGCCGCGTTATTTTTTTCGCTCGCTATGAAGCGAGCGCCTATGGCAGTCCGACAATTGAAACGGAACATTTTCTGCTGGGCCTCGTGCGTGAAGACAAGAACCTCATAGATCGCTTCCTGAAATCACCCGCTGAAGCCATTCGCGAGAGAGTCGAGAAGCACATTACGATTCAGCCGAAGATCTCAACGTCCGAAAACCTGCCGCTCACTGACGAGTGCAAACGGATTCTCGCCCACGCAAATGAGGAGGCGGAACGCCTTGCACATGGCCACATTGGCACGGAGCACCTTCTCCTCGGCATCCTTCGTGAGACCCATTGCCTGGCGGCGCGGTTGCTCGTTGAGGCCGGTATTCAACTGGAGCCGACTCGCGCCGAACTCTCAGGATCGCTGGCAGCTCGCGGAACCCCTTCTGACACAGACCTTCGAGCGGCAGATCGTGCGTCACTCCATGCATTGGTCGACCGGCTTCCGGAAAGCGCGCTTGGCCGAGCCCTCTGGATGCTGGACCAGTTGCTGTAGGGGTTCTGATAGAATCCGCGCTGGATTTTCAAAACATTGTCAGGGACGGGAGCAGACCATGCGAGCGAGAGCGTTTGCCATCACGGGGTTGGTTGCCTTGCTTCTCGGAGTTCGTGCAACTCCGGCGGCGCAGGGACAGGGGAACTGCGATAGAGCGTGCCTGGAGGGTTTCGTCGATACGTATCTGGACGCGTGGATTGCCCGCGACCCCAGGAAGCTTCCGTTGGGCCGAAACGTCAAGTTCACCGAAAATGGCCAACAGCTCGAACTCGGAGACGGCTCGTGGAACGTCGCGTTCGGCAAAGGGAAGTATCGTCTGTTCGTCACCGACACTCAAACAGGGCAGGTCGGGGTGATCACGACGGTCACCGAAGACGGCGCGGGGCCGGGACAGAGCATCGCCTCGATGCTCGCGCTACGGCTCAAAGTTCAAAACCGGCAGATATCGGAAGTCGAGGCGCTTTTCGTGCGGCCGGCGGCGAACGCCGGTGGCGGCGGTGGCGGGCGGGGAGGGGCCGCTGCGCCCCCGGCAAATGCGGCTGCCGGCGGAGGACGCGGTGCAGCGGGCACAACACCGCCTCTGCCTGCCGCTGGGAATCGCGGGGGCGCTGCAACTCCGGCTGCTGCAGCCGCAACCAGGCCCCCGGCACCACCTCCGGCAGAAAGACTCGAAGCGTTAGGCAAACCGAATGCCCTGTTCCTGGAACCGATCCCTGCGGCGGAGAGAATGTCGCGTGCCGACCTGATCAAGGTTGCCAACATGTACTTCAGCGGAATGCAGCAGAACGATGGCCTCGGCGAGTATCCGTTCACCAGCGATTGCGATCGATTCGAAAACGCTTCACAGACAACGAACGTGGAGACCCCGCCAAACCAAATACGTCCGGATCCAAAGACCGCGAACACCTATTCATCGCAATGGAGCTGCATGGAGCAGTTCAAGTCCGGCCTGATCCACTTCGTTTCGCGGATTCGCGATCGGCGGTATGTCGCGGTCGATCCGGAACGCGGACTCGTCTTCAGCTTTGCTTTCTTCGATCACATGGCCGGCAAGACGCGCACCTACACGCGCTCGGACGGGCGCACGATCACCGGCGGTCCGACGTCGCCCTGGACATGGGAGATTGCCGAGTTGTTCCGGATCGAGAAAGGAAAGATCCGCCGGATCGAAGCGATTCTCACGCAGCCGCCCTATGGGCAACAGTCTGGCTGGAGCACCTACGAAGAAGGGATGTCCGACAAGGCCCGAGACATTAAATAGGGGAGGGGATACGGGGACTTTGTCATTGTTCAATGTTCAATTGTCATTTGTCATCCGAGGGGTTTGCGTTTCTTAAAGTGACAAATGACAATTGAACATTGAACAATGACAAAGTCCCCGTATCCCCTGCCGTCCAAACTTCGCCCAGCGTTTCGAGTGTCCTAAGTAGTAGGGGAGATCGGGGCCGTGCTACTCGAACCCCGAATTCTAGAATTCGAATTCGGGGTTCGAGTAGCACGGCCCCGATCTCCCGGCCCCGATCTCCCTGGAATTCGAATTCGGGGTTCGAGTAGCACGGCCCCGATCTCCGGCCTCCCTTTTTCCTTTGAACCATCCGCCTGTTTAAGCTCTCCTTAATCAAGGATGAGATTTTTCTCCTTACTTGCGCCCCTGCTCATCGTTGCCGCTCAGGGTTTGCCACCTCTCGTGGGGCCGCTCATTCCAGACAACACCAGCGCGGTGACGGGAATTGTTCGTCGCGCCGACACGAGCCGGCCTATTTCCGATGCGCAGGTCGCGCTGATGAAAAGCAGTGAAACTCCCGCTCAGGCCTTGACCCATGCCGCCGTCACCGATGCGAATGGGCGATTCACCATCAAGAATGTTGCGGGGGGCGACTATCAAGTGATCGCGGAAAGTGAAGGCTATTTCAAACCCGCTGACGACACGCCGAGCGCTACGTGGGTCGCCCTTGGCATCCGCGTGCCGGAGGGCCAGCAGGTAAACGGCATCATTCTTGAAATGATTCCCGGCGCAACCATCAGTGGCCGTGTCGAAGGCAGTGACGGGCAACGGGTAACCGGCGCGCCGGTGGAGGCGGTGCAAGCGAACTACTTCAATGGCCGGATGACGCTGAAAGCGGTGAAGACGATTTCAACAGACGACCTCGGTGAATATCGTTTGTTCTGGGTTCCGCCCGGAGACTACTACGTTCGCGCGCGCTATCGCCTGGCGTCCGCCGATCGTTCGGAGCGTTATGCGTCTGTTTTTTTTCCCGGAATATCCGACGAAGAACTTGCTCCTTCCGTGACGGTCACGCCGGCATCAGAAACATCTGCGATTGATGTACGTATTTCCACGACGCCCGTCGCAGGCGTCACGGTGTCGGGGCGCGTCATGGACGCGGAACTCGCGAATCGCGTGGTAACGGCGGTTTACGTCGTTCCGCGCGACCGGGCCGTAACCTTGACGACGGATGTATCGGATGCCTATCCCAACGAAGCTTCCGATTCCGCGGATGGCCGGTTTGTGATTCGAGGCGTGCCCGCCGGGGAATACAACCTGTTTCCGATCGTGCAGGACAGCGACGGAAATCTTCATGCGGCGCGCATCCCGGTCGATGTGACGGACAAGACCATCGAAGATCTATCCGCTCCACTCTCTCCCACGGTGGAGTTGCGCGGCCGTGTCACGCTCGACGGCATGGCGCCTGACAGCGCGGTGTCGGATCGAGATGTGGTTTTGACGTCGCTGGACGGATTGCCGGGAATTCTCCTCAGTGGGCCGAGCCAGGGGCCGGCGAAGGCAGAGGCCGAAGCGACGGCCAGAATGGATACGGCGACCGGAGAATTTGTGTTTCCTCGGGTTAATCCCGGCCAATACACCGTCCGGCTCGAGGATACGATCGACACTCCGGACGCTTACATTGCAGACTTGCACCAGAAGGACAAGAGCGTTTTCGATCGGGGATTTGCCGTCGGAGAAGTAGCGCCGGAACCGTTGGAATTGATGATCCGAACTCACGGCGGTGTCGTTGCGGGAACGGTATTTGACTCGACCTTGATCCGTCCTTTCGCGCGCGCCACGGTTGCGCTGGTCCCGGACGATCCTCACCGTCGCAACTTTGCGCTTTATAGAACTGCAGTCTCCTTGCCGGACGGTACTTTCAACATGACGGGAATTGCTCCCGGTAGCTACAAGCTTTTCGCCTGGCAGACTGTCACTTCGGGCGCCTGGAGTAACGCTGCTTTTATACGAAAATTTGAGGATCGCGGGATTCCTGTGGTTGTGGAAGAGAATGCCAACAGGTCGGTACGGCTCCAGGTTATTGCGCGATAGCGGGAATTGTTCGCGCGGGAGTCCCCTCCTGACTCAGGAAGGGTGGCTGAGCCAGTAAGAAATTTTAAGTTCCTTAGCGGCGCAGACGGGGTGGTTCCTAAGCGACCATTTTTAAGAATGCATTCCGAAACATTTCGGCTCTGGAACCACCCCGTCTGCTCCATCAAAGGATCTTCGGTTATTTTTTGATGTCGCAGCCACCCCTCCTGAGTCAGGAGGGGACACCCGCCCGAAGACGTGATTCGTAACTACAGGTCATTGCTAACAAACCGCCTTTCCCGAGTGTTTCATGACTAGAAGAAACGGAGAGCAGCCTTGATCGCAACGCTTACCCGCATGATACCAACGGCCTATCCTGAAAGTTTCGAGCGGATTTTTCGGGAACATTCGGCGTTTGTTTACCGCACGGCGTATCGCGTTACCGGTAGTGTCGAGGACGCGGAGGATGTCCTGCAGACGCTTTTCGTGCAGTTGTTGCGCCGCGACGTACCGCCGGATTTCGACAAGAACCCCAAAGCCTATCTTTATCGTTCGGCCGTCAACACGTCGTTGAATCTGATCCGGACTCGCCGTCGCAGTGTCTTGAGCAATGACCTGGATGAGTTCGAGGCGGTTTCGTCGGAAGAGGAATCGCGCGGCCGGAATGAAATCGAAGAAAGGCTGCGGGCCGCGATGGCAGAGCTGAATCCGAAAGCTGCCGAAATCCTGATATTGCGGCATGTCCACGGTTATTCGGATGCGGAGATCGCCGGGCTGCTTGGGACGTCGCGCGGCACCATCGCGGTCAGTCTGTTTCGAACGCGCTCCCGACTTCGAAAATCCATCGGCACCTATCTGGGAGACAAATCATGAAAACCCCTGCAGAAAACCCGCGACACGTTGTGGATCGCTTTCTTGGGAGACTTGGCGAGCCGTTGTCCCCGCTGCAGGTCGAAAGATCGATCGGCAGGGTTCACGATCGGCTTGACGATGCGGAAGCCCTGAATATTCCCCTAATTGTCCCGCGAACCGCAGGTTCGTTTCAGTGGAGCGCGGTTGCCGCGGCAATTCTGGTGATGCTGGTTGGCGGCGCGCTTCAAATACTGTTCCTGCGGCCGGGCGTTACCGGAGCCGTTGCGAAGGCGGTCAGCGGTCAGGTCTATTTCGCGGAGACTTACAGCCCCCTCTCCATCGCATCGCGCATTGAGGGGGGACAATCGCTTCGGTCGGGTTCGGAAGGCGGATCGATCGCCCTGCTCGACGGTTCCCGCATTGAGATGAGTCCACACGCTCGACTGTCGATCGTTCATGCATCGGATGGAATGCGCGTGCGTCTGAGCTCTGGAACGGTGATCGTGACAGCGGCGAAGCAACGCAGCGGCCACCTCTATGTCGAGACGAAGGACTTGCTTGTGTCCGTGGTCGGCACGGTCTTTTCCGTCAGTACGGAAGCCCTCGGGTCGCGGGTTTCCGTGATCGAAGGCGAGGTCCATGTCCAGCAGGGCCAGACGAGTCAGACGCTGCTGCCGGGTCAGCAGGCTTCGACAAGTCCGGTTCTGGGTCCATTGCCTGTCGGGACTGAGCTTGGGTGGAGCAAGAGTGCGGGCGAACTTGTGGCGCTGCTCCAACAGTCCGTACCTGCTGCTCCGGCTCCTCCCCCTCCGCCTCAGGCGGTCTCCCGCGTTATCCAGGGAAGTGTAAAATCGGCGAGCAAGCAGGAGGGGATTGCGGGTGTCACGGTCACGGCGTGTCCTGGTAACGCTCAAGGCCCTGGGCTCAGGTATCGCTTGAATGGTGCGGTCAACACGGATCCCGGAAATCCGGTCCCATTTGTCCAGCAGCCTGGGGGGACGGCGCAAGATGGACCGAATATCCGGAACAAGACATTATTCTTTGCTCTTTGGGACGGTGTCGTCGGCTGCCCAACTCCCGTACAAGGCAAGACAGATGCCATGGGACGGTTCCAACTCCAGGATCTGCCTCCGGGCGACTACATCGTGCGTGCAGAACTCGAGGGTTACTTCGGACCAGCGGCAAACGGCAAATATCCCACGTTCGCCAGTCAGTCGGTGACTGTTGATGCGCAGCAGCCTGTACCGGAGGTTTCTCTATCATTGGTTCGTGGCGGAACCATCTCAGGCCGGGTTCGAGATGCAGAAGGGAAGTTAATGGTGAATGCCAGCGTGTCGGCGGGTGTGCCCGTTCCCGCCAATGGAGCGGGATTCTTCATTATCTCGGCTTCCAAAACCACGGATGACCGCGGGGAGTACCGCCTGTTTGGCTTGCCGCCTGGCGAGTACTACGTTGGAGTGGGCGTACAGGGCGTGGTGGACGTCGGCGGCAGAGTGTTCAAGAGAGACGCGGCGGCCGCCGGAGTCGGTCAATATTTCAAGTGGAACACCGTTCCGGGGCAAGCGGTCTCCACGAACGGTCAGACATTTTTCCCCAACGCCGCCTCGCTCAACGAGGCGACGCCTGTTGTGGTGCGGGAAGGCGAAGACGTTGCAGGCATCGACATTGCGATGCGTCCGGCGCTTCCGGCCGATGCACCGCTGCAGCGTGTCCCAGTCCCAGGCTTACGCAAATAAGCGTTGCCGGTGTATGCTTCGGCAACGATGACGAAGCAGCTTTTTCTCGGTGGAATCCTGTTAATGGCTGGCGTGTTCTCTGGCTCCTTAGCGGCGCAAGAATCACGTTCCATTGCAGGAAGGGCCACTCTTCAAAGTACGGGCGAAGGAATACCCGAAGTCGCCATCACCCTGTGCCCGGATTCCGGCCGCAAGGTGATTTTGGTGACAGAGGGTGTGGCGCAACTTCCCGCCAGGGATCAGATTCAGGCGATTCGCATTTCATCGGCTGGCGAGCCGGGCCAGATCAGCGTTACCAGTGTGGTCGACGATTGCTCGAACGAGCGTCGCACGACGACCGACAATACAGGACGCTTTGTTTTCAACGGCGTGGTACCTGGCCCATACAGGGTTCACGCTCAACGGAACGGATACATTGGCGAATTCCTTCGGGGAAGCCCTCCTGCCGTTTTGACCCAGTCCGCAACGGTGACAGCGCAACAATCCGTTCCCGACATCTCCTTTGCTTTCATCAAAAGTGGAGCGATCGCAGGAACTGTTCTTGACGCGAACGGAAAGCCTCTGGCCTCGGCCGATGTGCAGGTCCTGTCCGCGAAAAGCGCATCTCTGCTGGCTTCCAGGCAGACCGATGATCGCGGGCAGTACCGATTGTTCGGGTTGCCTCCGGGAGAGTTCATCGTTGTTGTCCGAGTGGGCACTGTCACGACAATCAACCCGCTGCCCGACGGCAAAACCTCAATGTTCATCGCCAATGTCTCACAACCCGGAATCGCTCCCCGTTATACCCCAACGTACTATCCGAGCGTTCTTTCGTCCGCTGATGCAAAGACCATTGTTCTTCGCGAAGGCGAAGAAGCCTCGGGTATCGATGTTGTGCTGCGGAGCCTGCCATGAGAAACCTCGTCGCTGCCGTTCTCAGTCTGACGATTCTTGCCGTCGTGCCGCTGCGGGCTCAAGCGCCCGACACGATCCTGGTGAACGGCAAGATTTTGACGGTCGACAATTCGTTTTCGACTCGCGAGGCGCTTGCGATCCATGACGGGCGGATCCTGGCGCTCGGCACGTCAGCGGAGATCCGTAAGATCGCGACACCGAAGACGCGCGTTATCGATCTTCAAGGCCGCACGGTCATCCCAGGCCTGATCGATTCCCACATTCACGCGATTCGTGCCGGACTGAGTTTCGGCACGGAAGTGAACTGGATCGGCGCTGCGTCTCTGGTCGAAGCACTTGGCCGGGTTCGGCAGGCGGCGTCAGCCATGAAGCCCGGTGCGTGGCTCATCGTCGCCGGTGGATGGAACACGAATCAGTTCAAGGAGGGACGCCGCCCCACGCAGGCGGAGCTTGTGGCCGCAGCACCCAACAATCCCGTTTACGTGCAGCTTGCTTACGGCTGGGTCGTGATGACTCCCACCGCGTTGAAGGCCTTGAAAATTGTCTCCAATGCGGACCTGCCTGCCGGCGCTACGTTCGAGCGTGATGCGGCCGGCAATCCGACCGGTGCGATCAACGGCAACCAAACCGCCATCGTGGCCTTGTTCGACAAGCTGCCCAAGCCGACGTTTGCAGAGCAGGTGGCCGGCACGAAGAAATTCTTTCGCGAACTGAACCGTTTGGCGCTGACTGGCGTTGGCGATCCTGGCGGCGGCAATTTCTCTGCGGCCGACTATCAGGCTGTTTTCGACGTCTGGCGGCAAAAGCAAATGACGGTTCGTGTGACCTACAGCCTGAATGGGCAGACCGCAGGTGCCGAGATGGAGGAACTGCAGAGCCTGTCGCGGATGCTGCCCATGGGATTCGGCGACGACATGTTGCGGTTCAGCGGTCTTGGGGAACGCGTCACGATTGCGATGTATAACAACGACAACCCCAGCGACGCGGACAAGGCGTCCTTCTACCAGATTGCCAGGTGGGCTGCCGAGCGCGGTCTCGCGATGACGATGCACTGGAATAACGACGCGTCGGTGGATCATCTGCTGACTCTCTACGAGCGATTGAATCGCGAAACGCCGATCACAGACCTGCGATGGTCCATAGCCCACCTCGGTGACGCATCCCCAAAGAATCTGGCGCGCATGAAGGCCCTGGGAATGGGCTGGACGGTGCAGGATTCGCTTTACTTCTCCGGCGACGCTCAGCGCTCCATGCCTCCGATCATGACCGGGAAAAAGCTGGGCGTTCCTATTGGCGCCGGAACCGACGCACATCGCGTGGCGTCGTACAATCCTTTCACTTCATTACAGTGGATGCTCGATGGCAAAACAGTCGGCGGCGTGGCGCTCCGCGGACTCGAGGAACGTCCTGGGCGTGAAGATGCACTTCGCTTCTACACCATCGGCAGCGCCTGGTTTTCCCGTGATGAAGGCAGGCGCGGGTCGCTCGAAGTCGGGAAGCTCGCGGACCTTGCGGTTCTTTCCAAGGACTATATGACGGTGCCGATCGAGCAGATTGGCACGATCGAATCGCTACTGACGATGGTGGGTGGAACGGTTGTGTACGCGGCCGGGCCCTTCAAGCCCTAACACTGTGTTCGCAATTTGCGATCAAGTATTCGTGCGGGTGTCCCCTCCTCTTGAGGAGGGGTGGCGAACGCAGTGAGCTGGGGTGGTCAGGGTTTGAGTCATTATCTTGAAAGCTTTTTGAAAAATCTCGGTAGGCGCGACCACCCCGGCCGCTCCCGTTGGTCGCGTCCACCCCTCCTCAAGAGGAGGGGGCACCCGCCCGAACACTTCACCGTAGATACGAAACGAAGCCTACGGCTTCCCGTAATGACTGACGAAATAATCGTACGCATACCGCGTGACTTCTGCGATCACGCGTTCGCGGGCCGCGGTGGTCGCCCGCGTATTCCGCATCAGCACGGTCACCGCGAGATGGCCGGCTTCGTAAGGCAGAAAAACGATTCCCGTATCGTTAATGGATCCGCTGATCGATCCACTCTTGTGGGCGACGTCGATTTCCGGCGGCAGCAGTCCGCGAATGCGCGCCGTACCCGTCTGGCATTCCTTCATGATATCGATAATCTGGTCTGACGCTGCCCGATCGACGATCTCTCCGCGGTAGAGCATTTCCAGCAGACGATTCATGTCTGAAGGCTTCGCGGTGTCCTTGTCGACTTTGTTGAATTGCTCGTCGGCGCGGGCGGCAGTCCTGGAATCGACGGCATCGAGCAGCTTTCGAACTTCGCGGGCCGGCCGGGAGCGGTAGATCGAATATTCGAGTCCCGACTGATCGAGAATCATTTCCAGTGTCGTGCGATCCACGCGAATCGAATCCAGCCCAAGTGTCTTCATGCGCTGTGTCACATTGCCCGCTTCGACGCGATTCAGAAGAATATCGGCAGCGGAGTTGTCGGATACGCGCATCGCCATGTTGATAAGGTTGCGGATGTTGATGGCGATGCCCGGGGGGTCGAACAAGGCGACCATGGATCCACTGCCGATATGGATGTCGCTCGGCATGATCTCGACGCGGTCTTCCAGCGAGAGCTTGCCCTCCGCCTGCTGATAGAAAAGCTCCACCAGTATCGGCAGCTTGTAGGTGCTCGCCATCGGGTATTTTTTGTCCGCATTGATGAGGATTTCGGAGCCCGATTCCAGATGCTTGATCGCAATCCCCACCTCTCCGCGAGCATGAGGAATTGTCAGTTCGATCTGCTTTTTCAGGGGCGCGAGGTCAGCGGCGCGCGCGGCAACAGAAATCGCCAGGATCAGAATGGCAACCCTGTGAAGGCGTGTTCTCATGCTTCCGGATTGTAGTCTCTCTAGTGCCTTTCGAAAAATCTTCGTGAAGAGCGTCAACCCCGGTTCGAGAAAACCGTCTACACGTCCGAATGGAGCAAAGCGCGACAACCCGGATGATGGCGGCGAGCATGGAAAACCCGGCCGAAGAGATTCAGGACTTCGACAGGGTTGTAGAAACGTACCAGGCCGCCGTCTTTCGCTTCGTACTGGCGTCGCTGCGTGATCGAGACGCCGCGGAAACGCTCACGCAGGATTGCTTCATGCGTGCCTATCGGCACAGAAACAAGTTCCGTGGCAGTGCGTCCGTCAAAACCTGGCTGATGCAGATTGCCGTCAATCTCGTTCGAGACCGGGCTCGCAACCGGCGCTTCCAGTTCTGGCGGCGCACGCAGTTATCCGCTGTCGACGCGTGCGATTTGAAGGACTGCATCGGCAATCGCGACATGTCCCCGGAATCGCAGACGGTTCTCAATCAACAGGTTCGCCGGATTTGGCAAGCGGCCTCGTCCTTGTCCGAAATGCAGCGTTCCGTTTTCCTTCTTCGATTCGTGGAGGAAATGGACTTGCTTGAAATTGCCGATGTCCTGGGAGTGAAGGAAGGAACAGTGAAATCCCATCTGTCGCGCGCTCTGAACAATATTCGAGAGTACATGGGGAAGGCCAAATGAACGAGCATCTCTCGACAACGCAAATCTCCGAACGGCTTGCGGGTGATCGATCCGGGCAGAACGAACGGCATCTGCAACACTGCGCGGCGTGCCGCAGCGAAGTGGCCGCTTTCGAGACAGGGCTCGCGGCGCTTGGCCAATCCATACGCTATTGGGCCGCGCAGCAGGACGTGACGCCGAGTTCGGAGATCGATATCCGAAGAAGTCCTGCCCGCCTTTCATGGCGCTGGGTCCCGGCATCCGTCGTGATCGGTGCCGCCGTTTTTCTTCCCGTGCACTGGAATCTGGAGGCGCGGCGCGAGGCCGCTCGTCAGGAAGACGCGAAGTTCCTGGAGAGTGTCGACACACAACTTTCACGCGCGGTTCCCGCATCCATGGAACCTTTGATGAACCTGATGCAGCAAGGAAAGGACGAACACGAATGAAACGCATTGGAGCTATGGCAATGATGATTGTGGTTCTGGCCTGCATAACAGCCGTGGCGCAGACGGTACCCGAGGAGATCAGGAAGGCGAAGGAGGCCAAGGTTCTCACAAGAGCAAATTTGGACAAAAAGACGGGCGCGAGCTCCTTGAGCGGTCTTTCCGGTACCTGGTGGCGCTCTCCCGCGAACGTGCAGTTCTTCAACCTGACGTCCGACCAGCAAAGGAAGATGGACGAGGTGTTCCAGGAGAACCGTGTACGGTTGATCACACTCGACGCGGATCTCAGAGTGCAGGAAGCGATGCTCGAGCCGCTCATGGCGGCAGAACGTTTGGATGAATCGAAGACCCTTGCCCAGATCGATCGTGTTGCGCAGGCCCGCGCCGAACTTGAGAAGGCCAATGCACGAATGCTCCTCGGTATTCGCGAGGTGATGACTGCGGAGCAGAGGGCAATGCTTCAGAAGCGACAGTCCAGGACCAAGCCGTGAAATCGAGGATGTAATTTGGGGGGGGTAATTCGGGGCCGTGCTACTCGAACCCCGAATTCTGAACTACGAATTCGGGGTTCGAGTAGCACGGCCCCGAATTACCCCCCGGGGTTCGAGTAGTCTGACCCCAAATTAGATCCTCGATTTCACCGAACCTGCCGAAGGACACATTCCGGCAATACCTGTTGCCCCATTTTTTGTGCACCAGGTATCTGGTATCGTTGGCGATCATCTGTTATCTTCCGGCACTCCGAAGGACCGGATGAAGAAGAACAGCACCAAGTATTGGGGAGTGGTCGCTGCGGTACTACTTTTGACACAAGTAGCGGCTGCTGCGCGATACTTGTCGGTCGATAACGTCAACCTCGCCTTTGCTCTCGAGTATTTCGATCCCCTTAATCATCAACCGCAACCTCCGGGCTATCCCCTGTTTGTTCTTTTTGCGCGCGGGCTGAATTATTTCTTCGGCAGCGTGGAGCACACGTTTCTCTTTATCTCTGTTCTCGTGACCGGTTTGTGTCTGCCCGTGATGGCCGCGCTTGGAAAGCGAATGTTTTCGGAATGGAGCGGCAGAGCTGCAGTGCTTCTTCTGCTGGTGAATCCGGTTTTCTGGCAGTCCGGGGCAACGTCTCCGTTGCGTCCGTTCCTGGCGCTGTTCTCGCTGCTGACTGCATATTGTGCCTGGCGATGTTGGCATGGAGAAGCGCGGTACGCGCTCTGGGGCGCGATTTGTGTTGGCGTGGGCGGCGGCTTTCGTCCGGAGCTCCTGCTGTTCCTGTTTCCCATTTGGTTCGTTGCGGCATGGGTGGGAACACGTTCGATCAAGACAGTTGTTGTGGGAGCGTCGGTGCTCGCAACCATCGTTCTGGTCTGGACTGCTGGCCTGGCGGTGGCCGTGGGTGGCGTCCACGCGTTGGCAAAGCTGTTGGGTGACTATGTGGTCGACCAGTCTCGTACGCAATCGCTGCTGCTGGGAGCGAGTGTGCGGAACTGGCTTCGACAAGTGGGGCGGATCGGCTCGTGGAATGGAACTGCAGTATTCTGGTGGGTCTGGGCAGTGCCTTTCCTGTTGTGGCGTGGACGACGTTTGATGGATCGGAGCACGGGCCTCTTCGTTGCGCTGTGGATTCTGCCGGGACTGGTATTGCAGGCGCTGGTTCATGGGGACGCGCCTGGGCACACCTTGTTTTCGGTTCCTGCGCTGTGCCTTGTGGGGGCGCATGTGGTGATGGTGGCAGTCAAGCGCGATGAGGGCGAGCCGGACGCTTTCCAAATGCGTGAGGCGTGGTTTGCCGGCGCGCTCGTCGTCAATGTGATGTTGTTTCTGAACTCTTTTCCGATGCCCAATCCAGAGCCCGCGGCGGGCAGTCGTCCCTCCATTCTGAATACGATAGCTTTTGCCGTAAACGAAGCTTCGCTCGGCTCTGTCCGCTCGATGGATAACGTTGCTTTCGCGACGCTGGAAGAACTTCGAAGATTCACGCCTTCGGGCCGGCCCAGCATCATCGTGTCTACCGATCTCGCGAAGAAGAACTGGTTCCTGAACTGGCGCATCCTGCGCTATTACGAACCCACGCGCGAGATCTGGTCCCTCTCCGACGAGGCCAGCCCCAGGGCTGCGCTACGCATCAAGCGTTATGGCTCTCTGGAAAGTGTTTCAGGAGATCCGGTTCCAATCGCCGTTCCGAAAGGAGGCCGCATCATCTGGATTGTGGAGCCCTCAGGAATCTTTGAAGGCGAGCTCAGGGAAAACGTCTCCGTTTTTGGTGGCCGCTATGTGGCCTATACCGATTTGCCTGAGAATGCGGTTCCCTTTAAAGTAGCGGGGTTTGAGTTCAGGCCTCAATAGACATCTCTTCATATGAAGCAGCAGCCGAAAAGCGAGAGCTGGGGTTGGGCGACTCGCCTGGCCTTCCGGTTCTGCTTCGTGTACTTCGGACTTTTTGCGCTTGCCACGCAGGTTACAGGGAGCCTGCTTCCGTCATTTTCGTTCCGGGGATTCGGGCCGCTCTGGCCCATGCGTGAGATCACGTACTGGGTCGCCCTGCACATCTTTGGTGTGACGCCCGTTTTGAATTCCATCGACCCGGGCCAGGGTGGAGAAACCATCTTCTATTGGATCCAGGCGTTCTGGATATTTGTCGTGGCGGCCGCAGTGGCAGGATTGTGGTCGTTTCCTGGCCGGCAGCGAGCGAATCACGAAACACTTTACAAATGGTTCCGCGTGTTCATTCGTCTCGGCGTTGCGGCGCAGATGCTCGAGTATGGAATGACCAAGATCATTCCAACTCAATTTGCCGCGCCTTCCCTGAATACGCTGATGACGCCGGTTGGCGATCTGTCTCTGAATAACCTGTTATGGGCTTCGATCGGCGCGGCCACGGGATATCAGATCTTTACAGGTTGCGCCGAATTGCTGTCCGGTATTCTGTTGCTGATTCCAGAAACGACGCTGCTCGGCGCGCTGCTTTGCCTCGCGGACCTGGCTCTGGTGTTTTCGCTCAACATGTCGTACGACATCGGACTCAAACTTACGACGATGCATCTGATCCTGCTGACGATGTTCCTTTTGATTCCCCATTTCCGCCGCCTCGTGAACTTTTTTATCTTTGATCGCGCGACCGCCGCCGCGACGGAGCCGGCTCTTTTCAAGACGGCCGGCGCCAACCGATTCGCTGTTGCAGCGCAGGTGTTGGCAGGCGTCTATTTATTGGTGACTCTGGGGTATATCAATGTCGGTTTCTGGTATGCGAAGGGCGGTGGAAGCGAACGCTCGGCGTTGCACGGCATCTGGAACGTCGAGCAGTTGTCCGTCGATGGCCAGCCTCGATTGCCCAACCTTAACGATTACGATCGGCGGTGGCGGCGCGCGATCTTCGATACCCCGGAGAAGATGACATTTCAGCGTTCGGACGATTCATTCGCACATTACGATGCGTCGATCGATGACAATGCGAAGACGATTGTCTTGAGGAAACCGAATAGCGCGGCGTGGCATGCGGATTTCGTCTTTCAGCGGCCGTCGCCCGATCGACTCCTGCTTCATGGAGAGATGGATGGGTTCCGGATCGAAGCTCAGTTTCGGCTTTTGGAATTCGATACCCTGCCGTTGCTCAACAGCGATTTTCGGTGGGTGCGCGCCGTCTCACCCTAGTTACAGCCGGTCATACACGGCCGTTGTGCTGGCGTCTTGTCCCTGGGCGTTCTTACCCGCGGTTACGGCGGTGAGTGTGCGTCCATCAGGAGAGATCGTAACCCTGACTGTTGCGGAGATTTGTCCGTCCCTTTTGATGACAATGCTGTAGGTGTGATCGTCTATACGGGTGTATGCATTTGTCATCACGTAGTCGATGCCCTGGACTGGATAGTCTTTGCTGTCGAATCTTCCGTTCCATTCCACATGAGTGACGCCGCCTCGGATTCCTACCATGTCGTAGCTGATTTTCAAGCCATTCTCCCAAGGCTCTATCGTCGACGTGACCCTTTTGTATGGCGAGTTGGATGCGGCCGTGGATTTCGAGGAGTTCAGCCTCCAGGCGCCTAGCCACGGGCCCTCCGCCTGTCCGGCGCAAAGAGCCGGCGACAGGAGAAGCGAGATTGCAGTAATGGCGAAAAGGATTCGTGTTCTCACCGGCGACAACATTGCATCGCGCGCAAGTCCTGTCAAGGGCATGGACTTCGGGCGGGGAACGTACTACCATTCCGCCGAAATCGTATCGCCGCTGAATGACGTTGAGAGGTCAGCCGGCATTTGGACTCTATAGGTTGTAGGGGGACAGTGTATGCGTATCGCCCGTCGAGCGAAGCTGGTCGTTCCAGTCTTCTTCGCACTTTTGCTGCTTGCAGGCATTCCTGCATTCGCGCAGGTGGATTTAACCGGCGTTTGGAATCCAAGAACGGGGGACGAAGACAACCCCGAGCGATTGCAGGGCCCGTCGCTGGTGGAATTCCTCGGTATTCCGATCAATGACCAGGCACGGCAATGGGGGCTCTCCTACAAGTCGAGCCGCCTGTCTTTGCCGGAGCACGAATGTCAGGTGCACGTCGTCGAATACATCCATCGTGGACCCATGCAAATGAGAATCTGGGAGGTCCGTGATGAAGTCGACCACCACCTCATTGCGATCAAGGAATACATCAACACCTACGAACAAGACCGGACTATCTGGATGGATGGGCGCCCACACCCTTCGGTATATGCCCCGCACACCTGGATGGGATTTTCCACAGGAGTGTGGGAAGGAAACATGCTGACGGTCACGACGACGCACGTAAAGCAGGGCTGGCACCGTCGCGAGAACCTTCCTGCCAGTGACGAGGTCACGGTAATCGAGCATTTTGTAAGGCACGGCGACCTAATCACGCATATCGAGGTTACGGAAGATCCGATATTTCTCGCAGAGCCTCTGATCAAGAGTGAGGATTTCAACTACGTGGCCAATCCGAACGGTTTCAATCCGTTCTGGCCCTGTGAGTATATCGAGGAAGGTGAAACCGTACCCGGCCAGGTCCCCAGCTACTTCGCAGGCGAGAATCCGTGGGTTCCCGAATACGCTGCCACGCACAATCTTCCGCAGGAAGTGACGCTGGGTGGACCTGAGACCATGTATCCAGAGTATCGGCAGCGGATGAAAACCTTGCCTGTCGCGAAGATGCCCACGAACTGACCAGGGGACTGATGATGAAACGAAAACTATTTAAGACATTAACGGTCGCCGTCGTGGGAATCGCACTGCTCGCGGCCTTTGCAACGATTCTGGGTGCGCAACAACAGCAGATTAGAACGCCTCGACAAACTCCCCCGCCGCTCAACCCCGACTATTCCAGGATGGAAATCGAGACTCTCCCGGTTCAGGGAAAGATTTTCCTGCTGGCTGGCGCCGGCGGAAACATCGCCGTGCAAGCTGGAGACGACGGCGTCCTGCTCGTGGATACCGGGGCCGAGAAGATGGTGGACAAGACGCTGGCCGCCATCCGGAAGCTCTCGACAAAGCCCATCCGAACCATCATCTACACCACGCTCGCCGACGATCATACCGGCGGCGCAGGGCCGCTCGTCAAAGCAGGCTCGCTTAATCAGGCGGGGCCCGGTCTTGGCGGAAGGCCGAATGAAGCGGATTTGATAGCCAATACCGGCATCCTCCGGCTTATGACGGAAATAGGCGAAGCCAAGATTTCAACCGACCGGTGGCCACCCAGCACGTTCCACGGAAAGCAGAAGGATATGTATTCGAACGACGAACCGGTCATTGTCGAATCCGTACCCAACGCCGTAACTGCCGGCGACAGCATCGTGTGGTTCCGAAAGTCCGATGTGGTTGCCACTGGAGAGATCTTCAACCAGACGAGCTTTCCGTTCATCGATCTCGAGCACGGTGGCAGTATTAATGGAATTCTCTCGGGGCTGAATCGCCTTCTGGAGATCACGGTTCCGAAACATCTTCAGGAAGGTGGCACCATGCTCATTCCTGGACATGGCCGGATCAGCGACGAACACGACCTCCTGGAATACCGGGACATGTGCACGATCATCCGCGACCGGGTGCAGAATGCCATCAGCAAGAAGATGACGCTACAGCAGATCAAGGCGACAAAGCCGAGTTACACCTATGAGTACGAACCGCGGTTCGGGAAGAACCCGGCGTGGACCCCCGATCAGTTTGTCGAGGCGATTTACAAAAGCCTGACCGCCCAAAAGTAGTAACGTTGACAGGTCGAACAGCGTATGGCACTGTGGCGGGCCTTGCAGTTATAGAACCGTTTCTCTAGATGGAGGAAACAGTATGAAGTCCAGATTTGTTACTTTGACGGTCGTGGCGATGTTGGCGTTCGGTGTTGCAGCCTACGCGCACCATTCCTTCGCGGGAACCTACGTTGAAGATAAGACCGTCACTATTGAGGGCAAAGTTGCGGAATTCAACATTCGCAACCCCCACTCATTCATCAGTATCGAGGTCACCGGCAAAGATGGCAAGGTGACGCGCTGGGGTTGCGAATGGGGCGGCGTCACGCAGCTGTCTGAAGGCGGTGTCACCCGGTTTACTCTGAAGATCGGCGACAAGATCGTGATCGATGGCGCCCCTTCGCGGGATACCGCGGAATCCAAGATCCTTGTGAGGAAAGTCACGCGCCCGGCCGGTGAAGGCAAACCCGAAGCCACGATCTGGCAAGGCCGCGTTCAGTAGCTCTGTTTGGAGGAGATAATGCCCGAGGCGACTGCACGGCGGCATAAGACACCGCTCGTATCTTTTTTCCTGGTGTTCCTGATTGCAATTCCTATGGGTATTCTTGCCCAGGGCGGTGGTCAGGGCGGCCGTGGCGGGCGTGGTGGTGCGGGCGCTCCGGCAGGGGCTCCTGCCGCTCCGGGTGCTCCTGCTGTTGGTGGACCGCCTGCCGCTTTAGGCGGAGGGCAAGGTCGAGGCGGCGGTGCTCCTGCCGGCCCGGCGTCTGCCAAAGCGGCTGCTCCTGTGGACCTTGCGGGCTACTGGGTTTCCATTGTTACCGAAGATTGGATTGAACGCATGTCGCCCGATTCGCCGCCTTCCGGCGTGGTTCGCGGCGGTGCTGGCGCAGGCGGCGGTGGCGGACGAGGCGGTGGGGGACGAGGCGCGGCGGTTCCGCCTCCTCCGGGCGGTGAACAGTGCCGTGTTTATGCTGCCGGTGGCAGCATGCGTGTTCCTACCCGATTGAATATTACCTGGGCTGACGACAATACGCTCAAGATCGATATGGACGCCGGAACACAAACCCGTCTTCTCCATTTCAACGCCCCAGCCCCTGCAGGTGCTCCGAAAACATTGCAGGGCTATTCCGCGGCGGCGTGGGAAGTCGGCGGTGGCGGCCGAGGCGGTGGTGGCCGAGGAGGCGGCGGTGGCGCGCCGGCAGCTCCCCGTTGGGGCAGTCTCAACGTGGTGACCACGAACATGAGTGGGGGCTATCTTCTCTCGAGCCGATCCGCGTACAGCGAAAACGCCGTTCTCACCGAGTACTTCACGAAACAGAATGATTTCGGTCAGGAATACCTTACCGTGACGGCTTCGCTGGTCGATGGCGCACAAACTCGCGTTGTCAGCTCAACCTTCAAGAAAGAACCCAATGGTTCCAAATTTAAACCGTCAGGCTGCGAGATTGTGCGGTAGTTCTAGCCAACATCCAGACTGAACTCATTACCGACCAAACGACATAAGAGGCACGTAAATTCCGTGATGGAATACTTAAAGTGGATTGAAAACACGGGCTTTTCGACTTGGGTGCGCGAATCGCCATCGATATTTGCGTTTCCTACCGTTCTACTTCTTCACACCATTGGCATGGGGCTATGTGTCGGCATCAACGCCGGCATCGATCTGCGAATCCTGGGATTTGCTCCGGGCATTCGTCTGGCGCCGATGGAAAGGTTCCTTCCGGTGCTGTGGCTTGGCTTCTGGATAAACGCCATTACCGGCACGATTCTCCTCATGCAGGATGCGTCCTCGAAATTGAGGAACGCGGACTTTTATCTGAAGATGGTCTTCATCTTCCTTGCACTCACCATTCTCAGGCTTCTTCAAAAACGCGTTTTTCGCGATCCCATGATTGACAAAGCGCCCTTAACAACCAACGCCAAAGTTCTTGCAGTGTTGTCGTTGTTTTTCTGGGTCGGCGCAATTACCGCGGGACGCCTCCTGGCCTACGTCGGGCCGGTGAGCGGGTTGAGTTGATATGAATTTTCTTAATTTCGCTCACGTCCATCTTCTGCTCAATCACTTGCCGACGATCGGATTCGGCGTGGCCTTCGGTCTCTACCTGGCGGCCTATTTTGGCAAGAACCACCCGCTGAAGAAAACGAGCCTCGTCCTGCTGTTCTTGATCGCCGTTTTGGCGATTCCGACGTACATGAGCGGTAACGCCGCGGAACGAGCGCTCTGCCCTGAACACAAGTGTCCTGCAGATGTCTCCGATAACACAATCCGGGCACACGAAGACGCGGCGCTGTTCGCTTTCCTGCTGATGGAAACGACCGGCTTTTTCGCGTGGCTCGCCCTCTGGCAGCTCCGCAAGAAACCACAGATTGCATCGTGGAACTGGAACCTGATTCTAGTCCTGTCGGTGGCGGCGCTCGGTGTGATGGCGCTTGCCGCGAACAAGGGCGGAGATATCCGGCATCCGGAGATTCGCGCCACCCAGGAGGCGCCACCGGAGTACAAAGGCATTGCGCGATCCATCGGCGCCGCCGTCGCCGGTAACACCGGCATCGGATGGCTATGGCCCACCTTCGAAACGGTCCACTTTGTGGGGCTGTCTCTTCTGTTCCTGGTGGTGTTCATCGTCGATCTGCGTGTTTTGGGAATGGCCAAGTCGCTGTCGTTTGCGGCGGTCTATCAACTCCTGCCCCTCGGCATGCTGGGATTTGTGCTGAATTTCGTAACTGGCATGATGTTCTTCCTGGCAGCGCCCGGCCAGTACATCAGCAACGGGGAATATCACCGGAAGATTCTCTTCATCGTCCTTGCCGGAGTCAACGTGCTCTATTTCATGCTTGTGGACGAAACATGGGTGGTTGGGCCAAACGAGGACGCACCGTTGAGGGCGAAGGTCGCTGCAGTGATGGCGATCTTCCTGTGGATCGGAATCCTCTACTACGGCAATATGCTGCCGTTCCTCGGCAATTCCTTCTAAGAAGTTTTAGCCACGGGAATTAATTCAGGGTCAGACTACTCGAACCCCAAACTCTGTACTACGAGTTTGGGGTTCGAGTAGTCTGACCCTAAATTAATTCGTCGTTAAAAAATTCTACGAACGATTGAGTTTGTTGAGCAGATAGGCGAGCGCTCCTGTCACGAAGACGGTAGCGAGAACCAGGCCGCTGACGATCATTGCTAAACGCATTCCGCGAGTCTAACAAAACGTGACGCCATCAAGCGCAAGAAATCCAGTCGCGCCCCAAAAGGATAGGACATCTACCGGGTTCCGAGCCTATAAAGATGCGTGTCGCTGCGGATGAACAGCGAGCCCTGCGAGACTGCAATCGACGCGTAGGTTGTTCCGTCAAGCGTGTTCACCGCGAGCTTCCTAAATTCTTTTCCAGGCGCGATCACGGTCGTGACGCCTTCTTCGCTCAGGAAATAGATCTTCCCGTCAGCAAACACCGGCGACGCGGAGTAGTTTCCCGGCATGCGCTGCTGCCAGATCGTTTTTCCTGTGGCCACATCCAGGCAACTCGCGATCCCGATATCACTCACCATGTAAAACTCGTCGCCTACAACCAGGGGTGAAGGCGTGAACGGCGCGCCGCGTTCGATGGTGTAAGCAACGTGGGTATTGGTGACGTCGCCGGTGCCTGTCGGACGCACCGCCATCATCGATGCTTCCTGAAATCCCGTGCCGATGAAAACGAGTCCGTGGCTATACACGGGACGCGGCACGTTGGAGAAGCCGTCGCCGTAGCCAACGCGCCAGATTTCCTTCCCCGTCAGCGGCTCGTAGGCCGTCGTGCGATGCGCTCCGACGCTGATCAACTGGTCGCGGCCGCCAACCTGAATGACGAGTGGCGTCGTATAGGACTGATCGTAGGGCAGTCGACGTTGAGTCTTCCATCGGATCTTTCCGGTGTTCTTGTCGAGAGCCACGACATAGGCGTCATCGTCGCCGTCGCAGTTCACGATGAGCAAATCGCGGTAGAGGGCAGGCGACCCGCCGTTTCCATGTTGCGATTCGTAGGGCAGGGCCGTCTTCCATACGATTTTCCCGTCGGTGGTCAGCGCTGCCGTGCCGTCGGCTCCGAAATGAACGTAGACACGGTCTCCCTCGAGAATTGGCGTCGGTGATGCATGGCTGTTCTTCGCGTTCTTGAGATAGGCGTCTTTCATGGAAAATGCTTCCACGCTCAATACCTCTCGGCCTGTCGCGAAATCGAAAGCCAGCACGCGGAGCGAGGCATTACCTTGTCTGTCCACGGATGTCGTGAGCCACACGCGTCCGCCGGCAATCACGGGCGAGGACCATCCCCGTCCGGCTACGGCCGTTTTCCAGATGACGTTCTGCGACTCACTCCACTGTGCCGGTAGAGCGCGTTCGATGGAGTGACCTTCGCCGTCCGGCCCGCGGAACTGAGGCCAGTCTTCGGCTTGGAGTGCGGTAAGGCCCAGAAGCGTCAGCACGATCAATCGAACCGGGTGCATGCCAACATTCTACCGTGTAAATCGGTGGCTAAAATCCCCGTCCCGGCTTCTGATTCATCAGTTCCTGAAGCAGAGCGATGGTGGTGGGCTTTTTTGACGGAGGCTGAAGGGCGAGGAAGACGCCTTCGGCGAACGTCATCGGCGTGCGTGCCTGGCTGTCTTTCACGTCCAGCTGCGCCCCTTTTTCCGCCAGGAAGCGGATCATCGCGTCGAAGCCGCGGTTTGCAGCGCCGTGGATGGCTCTGAACCCCTGCTGATTCACGGCATTCACATCCGCGCCTTTCTCCAGCAGCAGTTTCGCCGTGTCGAGATACTCTGCCTCCGAGCGGCTGAAGGTTTCGCCGATGATCCAATTGACGCCTGCCGCAGCCATGAAAGCGGTGGATCCCTGGTCGGTTGCGAGGTTTGGATCGGCGCCGTGTTCGAGCAGCAGGCGCACGACGGTGATATCGCCCGCCAGGGCTGCGCGAATGATCGGAGTCTGCCCGTCAAAGTTCACCCAGCTTCCCGTCAGTTGCATAAAGCCACGGACCGGAGCGGTATTGCTTCGCGCGTTGGGATTTGCTCCGTGATCGAGCAGTTCCCTGATCAAATCAAGCGGATTGCCGGCATCGGGATGGGGCGGCGGCGTCTCGGGCGGAAAGTTCAGATTCCGCATCTCGATCGCTGCAAACAGAGGAGGCCGCTTGTAGTAGTCGTCTGCGATATTAGGATTTGCGCCTTGCTTCAGGAGATAGCGCGCCAGTTCGATGTGATTGTTGATGATCGCGATGGAGAGGGCCGTGGTTCCGTTGGCGGATTGCAGATCCAACTTCGCGCTGGCATCGACGAGGATTCGCGTGACTTCAGAGTGCCCTTCCCGCGCCGCAAACATCAACGGCGTCATCGCTCCGGAAGGACTGGGTATGGCTCGCGCTCGATAAACACCAGGCCCGGCAGCGCCAATGTTCGCCGATTGGGCCCTGGTCCCATCGGCCTTGACGATGCTGGTTTCCATGCCGTCCGGGATGTTGACGTTCGTTTGGGCGTTGATGTCCGCGCCGTGGGCGAGCAACAACTGGATGACTTCCGGATGGTCTTCCAGTACAGCCCACATCAGCGCAGTCTGTCCGCGAACGGTTTCCTTCGTATCGACGGTCGCTCCGCGATCGATCAGCAGTTTGACGGCGTCCGGCTTTCCCGTTCTTGAGGCGGTCATGAGAACGGTCTCGCCCCCGGGATTGGCCGCGTTGGGATTGGCTCCGGCGTGAAGGAGGGCATCGATCATTGCTGCGTCGCCGTTCGCACACGCGAGATAGAGCGGTGTGACGCCATAGCGGGTTGCCGCCTCGATTCCGGCGCCGCCTTTGATCAGCAGATTGGCGGTCTCCAAATCGTCGTTACGCGCGGCCCAATGGAGAGCGGTCATACCGTCGGATTGGACGGCATTGACTTCCGCTTTCTGCTGGAGCAGCGTGCGGACCAACGCCGTGTTGCGTTGCTGCGCCGCGTCCGCCAATCGAGCATCGTTGCCTGCGGCAATCAGTAAACTGGCCGCCGACAACAGCCCGCTTATCCATAGCCCAATCCGGAAACCTGTCTTGCTCATAGCCTGCATCCTTGGCATACCGAATGCGTTAATCCTACAGCGCGAGCGCGTCCTCCACATAGCACTTCGAAAGTGGAGGCGAGCCGGTCCGTGACTACGAGGACCGGATCGCAGCGACCGAACAATTGATCACGATCTGAACTAAAATCAAACGATGTTCGGCAACGCCGAAGCTTATGACCGGTTCATGGGCCGTTGGAGCGCCTTCGTCGCCCCGGCTTTGGTGGATTTCGGCGTAGTTCCTGGCACGGGCCCCGTGCTCGATGTCGGCTCGGGCACAGGGCGCCTGGCCTTTGAGATTGCCAAACGCAGCAAGGGCCTTCATGTCACAGGCATCGATCCATCCAAAGAGTTCGTCGCCTGGGCAGTGAGGACAAATCCTTTTCCCGATCGGATCGGGTTTCAGGTTGGGGAGGCTCAGGACCTGCCCTTCGCGGATGCAACCTTCGTCGCCGCCGTGTCGTTGCTGGTCTTCAACTTCATTCCGGATCCGGCGAAAGCACTACGAGAGTTGCGTCGCGTCACTCGGCCAGGAGGTCGAATTTCGGCCGCCGTTTGGGACTATGGCGGGCTCATGCGGATGCTTCGGGCATTTTGGGATGCAGCTGTGGTCATGGATGCAGAAGCCGAAAAACTTGACGAAAAGCGCATGCCCTTGTGCCGTGCAGGCGAGCTGTCACGGCTATGGATAGAAGTTGGTCTGGAAAACGTCCACGAGCAACCGCTGGAGATCACCATGAGCTTCGATTCCTTCCGCGATTATTGGGAGCCGTTCCTCCTCGGCCAGGGGCCAGCGGGCGCCTATGTTCGCAGCGTCCAGGGCGACCGCGTGCAGGAATTACGCAGTATGGTGCAACGACAATTATCCATATCTTCAGAGAGTGATGCCTTCACTCTTCCGGCGCGTGCGTGGGCGGTTCGAGGGACTGTTCCAAGTCATCGTTGAGCGCGAATGCTTCCGGAACGAGTAACGTCCCCGGCCCCGCACACTCGCGTTGGCTGTTTTTGAGCTGAGATGCTATTTTTTTCGGGGCCGCTTCGGAACGAACGCGAGAAACCTGCGCGGATTGTCCACCATGATGTGGTGTAGTACCTGGTCGCTCACGCCGGCTGCCTTCAACCTTGGCAGGAACACGGTGATCGTTTTCGAGTAGCCGCTCGAAGCGTCGGACGAGAACATCAAGTGGTCGGCGAAACCTGCCTCGATGAGGGCCATGACCATTGGTACCTGCTGGGCGTCGTTATTCCCCTGGCGATCGAAGCCGACAAACGCGCCCCGCCTGCAGATCGCTTTGTGAACATACACGTTCGTATCCACCAGGTTGCCCAGGTGTCCGATGACCACGCGGTCTGGCTTTACGCCCGCATCCTCGAGGATATCGAGCTGCTCGAGCGCGGACTTGCCGGGAATTCCCGTGTGCGTGAAGATCGAGAGATTGGTGGCGACGTGCGCCTTGCCGACGGCACGGAACACCTTGCGTTCATCCGCAGTGATCTCGTCCCACGAGCCGATTTCGCCGAAAACACCGAGGTTGTCCTCGTCCGCTTGTTTGATGAGCGCCTTGAGAATCTGCTCTTCGCTCATCATGGAAATCTCTTTCGGATAGAACGGCTGAGAATAGAATCCGCCGCCGGCAACGATCGGGACGCCCGACTTCATCGAGACCTGACGGAGGAAATTGACATCACGCCCCATGTCCGGATGTCCGCCGTCGACGATACAGGCGACGCCTGCGCTTTTCGTTTTGGCGACCTCGTCAGACATCAGGTCCACGTTATGCATGATATCCGGGGCTGCCGCTGCGCCTCCGCCCCCGCGATTGCCGCCAGCGGGAGCGGCGCCGCCGCCACGTGCAGGTTGCGCCGGCAAACCATTCGCGGCTCGGGCCGCTGCCGTGGCTGCTGAGAACTTCGCGTTGAAATCGGGAGCGAGCTGCATGTGTTCGTGGAACAGGGTCGCGCCGCCAGCTAGCTCCTCAGGTGCATAGTCTTTGAGAAGCGTCCTGATGATCGCGCCCTTCGGAAATTCGGACTCCTGGGCAAATACACTCTCAGGGAGAGCAACGGCCGCCGCGCTCAGTCCGAGGATTTCAAGCGCTTGCCGGCGGGTCAACTGCTGCGAAAGTAACTTTGACATAGGGTGAACTCCAGTTTCAGAACGCGTGTGCTGTTCTCAAAAGACTCCGATTCGGGACGGATGATATCAAACCCCGAGTAGGACCTGAAGGAGATCGAGGCGCGCGATCACGCCGCTTACCGGGCCTAATCCCGCTCCAGCCGGGCAATCAGGCTGGATGTATCCCAGCGGCGGCCGCCCATCGCCTGCACTTCGGCATAGAACTGATCGACGAGTGCGGCCATCGGAAGCTTCGATCCATTCCGGCGCGCTTCTTCGAGTGTGATGGCGAGGTCCTTGCGCATCCAATCGACGGCGAAACCGAAATCGAATTTGCCGGCCGTCATGGTCTTGTAGCGGTTTTCCATTTGCCAGGATTGCGCCGCGCCTTTTGAGATGACGCCGATAACCTTTTCGACATCGAGGCCCGCCTTCTTTGCGAAATGAATCCCTTCGGCAATGCCCTGAACTACGCCGGCGATGCAGACTTGATTGACCATCTTGGTGAGCTGGCCCGACCCCGCGGGTCCCATCAGTCCGACCATCTTGGCATAGGAATCGATGACCGGCTTCGCGGTCTCGAATGTGTCCGGATCGCCGCCCACCATGACGCTGAGTTGTCCGTTCTCCGCGCCGGCCTGACCGCCGGACACTGGAGCGTCGAGGCTTCCGCAGTTTATTTTCTTTGCCGCCTCGTACAACTCACGCGCCACCGTCGCGGACGCCGTGGTGTTGTCGATATAGATGGCTCCCGCCTTCATGCCGGCGAAGGCGCCGTCGGGGCCGAGGGTGACGGCTCGGAGATCGTTGTCGTTGCCCACGCACGTGAAAACAAAGTCTGCGCCCTCGGCGGCCGCTTTCGGTGTTGATGCGGATTTCCCGCCATACTCGGCGACCCATGTCTCAGCTTTCGCTGCCGTGCGATTGAATACGGTGACCTGGTGATTCCCGCGCTGCGCCAGATGCCGAGCCATGGGATAGCCCATTACTCCAAGACCGATAAAAGCAACTTTTGCCATAATCATTCCTCTCTACATGTCGGAATCAGAAAATGGAGGATAAGCGGTTTTAGGCATATACTGCCCAAAAATTACGAGGCAATGCGAATCCGTATCATCATCGTTCTGTTGTCTGCGGGAGTGCTCGCAGCTCAACAGGGCCACGACTACACTCCGGCCGATGTCGAAGCCGGTTCGCGCTACTACGCCAACTATTGCTCCGGCTGTCACGGCGCGGACGGCAACAGCATGGCCGGCGCGAATCTGAGCCGCGGAACATTTCGTCGCGCAGCGAACGACGACGAACTCGGCCGCATCATCACCAATGGTCTTCCGGGTACTCCGATGCCGCCCTCGGCGTTCAAGGCGGAACAGGTTGCGCAGATCGTGGCATACCTTCGCGAATTCCCGTCTCTTCGGGCGCGCCAGTCCAATCCTGGTGACGCTGTGAGAGGCAGGCAGATCTTTGAGGGAAAGGGCGCGTGCCTGGACTGCCACCGCGTGAATGGCCGCGGTTCCCGTCTGGGCCCTGATTTAAGCGATGTCGGGGAACTCCGGCGTTCAGGCGAAATCGAGCAGTCCCTTGTCGATCCCGGTGCCGTTATTCTTTCGCAGAACCGTGTAGTCACGGTGTCGACTCGCGATGGGAAAACGATCCGTGGCCGGTTGCTCAATCAGGATACCGCGTCGATTCAAATGTTGGGCCCGGACGAGAAGCCTGTATCGATTTCTCGCGACGCATTGCGATCGATCACGGAGGACAAATCCTCAATGCCTTCTTTCAAGGATCGTCTGGACTCTCGGGAATTGGCGGATGTCGTCTCCTATCTCGTAACCCTGAGAGGCCTCCAATGAAGAATGCTTTTCTCTTCCTTTTGATGGCTCCCGTACTGCTCGCGCAGGTCAAATCCGAACAACTGATCCGCGCTGCGCAGGAGCCCAACAACTGGCTGACCTATTCGGGCTCTTACTACAGTCAACGCTACAGCACGCTCAACCAGATCACGCCTTCCAATGTCAAGAATCTGCAGATGCGCTGGACGTTTCAGGTGAAGTCGCTGGAAAAGTTTGAAGCGACGCCGCTGGTGGTGGACGGCCGGATGTATCTCACGCAGGCTCCGAACGACGTGCTTGCCCTGGACGCGACTTCGGGGCGCGTCTTCTGGCAATACTCTCATGAACCGTCTCCTAAGGCGCGCCTCTGTTGTGGCATCGTCAATCGAGGCCTTGCCATTCTCGGCGATACGCTCTTTATGGGAACGATTGACGGACGGCTTATTGCGCTCGACGCTTATAGCGGCAAGCCGGTTTGGGCCGTAGATGTGAACGGCGCGGATCCAGCGACCGGATACTCGATCACACTGGCGCCGCTCGTCGTGAAAGACAAGGTCATCATCGGCGCGGCAGGCGGCGAGTACGGCATTCGCGGGTTCATCGCGGCTTTCGATGCAAAGACAGGTAAAGAGGCCTGGCGCTTTTACACCATCCCCGGAACGGGCGAGCCGGGCAACGAAACGTGGGCGAACGATTCCTGGAAGCACGGCGGCGCATCCGTCTGGGTGACGGGATCCTACGATCCGGATCTGAACCTGACGTACTGGGGCGTTGGCAATCCCGGCCCCGACTACAACGCCGACAACCGGAAAGGGGACAACCTTTATAGTGATTCCGTCGTGGCGCTCGATGCCGACACTGGAAAGCTGAGGTGGCATTTTCAGTTCACGCCTCACGACGTGTTCGACTACGACTCGACTCAAATCCCGGTGCTGGCGGACATTTCGTGGCAAGGCCGGCCGCGCAAGGTGATGCTGTGGGCCAACCGTAATGGGTTTTTCTATGTGCTCGATCGGACCAACGGCGGGTTCCTGCTCGGTAAGCCGTTTGAAACCGTGACGTGGGCCACCGGCCTCGATGCGAAAGGACGGCCGATTCCAGCGCCCGACGCCTTGCCCTCTGCCGAAGGCAAGCGCATTCAACCCGGAGTGCAGGGCGCGACAAACTGGTATTCCCCGTCATTCAGTCCACGCACGGGCTTGTTCTACATTCCTACGTGGGTCGGCTATTACTCCGTCTATACAAAATACGAAGTGGGTTATGAGCCGGGACAGCGATTCACCGGCGGTACGCCCCGTTCGGTGGTTCCCGGCGTGCGCAATGTCGGCTACATCAACACCCGCAGAGAAGAAGACGGCAGCGGCGCCATTCGGGCAATGGACCCCCAGACGGGCGATCGGAAGTGGGAATTCAAACTTGCGGACGTCACCGACAGCGGAATCCTGACGACTGCCACGGATCTGCTTTTCACGGGCAGTCGCGATGGATCGTTCTATGCGCTCGATGCGAAGACCGGCGCGCAGTTGTGGCGCGGATCGGTAGGCGGCCAGGTGGTCGCAGGGCCTGTGACGTATCGCGTGGGGAATACTCAGTACGTCGCGATCGCGGCCGGAAGCGCGATGTTTGCGTTCACATTGCCGGAATAGCTAACTTCGAAAAATTTCTGCTTGTCACGACGCGTGTACTAGGTGTAATAGTACACGCATGATCCCATTCCGAGTGATCTTCGAGCCCGGCATTTCGATCTACGAGCAGGTCGTCTATGCGGCGAAGAAGGCTTTGATTGCGGGACAGATGCGTCCTGGAGACCCGTTCCCGTCGGTGCGTGTTCTCAGCAAGGCGCTCAAGATCAATCCCAATACAGCACACAAGGTCGTTGGCGAACTCATCGCGCAGGGAATTCTGGAGGTACGTCCGGGGCTCGGCACGGTGGTGGCCGAGCTTCCTGGGTCGACTGCCGCCGAGCGGGGGAATCTTCTCAAGAGGGAAGTAGAACAGATCGTGGTTGAAGCGAAGAAGCTCGGTCTGGATGTCGAGGAAGTCACCGACGCGATTGTTCAGCACTGGCGCCGTCTCGATGGACAGAACAAGGCGGCAAGGAGGAAGGCATGAGTGGCGTTCTGGCGGTGCGTGATCTCAGGAAGAGTTTCCGAAGGGTCTCCGTACTCAACGGGTTGAACCTCGAAGTTGCCGAGGGCAGCGTCTTCGGGCTCATTGGGCCGAATGGCGCGGGAAAGACGACAACGATCAAGATCCTCATGAATCTGATCCAGTCGACGTCCGGCGAAGCCCAGGTGCTCGGCGTGAATTCCCGCAAGCTGGGTCCGGACGACTTCGCGCGCATTGGCTACGTTTCGGAAAACCAGATCCTGCCGGGTTGGATGACGGTGGAGTACTTCCTGCAGTATCTCAAGCCGTTCTATCCGATGTGGGATGATGCCCGCGTCGTCGAACTGGCGGAGCAGTTCAAACTGCCTCTCGACCGGAAACTGCAGAACCTTTCGCGAGGCATGCTGATGAAGGCGTCCCTCATTAGCTCGCTTGCCTACCATCCGAAGCTGCTTGTCCTGGATGAACCGTTCGGCGGTCTCGATCCCATGATGCGCGAGGATTTCATTCAAGGACTGATTGAAACGGCCGGCGAAACCACGATCCTGATTTCCTCCCACGATCTTGCCGATATCGAAAGTTTTGCAAGCCACATCGGCTATCTCGACGATGGCCGCCTGCAATTCGCTGAAGAGATGACGTCATTGACCGAGCGCTTCCGGGAAGTCGAAGTTATCGTCGAGCCTCCCGCCTCGCTTGCCGGCCGGCAATGGCCGGCGACCTGGCTTCGTCCCGAGGCGACCCAGTCCCTTGTTCGTTTTGTGGATACGCACTTTGAACCTGAGCGCACGCGAGCCGAAATCCGCGAAATCTTTGGTGGCGTCCAGCACATTTCGTTCAATCCCATGCCGCTGCGCGCGATCTTCGTCACGCTCGCGCGCGAGTCCGCCAAGTCCGCGTAGGAGGTGCGATGCGGCAGATGTTGCACATCTTTAAGAAGGACATCCGGGGACTTTGGGGAGAACTTGCGGTCTTCCTGTGCTGCCTCGTTCTGGCGTGTTGGAGCTTCCCGTTCGGTTCTGCCCGAGAGGGCCGATTTGACCTCGAGGGCAGCTGGGCCGGCGAAGTGCTTGTTCTCATGGCGGGATGTTACCTGATCGCCCGCCTTATTCATGCAGAGGCGATTCCCGGCAGTACCCAATTCTGGATTACGAGGCCGTATCGCTGGCCCAGTCTTCTCGGCGCGAAGATGCTATTCATCCTGGTTTGCGCCCATGTGCCGGTGTTCGTTGCGCAAGCGGTCCTGCTATCGCTCGCGGATTTCCCGGTTTGGGCGAACCTGGCAGGGTTGTTCTGGACACAGGTCCTGATGCTGGCGTGCGTTTCACTGCCCGCCGCCGGGATCGCTGCCGTAACGAGAGGACTTGCTGGATTCTCGCTCGTCACAGTCGTTGGGCTGGCATCCGGACTATTGCTCGCCCTCGTTCGCAACTATGCGCCGGCGGCAGCCCTATCGAATGGATCCCTTTATGAAGTGATCCCGTCGCATATCAACGGATTTGTGTGGGCCACGTACGCAATCCTGGCCGTGGCGCTGGCCGCGGCCGCCTTGTCCGTGCTGGTCGCGCAGTACAGCAAGCGAAAAACTTTTCTCAGCCGAGCGCTCCTTTTCGGGATTTCTCTGACCGGCGTTGCATTGAGTTTATTTGGAGGGCCCGGTCTGGCGTGGCCGATTCAGGCGCTGGCGTCCAGACAGTCTCTGAATACGATGTCATTTCAATTCTCTCTGGGAAGACCCACTTTCATGGCGGCGACGAACGACCAGGGATTCGTCGCGGAATGGCCTCCGGCATCCTTTGAAACAACCCATGTAGAGATTAGCCTTCCGCTTCTCATCAGCGGAATGACTCCCGGGAGCGATGTGGGGACAGAGAACGTGTCTTTATCCTTTGAATCCGCTGACGGCGAAACCCGGGGAAGTCACACAGTGGAAGTCACCGTGTTTCGCGCCGGACAAATAGGGATGACCTCTGGCGGGGAACTCCATGTTCCGCTAATAGTCCAGATCGGCAACGGGAAGTTCTTCGAGAAACTGCGGAACAGCCCGTCAACTGTTCGCGGCTACATCGACCTTTTCAGGATGGGGAACGAGAGGTCTTTGACAGTGCCAGGAACTTCATTTCCCGTCAACGTCACGAACGCGTTTCGCTGCGGTCTCGAAAACATGCGCCCGGGAAAGCCTTTCTCTAAAGACCTGAGCTGCCGCGTCGCGTTTCGCTGGCCGTTGGAATCGATCGACGTCAACGGAGGCTCGTTCGTGAAAGCGGAATCTTTCTCGCCCTTCCCGGCGAATCTCCGGTTAAATCCCATTCTGTATCGGTACCCTGCCTTCTGGTTATCGGAGTCGGACCGGATCGATTTCAAAGTCAGGGAACCGGTGTCCTATGTCCGGAGGGAATTTGAGATTCACAACGTTCAACTCATGGAAGGACCCGAAACGAAGAGGGGTTGGAGGCCTGGGCAATGAATCAGGTCCTGCACATCTTGAAGAAGGACATACGGTGTTTCCGTATGGAGATCGTATTGGTATCTCTATCGGCCATTCTGTCGGTCCGGAATTCAATCTCCGAAGGCGGGATCTCTCAGCCTGTGGCCTTCACTGCACTTTTCTGGATCGCGGGCACCTTGTTGATCAGCAGGGTGATTCATGCAGAAGCGATACCAGGCGACAGGCTGTACTGGCTTACACGGCCGTATCGTTGGAAGAGTTTGGTCGCGGAAAAAATGCTTTTCCTGTTTCTATTCGTCGGCCTGCCTCCTGCGATTGTGATTCTTGTGTCGCTGGAAGGCGCCGGGTTTCCGCTGGGGGCCTTTCTTCCCTCGCTGCTGTTTCGGGAACTCACCATTTTCCTGGCCTGGATAATACCGGTGGCTGCGCTTGCTGCGGTTACCGAGAGCCTGGCCGCATTTCTTGTGGGACTGCTGTTTGTCGGGGCTTTGTGGACAACGCTGTCCGGAGTCTTGTGCTGTTCGCCCACGCAGCTTCTTCCGAGCGAGATCGTATGGGTTCCGGCTTCGTTTTCCGCCCTTATTCTCGTATGGGGAGCGGTGGCGATCCTGTACATCCAGTACAGGTTGCGGCGGACAATGCTCGGCCGGGTAGGCGCTGCCGTCAGTGTGATTCTTTGTATTGTCGCGGCGATCTTTACACCCTTTGCTCTGGGAATTCAGGTCCAGTCCCTGTTTTCGCAAGCGGGAATCGATCACTCTTCGATGGTGGTGTCGTTGGAGAATGACAGGTTCTGGAGAGACTACGGCAGCGGGTTTCTGCTGGATCTCAAGGGCATGCCGCCCGGCTTGGATGCTCACGCGAACGCCCTCGTCGCGGAGGTTGTAAGTAATGACGGGAAGGCCGTGAACGTCTCGATGAACGGTGTCCCGACGCACGCCGCTCCGGCAGGAACGTCGCGCATCCTCGCTTACATCAGCGACGGCGATATCGCGAGACTTCGCGGCAAGACGGTAACGGTCCGAGGTTCGGTTTACGTCACGTTGTACTCGGCTCCCCGGTCGTGGCAGCAGGACGCTTTCGAAAGATTTGAAACCGCCGTCGAAGGTGTCCGGTGCGGGAATACCGGGAACGGCTCCTACTTTACCTGCAGGGCGATGCTGGGTTCGCCGCACGGTAGGCTATCCATCCAGCCATTGGGCAAACTCCCTGTTTTAGGCATCGGTTCAGGCTCCTATTGGCCATTATTTCCTGCTCTCTGGCTCAGTCCGTACGAGGTGTTGTCCTTCCCCTGGCAGTACCAGCCTCGGACCGTCGAATTCCATTACACGGAAGCGGTTTCTCACTTCTGGTTGAATTTTGATATCCCCGTCGAGCACTTTCTGGAGTGAGGAACGGCGTTGTATACTCGAACTGCCTTTTGCGGTCTCATTTGAGGAGATACAAAGATGATGACGCCGGAGCAACTGCAAAACACCATGAACTTCATCGCTGAAAGTCATGCGAACGCCATGATCCGAATGGATCGCTTCGACGCGGAGTTGAAGGAACACCAGAAGGAGCACCAGAAAGAGCGGGAGGAGCAGAAGGAAAGATTCGACCGCATCGCTGCCACTTTCGATCGCAGCGGCGAGTTGTTCAAAATGGTTTTCGAGATTCTTGCTTCCCAACAGCAGCGCCTCAAGTGGCTCGAAGATCGAGCCCACTGAGAGGGTTTGCAAAACGAAACAGATTTTAGCCACGGATTACACGGAGGTTTGACGCGGTTCAAATTGTTTTGCGTCCCGTCCGTGCAATCCGTGGCTAAAATTCCCCGCCGCTTCATCCCTTTTGACTAAGTCGTTGGATGGTCCTACAGGCCTCCCGTGCTATGCGATACTACGGCGCTTATGGGTATTAAGGTTGCGAAGTTCGGAGGAAGCAGTGTGGCCGATGCCGCACAGCTCAGAAAAGTCCAGGCTATCGTTCAGGAGAATCCGGATCGAAGCGTCGTTGTTGTCTCGGCGCCGGGGAAGCGGAGTGCGCAAGACGCCAAGATCACGGATCTGCTCTATCAGTGTTGTGACCGTGTGGGCAAGGGCAGCGCGTTCGATGAAGTGTTCGAGACCATCGCGAACAGATATCGCGAGATCGTGCGCGACCTCGGGGTGGCCGTTGAGATCGAGAAGGAATTGGCGGCCGTGCGTGAAGGTATTCTGTCGAGCACGACACCGGATTTTGCCGCAAGCCGGGGCGAGTATCTCAACGCCCGAATCACGGCGGCCCTGCTCGGCCGTGAATTTGTCGACGCAGCCGAGATCATTCGATTCGACGACGATGGAAAGTTGCTCGGGAAGGAAACCGACCAGGCCATTGCGCAACGCCTTCGAGGCGGGAGTCCCGTTGTCGTGCCAGGCTTCTACGGCGCGATGCCCAACGGATCCATCAAGACGTTCTCTCGCGGCGGATCCGATATCACCGGAGCGCTTCTGGCGCGGGGCATTCGCGCCGACGTCTACGAGAATTGGACTGACGTTCCCGGCGTCCTGATGGCGGATCCACGGATTGTCGCGAACGCGAAGTCGATCCCGATCCTGACTTACCGGGAACTTCGCGAGCTCGCGTACATGGGCGCAAGTGTCATGCATGAGGAGGCGGTATTCCCGGTGATCGACGTCGGGATTCCGGTTCATGTCCGCGATACGAATGCCCCGCAGAATGCGGGGACGTTGATCGTGAACCAGGTCGAAGGCAGCACGAGCACGGTGACGGGCGTTGCCGGCAGAAAGGGCTACACCGTCATCGCACTTGAAAAGAACCTGATGAACTCCGAGGTCGGTTTCGGACGGCGCCTCCTGAGTGCGCTTGAACGACGTGGCGTGAGCTTCGAACACATGCCGACGGGGATCGATACCGTCAGCCTTGTTGTCGATTCCTTTTACCTGAAAGGGAAGCTCGAGGCCGTGCTGGATGAAATCCGTGAAGAGTGCCGCCCGGATCGGGTTCAGGTTTTCGAAAGCATGGCGCTGATTGCCACGGTAGGCCGCGGAATGCTGCATACACCGGGCGTTGCAGGACGGCTGTTCGGAGCGCTTGCCAGTGTGAATGTCAATGTGCGCATGATCGACCAGGGATCGAGCGGGATCAATATCATTGTCGGCGTCGAGGAGAAGGATTTCGAAGGCGCAATCCGCGCCATCTACAATGCGTTCGCCCGGTGAAACGTCTCCTCCTCTTGAAGAGGGGTGGCCGCGCGAAGCGCGAGCCCGATCGGGCGAAGCCCTAAGAAAGGGCTGCCGTGGTAAGGCACACCGAAACTTCGACAGGCACACGCATACACCTGCAAACGGATCAACAAAGACAGTTGAGCGAGGCGGATGGAAAAAGGATCAAGGCGGAGTCAAGGCAACGCACCTCGGGACCGCGCAGTCGATTCTCCATCGCGCCTCTATCGGCCGTTCATTCCGCCGTGCGCAGACTGGTTGTGTACTCCAACGCGCTGAGATTCTCGACGTCGGCGGTCTCGCTCGATAACGAAAGCACCTCCATGACCTGGCCTAGTTCGAGATCCTGCAATCGTACTTTCAGTCCGTTTTTAAACTCTACCGCGTCGCGATAGGCGTAATCATTCGCAGAAAGCTGCCGGAATGTTACAGGCTCCACGGTGGCAAGATCGTGGGCCCGTCGGAGCGCAGGCTCAATGCCGTGCAGCAGGAGGCGCGCTCCGTCAGGAATGCATACGGCACAGGGCTGTGCGTACGCCGAAAACATCCGCTTGAGCGCGGCAAGAATGCCGCCGGACGTTCCGGCGGGCTTAAGGTATCCAGGCGAAGTCAGTCCCTTCGACCCTGAGTAGAAGCGATGGACCACCAGGACCTCACCCTCTTTGGCAAGACGATTTTCAATGCCATGCAGCGAATAGTCGCACATGCGTGGATCCTCCTGATTTGGTTTTGCAGAACAGGCGCCGCAGCAGCGGAAAGAAGAGAGAGAGCGTGCGCTTGGGCTGGTCGAGTGGCAACTTGCTCTTCACTGTTGCGACTTGCGCCTTAAACAAAAGCGTCAGTGATTTCAGTCTACGATCCTGCAATCGATTTGCCAATAGGAGCGGGTGGGCTTTTACGAGGCGGTAACCCGCCGGTACACGCTCTCCTTGCGGTTAAAGTTTCACCATTCAACAGAAATCCCCGCCAGCTCTGGATTTCGTGGGTCCGTTTGTGACATTTTGATTACCGTGAGCAGAAACACGTCGCCCGAACGCATTGATGTAGATTTTATTGTTATCGGCACCGGCGCGGCTGGGTTGCGCGCGGCGCTCGATCTCGCCACTGCCGGCCGCGTTCTCATTCTGACCAAGACTGAAATCCGGGAGTCGAACTCCCGTTACGCGCAGGGTGGCATTGCGGCTGCCGTCGGCGATACGGATTCGGCCGAACTGCACTCTTCAGACACCCTGGCTGCCGGTGCGGGATTGTGTGACGAGGAAGCGGTCGAGGTGCTGGCGCGTGAGGGACCGGCCGAGATCGAGCGTCTTATCGAGTGGGGAACAGGGTTTGACCGCCGTGATGGCAGCATCGAACTGGGGAGGGAGGGCGCTCACAGCCGGGCTCGCGTTCTGCACGCCCACGGAGATGCGACCGGAAAAGAAATCGTCCGTGCTTTATCCGCGCGGGTTCAGACCCTCGAATCGGTCCGCATCGTCCCTTTCGCCTTCGTGCAGCAATTAATTGTTCACGAAAACCGGGTCCTCGGCGTCCTGTTCGATAGCCGGGGGAAGGTCTTCGAAGCGTTGGCCCCGGCCACGCTGATCGCATCCGGCGGCGCTGGCCAGGTGTATCTCGAAACGACCAACCCTCCGGTCGCCACAGGAGACGGTTTTGCCCTCGGCTATCGGGCGGGTGCCCTATTGCGCGACATGGAGTTCGTGCAGTTTCACCCCACGGCGTTGAAGCTGCCCAATCTGCCCCCGTTTCTTATCTCGGAGGCCATCCGGGGGGAAGGGGCTTACCTCATTACCAGCACGGGAGAGCGCTTTGTGGACGAGCTGGCTCCTCGCGATGTTGTGGCGCGGGCCATATACGAGCGATTGCGGCCGAATTCCGGTGTCTACCTCGACCTTAGGCATCTGCCCGCGGAAAACATCCGCAAGCGATTTCCGCATATCTCCTCCTATTGCCTCCAGCAGGGACTGGACATCACCAGGCAACCTGTCCCGGTCGTGCCGGCCGCGCACTATTTCATGGGTGGCTTGTATACGGATTTAGAGGGCAGAACTTCAATTGCCGGACTCTTCGCTGCAGGTGAAGCTGCATCTACCGGGATTCACGGCGCCAATCGCCTGGCGAGCAACTCCCTGCTGGAATGCGTGGTTTTCGGCCGAAGGGCTGCACGCGCGATGATCGAAATGATTTCCGGGACCAAAACAGGGCCGTCGTTGCCGCCCCGCTTTCGGGCCGCTCGTTTTCCGGTGCCCGTACCTCGTCACTCGGAAAGCGCTCGATCGACTATCCGCGATGCGGCATGGTTGGGGGCGGGAATCATACGGAGTGAAACGGGTTTGAAGGAGGGGCTGACGGTTCTTCAAACAATGCGGGAGGACTGGGAACCCAACCCTTCGCCTTCCCTGGACCAACTCGAAACAGCCAACCTCCTGGCCGTTGCCCGTATCATTCTACAAAGCGCGCTGCTGCGTCTCGAGAGCCGGGGAGCCCACTATCGCGTCGACTATCCCGAGCGGAATGACGCGGAATTCCAGCACCATTCCTGGACCCGATCCGGTGAAAAGACTTCGATCGGAAACCGACCGTTCTGAAGACACAAGACAAAAACCTTATAAGTCTTCCCTTGGACAAATCAGGTCCTTCTCTTAATTTTTTCTTGCCTTCAATTTAGACCCACTGTTAGCCTGCGTCTGGAAAAAGAGGAAAAGACCAGGAAAGAAACCCAGGAAAAGGGTAATTCTCGGGGAGCTCCAAGGGGCCAGCACCCCACAACTCAGGGAGAGACAGGGCAGAAAATGGAACGACCAAAGGAAGTTATGACGTTGCGCGAGGCATCGGAGTACTTGGGGATCTCCCCTGACACTCTCTATAAGTACTTGAACGAGAATCGAATACCTGGTGTGGCTTTCAAGCTGGGGAATCGGTGGCGGTTCAAGAAGGATCTCCTGGATCGGTGGATGGAAAGGAAGAGCGAGCGTGTGCTGGAAGTGAAGTCCAGCCGTGTCGGGAAAGTAACGGTCAAGAGCTAGATTATGCCGTTGTTCAAGAGATCCAAACCATTGGTTGGCCTGGATATCGGTTCGAGTTCGGTCAAGGCAGTGGAGCTGACGAAGTCCAAAAAGGGTTACCAGATCACGGGCATCGCCTGTGAAATCCTGGGGCCGGACGCCGTCGTGGACGGCGCGATCATGGATTCCCCCGCCGTGGCGGATGCGATCAAGCGCGCGCTGGCGTCGGGAAAGTTCAGCCCCAAGGGTGTTGCCGCCGGAGTTTCCGGCCACTCGGTAATTGTGAAGCGAGTGGTTTTGCCGGTGGCCAGCGAAGAGGAAGTCGATGCCTCCATCCAGTTCGATGCGGAGCAATATATTCCTTTCGGGCTTTCGGAAGTCAACATGGACTATCAGGTCGTCGGGCCTGCCAGTGGTGATGACCCTGGGCTGGAAGTTTTGCTGGTCGCCGCCAAGAAAGACAAAATCCAGAACCACACCAGCGTGATCAGCCGGGCAGGACGAACTGCGGACGTGGTCGATATCGATGCCTTTGCCCTGCAGAATGCCTTCGAAGCCAACTACTCCGTCGATCCCTTCAATGTGGTCGCGCTGCTGAACATTGGAGCATCGCTGATGAATATCAACATCACGAAGGGCGGAATGCCTCTCTTCATCCGTGATGTTTCCGTCGGAGGCAACCAATACACGGACATCCTCCAGAAGGAACTTCAGCTCACTTTTCAGGAAGCCGAGGATTTGAAACTCGGGAAAGCCGGCGACGGCGTGGAAGCCGACATGGTCCAGCCGCTACTGGAATCGATCACCGACCTGCTGATCATGGAGGTTCAGAAGACCTTCGACTTCTTCAAAGAGACCTATCCGAACGAGACGATCAGCCAGGTGTTCCTGAGCGGCGGGACCGCTCGAACCACGGGCCTCGCAAACAAGATTCAGGAGACCTTCGGGTATTCAGCCGAAGTACTCGATCCTCTAAAGTCCATTACGCTCGGTCCCAGAGTCAGCGCGGCGCAGGTCATTTCGCTCGGGCCTGCCCTTACGGTGGCAGTCGGCCTGGCGTTAAGGGGGTTTGATTAATGATTCGCGTAAACCTGGCAGGAACGCCGAACAAAAAAACCGGCCGGGCCGCGGCAAAGCCTGCAGGTCCCTCCAATCTTCTTCCCGTCGTTCATGTGCTGATCATGATCGGCACGCTCGTTGGCGGCTACCTTTGGTATTCGCAGCTCAACACGGAGTCGACGAACCTGGCCCAAAAGATCGCGGCCAAAGAAGCCGAACAGAAAAAGCTGGAAGACATCATCAAGCAGGATTCGATCTATGAAGGAACAAAGGTCGAACTTGAACGCCGAATCAAGATCATCGACGATCTCCGGAAAAGTCAGGTCAGTCCGGTCGTAATGCTCGACAGGCTTGTGGATTCCGTCGATAGAACGCGTTTCGTTTGGCTTTCGAGCTTCACGCAGAACAATTCGGCCATCAGCATGGTTGGCACCGCCAGCAGTCTTGAGGCTCTTGCCGGGTTTTACGCGAATCTTCAGGACACGGGCTACTTTCACAATATCAATATCAATAAATTCGAAGATTCCCGCGCCGGTAATGTGGCGTTCACCCTGGCTTCCGATTTTGCTCCACCCTTGCCGCCCAAGCCGGCAGAGAAAGGAGCCAACTGATGGGCGCGTTTGGAAAACTCAAAGGATATCTTCAGGTCCTTATCGTTGCAGCGGTATGCGCCGGTCTGCTGGCCGCCGTCTGGTACGTGTTCATGTCGCCTCTTCAGGTGGCCATCGCGGACCAGACGAAGAAACTTGCCGACCTCCAGGTGAAAGTCGACAAAAGCCTGCAGGAGAAGGCCTCCTTCGAACAGTTCAAGAGAGAATCGGAAGCTCTTCAGGCGAAGCTGGATGAACTCAAGAAGGTGCTGCCCCAGGACAGGGAAACCGATCAGATTTTGAAGCAGGTCCAGTATTCGGCAAGCGGATCCGGTCTGAAAATCGAGAGCGGTGTCTCCAAACCTCCGATCGATCACGAGGTCTACACGGAATACCCTCTCGAGATGCAAGTCCTTGGCACATTCCACAGCCTGGGAGAATTTCTCGAAAAGATCCGCCGGCTCGACAGAATCGTCAATATCGACAAGCTGAGAATCCAGAGCCGCGCTTCAGAGGGCCAGGCCGCGTCCACTGCAAGTATCGGCGCCAATTACGAGGCCAAAACGTACGTGTACCGCGACGAGGTTCTCGACAAGGCGCCCGCCGCGAAAGCTGTAAAGGTGAAGAAATGAAGGCCAGCCATTTCACTATTCTCGCGATTGCAGTTTTAGCGCTACCGGGCTGTGGCGACGAGAAGGCAGCCGGCGACAAAGCCGCCGCCAGCGTCAAGGCGGCAGCAACGGCGCAGAAAGACCCCGCCGCTGCTAAAGGGAAAGGCGCGAAAGCAAAGACTGCAGCAAAAGGCCAGGTCGAGGACGATGCCCCTCCGGTTCTGTCCGTACCCGAAGGTTTTCGTTATGAGCCACGGGGCAGACGCGATCCTTTCGTCAATCCGGTTCCGAAGCCGCCCGCACCGCCTCCCGAAATTCCAGTGGTGCGGCCCGACGGCTTACCAGGCGTGCTGGTGTCAGAAGTGAAAATCGCCGGGATTGTCACTTCGAAAGAGCCTGGCATGAACAAGGTCATCATTGCTGCTCCCGGCAAGAAAACGTATTTTGCCTCCAGGGGCGAAACGCTCTTCGATGGCGTGATCAAAGAGATCCGACCGGATGAAGTCGTGTTCACGATGATTTCTCCGTCCACGAAACAGCCCGTTAATCGGGAAACGGTCGTGAGGACGGGAGCAAGTGCGGGGAATACGGCAGGAGAAAAAAAATGAGACTATGCAATTTCAGAAAACTTCCGGTTTATGGCGTTCTCGTTGTCCTTCTGACGCTGGGAGTTCACGCTGCTTCTCCGACAGACGCCGCAATGGTGAAGGATATTGCAGTCACGTCCAAAGGCCAGGCTCTCGAGGCGAAAATCACGGCAACCGAAGCAGCCCGGTTCACGTATTTCGAACTGGATGGGCCACGTCGCCTGGTCGTCGATTTCCATGGCCTTAAGAACGGTCTCTCTTTCAGCCAGAAGAAGGTGGAAACCGCGGGCGTCGAAAAAATTCGCGCGTCGTTTTTCAGCGCTCCGGATCGCAAGGCCACGCGCATCGTTTTCGATCTTGATGCGGTTGTGAATTATCAAGTTGTGGACGACGGTGGCGGAGTTGTACGGGTTTTGTTTGGCGATTCAAAGCCCCAGGCCCTGGTCGCAAACAACGTTCCGTCGAATCTCGTCGCCGGCACGCCCGTGCTTGTGAAGGAAGCGGAAGTTACTCCTATCCTGTCCAGGACGAGCCTGTCATCCTTCTCCACGATTCAGGAAGTGCCTGCAGCGAAATCTGCCGTCGCGCTGCCGCCCCAGGTAATCTCCCCGCCTGTAGCCGCAGCAGTTCTCACAGCGGCTCCAGCTCCCATTCAGCTCACAGGTCAGATCACTACGGGAAATCCATCGACGGTACCCGTCGTGACCACACCGCCGACGCCACAGACCTTCAATGGCGAACTCGTGACTTTCGATCTTATGGACACCGACATTAAATCTTTCTTCAAGCTGATTGCAGAGATCAGCGGACTGAATATTTTTGTCGACGACAATGTCACCGGCACCTTGACGATCACCCTCAAGGACGTTCCGTGGGATCAGGCCCTGGATATCGTCCTCAAGAACAAAAATCTGGGCGGGGTGCTGCAGGGTAACGTGCTCCGAATTGCCACTCAAGCCACGTTGGCAGCCGAGGAAGCGGCGCGCAAAGCGATACGCGATACGGCCACCGGGGCCACGCCCTTGATCAATCGCCAGTACGTCATGAACTTCACCAAGGCTCTCGAAACTTCAAACGTTCTGAAGAACAGCGGCGTCCTGTCTCCGCGCGGCACTGTAACGCCGGAACCGAGGAGAAATGCGGTCATCGTCAATGATGTGCCGGCGCAATTCGAGAACATTGAGAAGATGGTGAAGTTCATCGATGCGCCTTCACAGCAGGTCGAGATCGAGGCCCGCCTGCTCACCGCGAACAAATCGTTCTCCCGGGAATTCGGCAGCCAGCTTGGCGTGCTGTTTGGAAACAAGTCGGGGAACATTCTGACCGGCGGCAGTGGCACAGGCAGTCCGTTTTCGCGAGATCCCGCGCCGCGAGCAACGACGGGCGGCGGAACGGGAATTCCCCTCCTGTCCAACCTGCCGGCGGCAGCGACATCGGGTATTGCCTTCCTGATGCAGCCGGGTGGCGACATCCTTTTGGATGAAATCATCACCGCGGCGGAGGCCAGCGGCACCGCGCGGCTGATGTCTCGCCCTCACGTGGTAACCCAGGACAACGTTCCTGCTGAAATCTCTCAGGGCACGCAGATTCCTGTTCAGACGAACGTGAACAACACGATCTCCGTGAGCTTCCTGACGTTTGCTCTAAAGCTTAACGTCACGCCGCAGATTACGGATGAAGGCACGATCCTGATGACTGTCGAAATCGAAAACAGCCAGCCTGATTTCGCCCGCGCCGTGAACGGGGTGCCATCGGTCTCCACACAGGCGGCAAAGACGACGACTCTGGTGGCCGACGGCTCCACAATGATGATCGGTGGAATCTACGTCGATACGGATTCGCTCAACATTCGGCAGGTGCCGGGTCTCGGCAGCCTCCCAATAATCGGGCATCTGTTCAAGAACACTCAGACAATCAAGAGTACCGCGGAGCTCTTATTCTTCATTACTCCAAGGATTAGGCCTTCTACTCCTGTGATCGTTACGTCTCCGGCAAACTGAGCCGGACCGGACGGTGAAGGGGGAGGTCGGGCGGTTTTTCAGCGCGATGCGGGAGAAGCTGCCCGGATTACGGGCCTTTTTTCTGCTCGGCGCAGGAGGAGAACTCCTGGCGCACGTGGCCGAAAACACCCGTATTGCCCCGGATGTCTTCGCAGCAGAATATGCCACGCTGCTGCGTATTGCGCAGAGCGCGTCGAGCGACACGGGCATGGGAGAGCTTCAGGAGCAGATCCTGACTTCCGCGGCGGCGCTCGTCTTTTTCCATCGTTTTCCAGGGGACCGTTTCGGGGTTTTCGTGTGCTCGCCAGACGAGCATGTGGGACGTATCCGGTACGAATTGAAACGCTCTTTGCTATACTCCACTCTTTCGAACATATGACATTGAAAGAACTTAAAGAACTTATCGACCTTTTTACCTCCCGGGAATCCATCGAAGAGCTTGAAGTCGAGAAGTCTGGCGTCCGCCTGAAGATAAGGCGTCGTAACGGCCAGGCTGTGCTTTCAGCTCCCATGGTCGCGGCGTCGGCTCCGGTCTCGCCTGCGCCCGCTGCCCTTGCTGAGCCTCCCGCAGTAAGTGACGATGTTTTCTATGTCAAGGCACCCATCGTTGGGACTTTTTACCAGGCCGCCAATCCGACATCGCCCCCGTTTGTGAATGTAGGGGACTTTGTCGAAAAGGGAACGGTGCTTTGCATCGTTGAAGCGATGAAGCTGATGAACGAAATCGAGGCGGAGGTGGCGGGACAGGTGACCGCCGTTTTTGTCGAGAATGGGAACCCCGTCGAGTACGGTCAGAAGCTGGTCGCGATCAAGCGAAGCTAGTGTTCAAGAAGATTCTCATAGCAAATAGAGGCGAGATTGCCTTGCGCGTGATCTGCGCGTGCAAAGAGCTTGGCATCAAGACGGTTGCCGTCTTTTCCGAAGCGGATCGCCACGCTCTTCACGTGAAGTTCGCCGATGAGGCTGTGTGCATCGGTCCCGCCCGCAGCAAAGACAGCTATCTGAACATCCCCAGCGTTATCGGTACCGCCGAAATTACCAATGCGGACGCCATCCATCCGGGCTACGGCTTTCTTGCGGAGAGTGCTTACTTTGCCGAGGTTTGTGAAGCCAGCAAGATCAAGTTCATCGGTCCGTCGGCCGCCAGCATTCGCCTGATGGGAGACAAAGCCCGCGCCCGCGCGGAAATGAGCCGGCTGGGGGTGCCTCTTCTGCCGGGGAGCAAGAGTGCCGTCACGTCGGAGGATGAGGCCCGGTCGTTAGCCGAGGAGATTGGGTATCCGGTCATCGTCAAAGCGGTCGCGGGCGGGGGAGGCCGGGGCATGCGTGTGGTTCGCAGCCGCGAGGACCTTTCTCAAGCCCTTCTGACAGCACAAACCGAAGCGCTCAATGCATTCGGCGTCGCCGATTGCTATATCGAGAAGTATATCGAACGGGCCCGCCATATCGAGTTTCAGATCATGGCTGATGAACACGGCAACGCTGTTCATCTTGGGGAGCGTGAATGCTCGATCCAGCGACGCCACCAGAAGCTTATCGAAGAATCGCCGTCGGTCATCATGACTCCCGAACTTCGTGAAAAAGTCGGGGCCCTTGCGGTAGGAGCAATCAAATCTGTCGGGTACTGCAACGTGGGTACCCTCGAATTTCTGGTCGATGAGAATCTGAAGTTCTATTTCATGGAAATGAACACTCGCGTGCAGGTCGAGCATCCGGTAACGGAGCGCATCACCGGCATCGACATTGTGCGCGACCAGATCCTGATTGCGGCCGGCGCGATGTTGCCCTATCGGCAGCAGGACATCGAGTTCAAGGGACATGTCATCGAATGCCGCATCAATGCCGAAGACCCGGTGACGTGCCGTCCGAGCCCGGGAAAGATAATCACGTGGCATCCGCCCTGCGGTTTTGGGGTGCGCGTGGACACAGCCGCTTACGCGGAATATGTGGTCCCGCCCTATTACGACTCTCTTATCGCGAAGCTCATCGTTTACGGAGTCGATCGCGCCGAAGCCATACGCCGAATGCGTCGGGCTCTGGATATGTTCATTGTTGAAGGGGTCCGAACTTCCATTCCGCTTCACCAGAAAATTCTCGCCCATCCGGCTTTCCAGCGGGGCGACATCTATACCGCATTTCTCGAGCACATGAATGATCCTCAGAAGGATCGTGGCATTGCATGAGCGGATGCGAATGCAAGCCCGATAGGGCGCAGCCAGTAAGCATGAGCGGATCCGAATGCAAGCCCGCGCGAAGCGTGAGCGCGGCAGCGCGAAACCGTAAGCGACGGGCGCAGCCAGTAAAGACATGATAGTGATGCCGCGCTTGTACGCCGTGGCGGACCAGACCTTCGGTGATCCGGTACAACTCGCAAAGGCGCTGTTCAGCGGCGGCGTCCAACTTGTCCAGATTCGAGACAAAATGGCGACTGCCCAGACGCTGCTCGCCGAAGTCGAAGAGGCCTTGAAGGCCGCTCCGCCCGGAGTTCGCATCATTGTCAATGACCGCTCGGACGTGGCGCGCATTGCCGGCGCGGCCGGAGTTCACCTGGGTCAGGGGGATCTGGCGCCTGCATTCGCAAGGAGGGCTCTCGCGTCCGGACAGATCGTCGGGTATTCCACTCACAGTCTTTCTCAAGCCTTGGACGCCGATAAGGAACCCGTGGACTACATCGCCGTGGGACCCATTTTTGCTACCACCACGAAAGTGAATCCGGATCCTGTTATCGGCCTCGATCGTCTTCGCGAAATCTGTTCCAAGGTAACCAAACCCGTCGTTGCGATTGGTGGAATAACACTTGAGACCGCGCGCGATGTTCTGTCGTGCGGTGCAACGTCGGTTGCGGTAATTGGTGACCTTCTCAAACACGGCAATGTTGCGGCACGAACGCGCCAGTGGATGGACCATCTTGAGTCCTGAGCGAGCTCTGGACATCTATTTGATCAGCATGAGACGCGGCAAGATCGCGCTCTTCATTTCGTCGGATGAACTCCAATTGTTCGAATTGGAGTCCGACGACAAAATCCGCCGCGCCATTGGTTGGCTCGTCGCCCGGCCGTCGCGAGTGATGTCGTGGGTGGGCCGGGTACTTGAATCCGGGCACGGCTACTATCTGAAATTCGAAGCGCGTCTTGACCCCCTGGAGCGTGTCTTGAAAGCCATGGCGTCTGTGGCCGGGTTTCGGATCATCCATTCGTCCGCGTTGTCCCCGGAAGAGACTCACAGGCAGTTGCGATCCAGGCTAAGGGTTCAGAGTGTGAAGCACCTGGTGTGGTGCATCCTCGATCTGCTGCTCAGCGTTGCGGCGATAGCGCTGGCGTTTCTCCCAGGCCCTAATGTGATGGGATGGTATCCGTTTCTCCGGTCGCTGAGTCACTATCGCGCGTTTCGCGGAAGCCGGTCGGGGCTCGCATCGGGCCAGGTCGAGTTTAAGTGCTTGCCTGAGCTGCGCGGTCTCGAAGAGAATCTTCAGGCGTCCAGCTTCGATCGGACTAAGGTTCACGCCGTCGCGGAAGACCTCAAGATAAGCGGACTGCAGCAATTCCTCGAGAGGATGGTCTAATGCGCGCCTCGTTGCGGCACGGTCCCCCGGCGACTCGTTTGTTCAGCGATTACCTCGAAGACTGGAACCACGTACAACCCTTCTATCCGGAATCCTATTCTTTGGATTCGATCGAGCGTTTTGCCCTCCGGCGTCCGCTTTTGGATGTCGCGCACAGGGGCCGGCTTTGTTCGATTCTAGCGGAGCAGCAGTCTGGGTGGGGAGCAGGCCTGCGCGGGGTTGAAAAGCTTCAATCCGGCGCTGTAGCTGTGATTACAGGCCAACAGCCCGTGCTTTTTACCGGCCCGCTTTACTCCATTCTCAAAGCCATCACGGCGATCAAGATTGCTGCAAAGCTCGAACAGGCGGGGGTGAAAGCCGTACCCGTTTTCTGGGTTGCTGCAGAAGATCACGACTTTGCCGAACTTGAATCCACCTGGGTGCTCAATCGCAACTCGGAGTTGTGCCGAATCGGAGTGGATCTTTCCGGCGCAGAGCCAGTGCCCGCGGGATGGCTGAAGTTTCGAGAGGATATTAGCGCCGCAATCACGGCGTGCCTTGAGAATCTGCCGCAGTCGGAGTTTATCCCGGAGCTGAAAATACTGCTCGAATCGTCGTACCAGCCGGGGATCTCTCCCGTAGACGCTTTCGCAAGAATGATGGCGCGCCTGTTTGCGGAAACGGAGTTGACCTTCGTTAATCCACTCCATAAAGGACTGCGAACCCTTGCCGAACCTACCATCGACCTGGCGATCAAAAGGAACGCGGAAATACGCTCGGCTCTGATGGCTCGCAACAAGGCGTTGAGTGCGGCGGGCTATCACGAGCAAGTTAGAGTGGACCAGAGTTTCACGGGCTTGTTCGCCTATCGCGGGATGGCGCGACAAGCCGTTCGACCCAGCGAATTGGAAGGCGAAATCGCCTGGAGCCCGAATGTTCTGTTGCGTCCGCTCATGCAGGACACGCTGTTCCCGACAGCTGCCTATATCGGCGGACCTGCAGAAGTGGCTTACTTTGCGCAGGCTGCCGCTGTTTATGAAACGCTCGGTCAGCCGATGCCGCCGATCTTTCCGAGGATAAGCGCGACGCTGGTCGAGCCGCGCATTGCCAAGTCCGCGGAGAAATATGGCATCGAGTTGAGTGATGTGTTCCAGGGAAGGGAACACCTGAAGAAGAAGGCGGTTGCTGCGACACAAGACGGTGACGGCTTCGAGCGTGTTCGGATCCGCATTGAGGAAGAACTGGAATCGCTCCGGCCGCTGCTGAACTCCGTGGATGCGACGCTGATCGGGGCGCTCGATACCTCTCGCCAGAAGGTTCTGCATCAGTTGGAAGGCTTGAAAGGGAAGTATGTCAATGCCGTTACCCGTCGCGATGAGACGATCGATCGTCATCTCGACGCGATTTGTAATTCGCTCTTCCCCGAAAAAAAACCGCAGGAACGCGTGATCAATATCGCTTCATTTCTCGCTCGCTACGGAAGCGGAGTGCTGCCACGATTGATGGAGCGGCTTAATCTGGACGTCCAGGAGCATCAGGTGGTGGCGCTTTGAAGATCGGTATCACGTGCTATCCCACGTATGGAGGAAGCGGAGTCGTCGCGACGGAACTGGGAATGGAACTCGCGGCTCGCGGCCATGAGGTTCACTTCATCAGTTATGCACTGCCGATCCGGCTGACGGTCAGCGAACGAATCTACTTTCACGAGGTTGAAGTTCTCTCGTATCCGCTGTTCGAATACCCGCCGTACGACCTGGTGCTGGCCACGAAGATGGCGGAAGTGACGGCGCGTCACAACCTGGATATTCTCCACGTTCATTACGCGATTCCACATTCCATCAGCGCCTATCTTGCGAAGATGATGGCGACCGGGAGAAAGGTTCCGTTCGTGACGACGCTCCACGGCACAGACATCACGCTCGTCGGAAACGATAGATCGTATCTGCCGATTACACGATTTGGCATCGAGCAAAGCGATGCCGTCACCGCCGTTTCTCAGTATCTGAAACAGCGGACGATCGACGAGTTTCAGATTCAAAGACCGATTACCGTGGTGCCAAACTTCGTGAATTGCGACGTTTATGGCCGCGCCACAGATCCCGCTTTACGGCGCCGCTTTGCCGATCCCGACCAGGCTATCTTCATTCACATCTCGAACTTCCGGCCCCTCAAGCGGGTGGAAGACGTCATCGCGATATTCGGCAAGGTGCACCAGAGTTACCCGGCGAAGCTTCTGATGGTAGGCGACGGCCCGGAACGCCCCAAGGCAGAGTGGATCGCGGACACTCTCGGGGTATCCCACGATGTCTTATTTGTGGGCAAACAGAACGATATGGTTCCGTTCCTTTCGGTCGCAGACGTCTTGCTTCTCCCCAGCGAAAGTGAATCCTTTGGATTAGTTGCGTTGGAAGCCATGGCATGCGAAGTTCCCGTAGTTGCTACCCGGATCGGGGGCCTGCCCGAAGTCGTCGAGCATGAGGAGGATGGATTTCTTCTAGGCCTCGGGGACGTATCGGCGATGGCGGAGGCCAGCACGAGGTTGGTGAAAGACCCTCAATTGAGGTCCGAAATGGGTAAGTCCGCGCGCGAGCACGCTTTGCGTAACTTCTGTTCAACCAAGATAGTTAGAAACTACGAGCATCTCTACCTCCAAACCATCGAAAGCTTCAGAAATTAAAGTCCCCGGCAGTTCGGCCCGATACCTGCTTACAGGAAGTCGGATTCACAAAGAATCCGTCAAAGAACACAGAATCCTTTGGATTCGGGAAGGGGTACTCACGATGGTCAGGCCGTATGTCGCTGAAGAAGTGCTGCTGGATCCGGAAATGCGGAGTTCCGAAATGCTGGACTTCGAGCGTCAGCTGCTCGGCAAAATAGTAGGGCAGAAACGTGCTGTCCAACGCATCGTGAACATGTATCAGATTTATCTGGCGGGAATGGCAATGCCCGGCAGACCAATCGGTAACCTTCTGTTTCTCGGGCCGACGGGATCCGGGAAAACCCGTGTGGTTGAAGCTTCCGCGGAGATCCTTTTCGGCAGCCCGAAGGCTTTCATCAAGATCGATTGCGCGGAATTCCAACACAGCCACGAAATTGCGAAGTTGATCGGCTCGCCTCCGGGATATCTCGGACACCGCGAGACGCCCCCCCTGCTCACGCAGGAGGCGATCGATCAGCATCAGACAGATCGCGCGAAGATGACATTCATCCTCTTCGACGAGATTGAAAAAGCGAATGACGCGCTGTGGCAGTTGCTGCTGGGCATCCTGAACAAGGAAACTCTTACCTTGGGTGACAATCGCAAAGTCGACATGTCGCGTTGCGTCATTTTCATGACGTCCAATCTCGGCGCTGTTGAAATGTCTGACATGATGAGCACCGGGATCGGTTTCGCTTCGGGAGCGAAACATGACGACGTTTCGCTGGCAGTTCTCGATCAGAAGATGTATCGCACTGCTCTCGAAGTGGCGAAAAGAAAGTTTTCGCCCGAGTTCATGAACCGTCTCGACAAGGTCGTTGTGTTCCGGACGCTGACCGAGAGCAATCTTCGGAACGTTCTCGATATCGAACTGAACGACGTGCAGAGCCGGATCATGGCGTCCCATGCCGACAAGCAGTTCATCTTCAGATGCACCGTCGAGTCGAAGGAGTTCCTGCTTCGGGAAGGCACGGACTTGAAATATGGCGCACGTCATCTGAAGAGAGCCATCGAACGACATCTCGTGTATCCCTTATCCAACCTTATCGCGACAGCACAGATCAATCGAGGCGACGTGATCAAGATCGATCTGCATGCCTCTGCAGAGAAGCTTGTCTTCACGCGCGAGCGCGTCGTTGCAGGTTTGGGTCAGGAAACGTCGCACGTTGTCGATGTGGCTCACCGCAAAGTGAGTCACGCCGGGGCAGGAATCCCGGTCACTGAAGTCCAGGCCGCCGGAGCGGACAGGCTTCGAAAGCGGTAAGAAACAGTAATCCCCCCAGAGACCCAAAAGCCCGGAGCGTCATCTCCGGGCTATGCCGTCGAACGGACTCTATTGCGGACAGGCAAGCGCGTCGTTGTTCGTCAACACGCGGCCGGCGCGGGCAGCGGCCAGGAATCGCTGCACCAGGCATAACGGATCCGCGACTGTTGGCCGCCGCAGCGAGTACGGCCGGATGAAAACGGTAGAACTCGTAACCGGCAGGGTCGCGACGTTTTCGTAGAACGTCATCTGTTTCGAGTCCTGAAACAGGTACTGCTCGACGTTCGAGAGATAGAAAGCGCTGACCGTTGCGCCATGGTCTTTCAGATACGTGCCAATTGCTCGAATGGTCTTCGGTCCGCCGAAATCGCCGCTCACCGGAATGAACAGATTCTTGTCCTCCAGCTCTTTGATCGTCTGGAAATGCTCGTCTGTTGAGAGGAAACTCTGAGGTTGGCCGGCCGCGTCGACCGACCAGCCGGTGAGGTCCGCGAATGTGAGAGCATTACCGCCGCCTCTACCTCCACCGCCCCCGCCGCTGTTGGTCGTTATGGACGGCCCGTAGTCCACGAAAGCCCGCAAAACCAGGTCGAGCTGCGCGGCTTCGTCCTCCGTGAACTTGAACTGATGTGTCGTCGTCAGCCGATTGACGATCGACGCGTGGTTCTTTGCCGCCAGTGTCGCGTCGCCCTGCAGCGGCGTGAAAGCGCTCCAGATTTGCTGGATCGGGGCATTCGCAGCGATCCCCGGCGGCCTCGGGATCGAAAACAGCATGGAGATAAAGTCTGCCCGGTCCTTCGACATCTCGAACACAGCCTTGAACAGGAGGTGTTGCATCACAGCCTGACGCCGGATATCGACGACAAAGGCCATTGCGGGGCGGATCGCCGCAACGTACGTGAGGTTCTGTTCCGGGCCCACGCCGATGTACACGCCGCCCTGAACACCCGCCTTGCGCAGCTGCGTGAAGATTCCGCCGATCTCATTTTCATTCGACGTGAAGTTGTCAGCGATGCGGAAGTAGCCTCCCGGTTCGGAGATATCGGACACAAGCTTCCAAAAATCCGCATCGCTCAGCCGAGCGGGAAGAACCGCGGCCCGAGAGGACGGAGCCGGTGGCGTCGTCTGCGCCGTCAGCCCGAGAGGCCACACTGCAATTGCTCCTAAGGCGGCCAGCAGGATTCCAGGTAGGAGACAGTTCATTCTGGTTTTCATGGGCATAACCATGGTCTGTGCCGCGCCTCGGAGTCAATGAAAAGAACGGGCTCGATGTTCAAAAACAAGGAGCAACTCACCGACGATTCTCGCGCAATGTCCCCGGTCGCCGCTTACCATGGGATGGCTTGAACAATGAATGAAGGATGTACAATCTCCGTCCAATGAGCGACACCACACATAGCAGTCAGAAGCCCTGGACGTCACATGCCGCGACGATACTGGGCACGTCCGAAAGCATTCTGTTGTCGTTGATCGGCGTGGCACTTGTGCTGGTTGCGGTGCTGCTTCTGTATTCGAGCATGCATGACCTCGTTGAAGCCGTGCAGCAGGGGCCGGCAGGAATTGAGCACAAAGCGATTGAGATCCTGAATACGGTGCTCCTGGTGATGATGACGATGGAAATCGTCTATACCGTGGCGATCTCGCTGAAATCGCATACTCTCAAGGCTGAGCCCTTCCTGATCATCGGCGTGATTGCCGGCATTCGCCGGATGCTGGTCATCACCGCGACTTCCACGGAGCAGGAGTCCCATCCGGAGCAGTTTCACAACCTCCTGGTAGAACTCGGGCTGCTGGCCGCCACTGTTGTCGCGCTCGCAACTGCCATCTGGATACTCCGCTTTAGCGGGCAGAAGTACGGCCAGGTGCAGGTCGAAGACGAGTCGAAGCCCTCCTGACGTCATTAGTTTCCAGTTGTCAATGCCGAAGACCAGCCCTGCAGTACTCGGGGCCATAGGGACTACAAAAAAGCCCACCATTCCTGGTGGGCTTGACTAATTTGTTTTCACTGCTAAGCCGGCGAGCGGACTCGAACCGCTGACCTGCTGATTACGAATCAGCTGCTCTACCAGCTGAGCTACGCCGGCAAAAAAATGCTCACCCCACTAGGGGTGAGCAATAGTGGCAAAGAGAAAAAGGATCAGAGATGCCGCGCAAAGGCGGAATCAAAGCTCCAGTGCCAGTAAATTTAAGTAGGGGGGTAAGGGTTGTCAACGAATTATTTTTCGAGGGTTGCAAACCATTCGGATCGTTGGTCTTATTCCTCTATACGCTGTCGATTGGTTTCTCGCCGTCTTTCTGACCGCTCGTAACTTCTTGAATTAACTTGAGTTGTATCATTCCAGGCCCCCCGGTCTTGTCAAAAGGTCCGCCTGGATAGCGGGATTTCGCAAAGATTCGAAAACCCCCATAACCCAATCCAATGATGGTCGTAAAGGCGAGAACGATCCCGACGAAAGTCGCAACCGTGATGATAATCGGGCCGAGGCCAAGGCCGGGTTTCTGCTCCACGTCGGTCAGTATGAACTCATGATTTACGCCATCCAGGATGGCTGCAGCGCTCGCTTCATCGGTCGTGCCATAGACGACGGCGAAAAGCGGTCCGGCGCGCTTCCTGAAGGCCGGTGAGACGCCTGCCAGGGCATCCGTATATTTCTTCGCGAGGTGCTGCGTTGGGTAGAGCACCAGCAGGAGATGCGCCAGGGTTCCCTTAACACGATAGGACGCCGTGGCGGCTTCGGCACTGGAGTCGAAGCCGAGTTGGCTGGGATCCAAACCTGCTCCCGCCGGAACACTCTCCGGGCCGATCACATATCTTTCTGTTCCCGTGACAATGTTGGTCGGAGGTAGATATCCAGCAACGGGAGGCTTTTGCGAACGGCCTAGAATGTTTCGCGACAACAGTCCCGCCAGTTCGGTTTGCGGCTCCCCGGGACCGTCAACCCGAACGGCATAGTTGGATTGCCAGAAGTACAGTTGGTTTTCGCGCAGAAAACTGTCGGCTCCGATCAGCGTGGGCGTGGGCTTCCCGCCACCCGAAGATCGTTGCTGCGCATAGAAACCGTAGGCGGCGCCGGAATCCGTCATTTCAAACAGCGTGGCGCGCACCTGCCCGCTTGTCGCATTCCACTGTTCTACGGTCACTCCCTTGAGACCATAAAGCTTCAACGCGGGCGCCACGGAGGAATCGAGCTTTTCGATGGTAGCAGCGTCGTACTGCGCCGGCGCCGCCGACGCGATGAAACGCTGGCTGTCTGCGACTGCCTTCAGCAGGGCTTCACTTGTCGTCGTCTTCTCCGCGCGAAGTGGAGTGACAAACAGAAACAGAATCAGCGCGCTTTCGACGAAGCGTCTCGGGCGTCTCATCATGGGGAGTCCTGATTAGTTCTTTCCTTGAGATTTGGCGGTCTTTTTGCTGCTCAATGTCTCAGCGTAGGATTTTATACTCTGATACAGAGACTCGGCAATCTGCTGGCGGTAAGCGGGATTCTTTAACTGGCGTTCTTCATCGGGATTGCTGATGAAACTGATTTCCGCGAGGACCGACGGCATGACCGCGCCGATAAGAACGACGAACGGGGCCTGCTTGACGCCTCGATTGATACCGGCATTGGTACGCTTGCTCATGGCCGACTGAATGTAGCCGGCCAGTTCGCGGGATTCATCGACCTTATCGTTCAACGTGATTTTCTCCACAATATCGTGAAGGTCGTGAATGTTGTGTTCCGTTGCCGCGTTCTCGCGTGCGGCCGTCATGAGAGCGTCTCGCGACTGGGTGTTGAAGTTCAGGAAGAACGTCTCGACGCCCCGAACCGTCTTTACCTGGCTGGAATTGGCGTGGATCGAAATGAAGAGATCGGCGGCTTCCTTGTTTGCAATTTGGGTGCGGCTTTCGAGCGGCACAAAAGTATCGTCGCTGCGGGTCATCACCACCTCCGCACCCATATCCGACTCGACCAGGATCTTCAGTCGTTTTGCGACGTCCAGAACAAGCTCTTTTTCCGTGTAGCCCGTTGGCCCGATGCTTCCGGTGTCGTGCCCGCCGTGTCCCGCATCGATAACAACTTTGGACAGCTTCAGGCCCAGGCTCCGGATCAAAGACCGATTGGACGGCTTGGCTTCGACGGCCATCCGGGTGGGCTCCGCGTTGGCAGCCACCGCTGGCAGGACTGCCGGCGGTAAGTAGGCGGACAGGGTGGCATTGGACACCAGCGTCGCCGTAGCCGCCGTAGCGGCCCCGGAATCTGCAGGCGCCAGGATCACTGATGGAGCGCCACGATCTGGATTCGCCGTAACCGGGACCGGAGGAGGAGGTGGTGATGCTGCTGGTGCTACTGGCGGGTCGACGGGGACAGGTGCTGCCGCCGCAATCGTTCTTGGCGCGGAATTTATTGCATTTCCCGCAACATCGATAATGATTCTGTTGGGGTTCTTCAAAGGAGATGCCGTCACCCCTTTGGAACTGCTGCCATCAAAAACGATCCGCACAGTCGAGCCGTCATACTGCGCCACTCGAATCTTCTGAAAGATTTTCGATTCGATCGGCCATTCCTTGCCGAGCAGCGTGGAATTCAGCCGTGCCGGCGAAATGTCCACGAAGAAACGATCAGGCGACTTCGCTTCGCCCGTCACGAATGCTGCATCGCCGGTGAGATCCACCACGACGCGCACGGAACGGTCTTCTTCCCAAAACCGGATATTCTCGACAGACGCCGTTTTCCTGCTCGAAACTTCACTTGTCCCGCCCAGGCGTGCGATGTCCCGTTCCGCCATGTCGCGGAGTGGCGTCTGGGGATACTCATGCACCAGGAATTGCAAGGTCTTGATGGCATTTTTCGGGTCGTTGATCTGCTCGTAGAGCCGGGCCACCGAAGTCAGTGCATTGTCGGCCCAACCCGTATGGGGCGTGATCAGGTAGACCCGCTCGTAGGCGTGAATCACCTTCAGGTATTCCGTTCGAGTGCGTTCTGCTGCGGGCTTTTCAGCAAGCGCTGCTTCCGCCGTTTCGGCCTGCCGGAACTGGGTGGAAGCCTGCTGAATGAGTGTGGGAGGAGCGGATTGGGAGAGCGCAAGCGATGCGCTCAGGAAGACTGCCGGCAGTATAACGGAGGCCTTATATCCCATCAATTCTCGCAGGGCATTGCTGATCGTTTCGCCCTCCCGGGCTCACATTCGCTCCGCTCAAGCGCAGCCGCTCATCTTGGTGGACCGGCGTTCGAGAAGTGGACGACTCCCCATTCATCGACGCTCTTATAGATTTTCGCCGGCTCTGGTTCTGGCGCAGCAGTTTCCACGACAGTCTTGGGGCTCTCTGCGGCAGCCATCAGTACCGGTGCATTACCAGGCTTGTAGATCGTTCGGATCTTGCGGACGTAATCGCGGGTTTCCGGAATTGACGGCACCCTTCCGATGCGTTCCACGAGGTTTTCTCCGGCATTGTAGGCAGCCAGCATCAGGTCAAGATTGGAAGAGCCGAATTTGTCCGACAAGAATCGCAGATAGCGGACGCCGCCTTCGATATTCTGCGCGGGATCGAAGAAATCACGCACTCCGAATCGTTGCCCGGTTTCCGGGATAAGTTGCATCAGGCCCAGGGCGCCTTTGGAAGACTTTGCCCAGCGGTCGTAGTTCGATTCAACCTTCATTACCGCGGCCACCAGTTGGGGATCCACCCCGTGAGTCTTCGAAATGGAATGAACCAGCGACTGGATGGCTACGGGCATTCGATCGTCCAGGTACTGAAAGGAGACGGCGGCGGCGGGGGATGTTTCCGCAATCATCAAAGGCGGATTGGGCGCGGAATTTGTCACGAAAGTCTTGCCGTCTCGCATCGTAACCTGAAGTTTCGGTAATTCAGCACTCCCGTCTTCGGCCCAAGCGGCATTAGGGAGGGTCAGCGCGAGCAGGGCGCTGCTGAAAAGAAAAGTTCTGACAGTTCGTTGTTGCATTTCCACCACAAGTAAAAGTGGCTCAATCTAACGACTCAGCCACGATATTGTACACAGCTTGTAAAGCCTGGTCTACCTTTTCGGCATCTTTTCCGCCCGCCTGGGCAAAATCCGGACGCCCTCCGCCGCTACCACCTACCAGGCCAGCGACTTTCTTAATGATGTTGCCGGCATGAAGCTTTCGCTGGAGGTCTTTGGTGACGGAGGCAACCAGCGAAACCTTACCCATCGATGCTAGGGCGAGGACAACAACTCCGGAAACGATTTTTGCGCTGACCTGCTCGGCCAATTCGCGAAGCATCGCAGCGTCCACTCCCTCTATTTTTCGGGCGATGACAGGGATGCCTTTAACAGCGGTTTGACTGCCCACAATGTCGTCGATTTGAGAGCGTGCCGATTTGCGCTTCAACGTTTCAAGCTCGTGTTCCAACTCGCGCTGCTGGTCGAGCACCCGCGTGACCGCGCGGGCGAGCTCCTGCCGCGGAGCCCGCAGGATATGGGAGAGGCTCCCGATCAGGTCTTCGTCTTCCTCGAGCCGGGCGTAGGAGCCGAATCCCGTAAGCGCTTCGATCCGGCGCACTCCGGACGCGACGCTGGATTCGCTGACGACCTTGAAGAGCCCGACGTCACCGGTCATCCTGGTGTGCGTTCCTCCGCACAGTTCCTTGCTGACTTCCGGTATTGAAACGACGCGGACTTCCTGTGCGTACCGTTCGCCAAAAAACGCGATAGCGCCGCCGGCGATGGCGTCGTTGATTTCCATCACCTGTGTCTGCACCGGCAAGTTTCTGAAGACGACATCGTTGATGCGCTTTTCGATTTCCTGGATCTCGACTTCGGTAAGGGGAGCGAAATGCGAGTAGTCGAAACGCAGACGATCCGGCGCAACGAGGGATCCTGCCTGCTTCACGTGCGTTCCGAGGACATCCCGCAGCACCGCCTGAAGAATGTGGGTCCCGGTGTGATTCGCAGCGATGCGTCGACGCCGTTCTTCATCGACGTGCGCATCGACGTCGTCGCTGACGCTCAGTTTTCATGCTCCAGGCGAACCTTGTGAATGACGATGCCTCGAATCGGGGAGTACGTTTCGAGAACCCTCGCAACTCCCGATGCGCTTGTCAGCGTTCCGATATCGCCCACCTGTCCGCCGGACTCGGCATAGAAGGGAGTCTGATCAAGCACGACTTCCGCTTCGGCGGCCGCGCCATCAAGGCCCTGAAGGGAATCGACGAGCGCGTTGTCTTGAACGATACCGACGACGCGTCCCGCCGATCGCAATGCCTGATAGCCGAGGAACCGCGTTCCTCCGTTGCCCGCGAATTTCTGAAACAACGGGTTTGCTCCACCCTCGTCGCCTTTCCAGCTTTGCCGGGCCCGCTCGCGTTGCTTTTCCAACTCCGCCTCAAAGCCTGCCATGTCCAGGTTCACGGATTTCTCGTCGGCGATTTCTTTCGTGAAATCGAGGGGGAATCCAAAGGAATCGTAGAGCTTGAAAATCTCGCTACCCGGAATGATGTCGTTGCCGGACTTCGTGACCTGAGAAATGACGTTTTCCAGCCGCTCGAGCCCGACGCTCACCATGGCGGCAAATCGATTTTCCTCCGCTTTGATGACGCGAGTGACGTAGGCGCGGGTCGTTACCAGATCCGGATATGCTTCTTTCATGTGGTCCGTCACGAAACTCGAGAGCTCATGGAGAAACGGGCCTTTGAATCCGAGCAGCGTTCCCTGGCGGATTCCGCGGCGCATGATCTTGCGTAACACGTACCCGCGGCCCTCGTTCGATGGCAGGATTCCATCGGAAATCAGGAATGTCGACGCGCGTACGTGGTCGGCGATGATACGCAACGAAGTGTCGGCCGCTGCCGTGTCACCGTATTTCACGTTCAGGAACTCCGCGGCCCGGTCGATGATGGGGCGGAGGAGATCTGTTTCGAAATTGCTGAGCTTCCCTTGCAGGACGCAGGCAACGCGCTCCAGACCAGCTCCGGTGTCGATTGACGGTTTGGGAAGCGGGGTGAGATGCCCCTCCTGATTGCGATCGAACTGCATGAAGACAAGATTCCACAGTTCGACATAGCGGCCGCACTCGCACGGAAACGCGCAGTTGGGGTGGCCCAGTTCGCTGGCATGCGCTCCGAAGTCGTAGTGAATCTCGGAACACGGACCGCACGGCCCGGTATCGCCCATCTGCCAGAAATTATCCTTTTCGTCGAGGCGGACGATGCGCTCGCGCGGGACGCCGGTCTTCGTGGCCCAGAGGTTTTCGGCCTCGTCATCTTCGCGAAAGACCGTGACCCAGAGTTGATCCACCGGGATCTGGTACTCCTTCGTCAGCAAGTCCCAGGCGTATCCGATGGCCTCTTCCTTGAAATAGTTGCCGAACGAAAAATTGCCGAGCATCTCAAAAAATGTCTGATGACGCCGGGTATGGCCGACATTGTCCAAGTCGTTGTGTTTGCCACCGGCACGAACGACCTTCTGGCATGTCGTGGCGCGGTTGTAGGCTCGCGTTTCCCGGCCAAGAAAGACTTCCTTGAACTGGTTCATCCCCGCATTCACAAAGAGCAGCGTGGGATCTTCGGCAGGGATCAGGGACGAACTCTTGACGATCGTGTGCCCGCGGTCTTCGAAGTATTTGAGGAAACGCCTGCGAATTTCGTTACTGTTCATGAAGTTGTTCCAGTTCCTCTCGTATCTCGTCCTCTGAGTATCCAAGACGGCTTAGAGCCCTAAAAAGACGAGCCGCGTCCTTTCTTTGAAGGGGGGCGTGAAAACGCCAATCGAGCATTTTAACCTTGAGAACATCCTGCAGCGAAGGCCAGTTGATGGCGGAGACCGCCGCATCAATGGTTTCGTGACGGACTCCGGCGTCCTCGAGGAGGGTTTTCACACGCTCCGGATGGCTGTCAACATGTTTAGCGACGAAGTTTTCTGCGTACCGCCGGTCATCGAGAAACCGCTTCGCGAGCAACAATGAAATGACTTCCGTCGGCACGTCACCGAACTTGCCTTCGAGCTTCTCGCGAAGCTGTTTTTCGGTGTAATCGCGCCGCTGCAACAGCTTGAGAGCGTGATGGTAGATTTCATCCACGATCGGCTATCCTAGCAGGGCGATGCGATTGGGAAAACCTGCAGGCCAAGAAAATGAAGGAACTTTGCGCAAAAAGTGCGGAAGGTGGTCGAGCGGCCTTCTCCCCCCGGGAGAAGGTGCCCCGGCGAAGCGCGAGCCCGATAGGGCGAAGCCTCTAGAAAAGGGGCGGATGAGGGCTTATTCGCGCGCCCTCACCCGGCCTTCGGCCATCCTCTCCCGGGGGGAGAGGGTTCGCTCGAAAACATCCTCGACTTTTTGTGCAAATCCTCCAGGAGGGCAGTTTTGCCGACCCGCGCGGTTGGTTGTACTTCTCAGTCTCATGCTCATCCTCCTCCTCTCCGGCTGCGGCTATCGTCTTGCCGCGCGCAAGGGAGGCACAGGCGAGGGGCGAACCATCGCCGTTCCCACTTTTGCAAACGCAACAACCGGTTACCGCATCGAACAACGACTCAGTGAAGCAGTCCGGAAGGAACTGGTTCGAAAGACGCACTATCACGTGACCTCGGATAGTACCGGAGACGTTGTCATGGCAGGGGAGGTGCGTGGCTACGGCAGTACCCCCACTGTTTTTATTGGCGGCCGTGCGGCGCAATACGCAGTCTCAGTGCAACTCAAGGTTGTCGTCACTGACACCAGGACCGGCAAGGTTCTCTTCCGAAACGACAGTTGGGATTACCGCGATAGTTTCCAGCTGTCGCAAAGCGCGGGGGACTTTGTGCCCGAAGATCCTGCTGCCCTGGAACGCCTTGCGGATCGATTCGCTTCGTCGCTGGTGGCATCCCTTCTTCATCAACAGCCATGACATTCGCGGAATTCCAACGGTACCGCCCCAAGGCCAATCACAACGTTTTTGCGTTTTTCTGCGATGACGATTTTCAGGTCGAGGAGTCTCGGACCGTTTGGGCCGGGATCTTCGGTCCCAATTGGGTTTTTGAAAAACTTCATATTAAGGAGTTCGAGGAGATCGATGGCGGCCGCCTGATGGATGAAGCGCTTACGCCATCGTTGTTCTCGCAAAGCCGCGTACTGCTTATCGCGAATGCAGAGAAAGTATCGAAGGAACGCATCGAAGCCCTGACGGAGTTGCAGCGTATTTCGAACTCGTCCGTCAAGGTGATACTTCTGTGCTCGATCGGCAAGTCGGACTGGAAAGCGCGGACGAAAGCCGACGCCGTGTTGAAAGCGTTCCCCCAGGTTGCCATCGATCCTTTGAAACCCGCCGAGGTGACGCGATGGCTCGTGGACCGCTATGGCCTTTCGCCGGAGGTCGCACGCTACGTTGTGGAGAACGCGGGCACGGAACTCTATACGCTTCACAATGAAATGGAAAAGCTGAAGACCTACGTGGGAGGAGCCCGTTCTGCCGACCTTCGGGATGTCGATGCGTCGCTGTTGCGCACCGAGGAATTCGGCCGCTTTGCGCTGGACGATGCGATTCTGGCCCGCGACTACAGGAAGGCGGTGCACATCGTCGGCGCCATGCTCGACGAAGGCGAGCCGCCTCTTCAAATACTTGCAACGATCGTACGCGTCTGGCGGCAGCTGTTTATCGGAAAGGGAATGGCCGGCAAGAGAAGCGCCGATGAAGTCGCCGCCGCCGCAGGCGTTCCCGGCTTCAAAGCCAGCTCTTTTGCAGGCAGCTGCAGGAAATACGGCTGGCCCCAGCTTGCCGGCGGGTTCCGCGAACTGCTTGCCGCGGACCGCGCCTTCAAGACCTCGAGTCCCGACGTCGAAGTCTACTTCGACATTCTGCTCTGGAAGCTGGTGGGTTAAGTGACGGGACTCTCCGCGCGCAAAAATCTGCCCCTTGTGCTTCAACGAATGTGCTAGATTACCGGCCAAACCCCCCAAAAAGAGAAAGGTGAAAAACCATGCGTCAGATCTCCGTCAGCTCGCTCACTGTTAGCATAGTCTGCGCCTTGACTTTTCTTCAGGCGCCTCAGGCCTTCTGCGCTGATACCTACGTGCAGACAAATCTCGTTTCGAATATCGCCGGTCTTGCTCAGAGTACAGACCCAAATCTCAGGAATCCCTGGGGGCTTTCGTACAATGCGACAAGTCCTTTCTGGGCGGCCAACGCGGCATCGAACACTTCAACTCTCTATCAGGGTAACGGCAGCACCATCAACTCGAGGGTAGTCGGGGTTCCGGGTGGTCCGACAGGCACGGTTATCAATTCCACCACTGGCTTTATCGAGTCCAACGGCAGAGCTGCAAGCTTCATGTTTTCGACACTAGGCGGATCCATTTATTCCTGGAATGCCAGCGATACCGATGCGCGACAAGTCGCGACAGTCCCTGGCGCGAGTTTTACCGGACTAGCGCTCGCGAACAATGGCTCTGGAGATTTTCTTTTCGCCACGAGCACGGCGAAATTCCTCGGGAGTATCGAGGTCTTTGATTCGAAATTCGGACATGTGAGTCCTCCCGGCCTCTTCATCGATCCGAGTCTGCCTCCTTGCCAGCTGTTTTGTACTGACGCGTACGTGCCATTCAACATCCAGAACATCAACGGCCTGCTCTATGTCGAATATGCGAATTTTCAGCTGGGACGGGGCGCGGTCAGCGTTTTTGATGCCAATGGCAACTTTGTCAAGTCATTGATTCCTGCCGGTGAACCGCACCTGAACGAACCTTGGGGAATTGCTATTGCGCCGGCCGGTTTCGGAGGTTTTGCCGGTTCCCTGCTGGTCGGTAATTTCGGAAGCGGTGACATCAACGCATTCGATCCGGTGACCGGAGCATTCCGCGGTACGGTCAGCGGTCCCAATGGTCGAATTATCAACTCAAATTTGTGGGCTCTGAGCGTTCGCACGGGGGGCACTTTCGATACCAGTGCCGTCTATTTTACAGCGGGGATTAACGGTCAAAAGGATGGACTTTTCGGGAAACTGAACCTTGTTGCCGCTTCGACCGTGGTCGTGACGGATGCTACACCACCGGCCGCGGCACAGATCGGCGTCGCCTATACGCGGACATTCAAGGCCACGGGGGGGACTCCACCCTATGCCACCTGGAGAGTCGCCACCGGAACCCTGCCGTTAGGTTTGACGTTGAACGCTACAACAGGGGTACTCAGCGGAACGCCTGTGGGAGTGGAGGGAACGTTCTCCTTTAACATTGCCGTCAACGACAGCGTCGGCGCCACTGGCTCCGCCGCCTTCCAAGCGACGGTTCAGCAACCTTCTCCCGTGACGGGGTTGAGCCGAATCGGCAGTTTTGCTCAGATTGCTTCCGGGGGCGGCTGGAAGACCACGATGACGTTGAGCAATTCGTCGGCAGCCGCCGTGACCGCGCAGATCAACTTTTATGCGGATGACGGCAGCCCGATGATAGTGCCGCTGGCGGTTCCCAAATTCGGTTGGAACACCTCTGGGAGGACGCTCTATTTGACCGTGAATTCAAACGATTCGATAGTCATAGAAAGTGGCTCTTTGACACCATCGATTGCTGAGGGTTGGGCCGACGTTCAAGCGAATGGTGCTTTGACCGGGTCCTCAACTTTCTCGCAAATGTATTCCGGCTCCGTGGTATTTGATACCCAGGCGCCGATTGACAGCCGGTTATCGCCGTTCCTGTTACTGAACTTCGACAACACGTTTGGCTATCAAACTGCCTTGGGTATAGCAAACCAATCGCCGGTCCCGGATACAATCACGGCGACGTTGCTCGATCAGAATGGCGTCCAGTTAGGCTTGTCGCAGATGACGTTGCCGGGTTTCGGTCATGCGGCTTTCTTCCTGAGTAGCCTGTTTCCACAGTCCGTCAACAAATTCGGAAGTATTCAATTTACCGGATCGAGCGGGATCGCCGGCGTCGGCTTTCGCTTCAGCCCCACGAGCGGGTTTCAGTTGATCCCGATCACTCGCTAGAGTGCGGTGTCACCGCGGAGCGGTGGAGGGACATTAGCCAGGCGTGAAGCGCAACGCGCGACACGCCTGGTCGATGGCTCGGGCGATGCCTCGCACCCCGAAAGGGTGCGAGGACCACAGGGTACCGGATACCCAGGGGTTGCGCGCTCCGCGCTTACCCCTGGCTGATTTTCTGCACCCTCCGGGGCTCGCGTCACATCCGGTTCTGGAAGCTGGTGGGTTAAGCGGCGGGAATCGTGTTCACCGATTTGTTCAGCCGCGACTTGTAGCGTGCCGCAGTATTCTGCTTGATAACGCCCTTTTGAACGGACTTGTCGATCAAGCTGAATGTCACAGGAAGCAGGGCCTTTGCATCGTCCGACTTCTTCGCGGCGATCGCGGTCTTGAGCTTCTTCATTTGGTTCTTCAGTCTGTTTGCATTCGTCGTATTGATCAGCCGGCGCTTCTGGCTCTGCTTGTGGCGCTTCAAGGCTGATGGGTGATTGGCCATCGGATCTCCTTAACAGTTGGAACGAAACGCGTAATGATAACAGCCGGTGATTCGGCCCGTCAACGCTGCTATAATCGGCGGCAGTCCGTTTGGAGGTTGATGAAAAAGAGTATCCGAGTTGACGGCAACATCGGCGAGTTCTTCGGTACCCATGACGCCAACGTCAAATACCTCGAGTCTCTCCTCCAAGTTCAGGTTCACCTTCAGGACGATACGCTCACAATCGATGGTCCCGACGACAAGGTCAATCTTGTGGAGCGCCTGATCTCCGACTACCTGCAATTGCGTTCCGAAGGTGTCCGCTTCTCCAATGGGGACCTGAAGTCCATTATTCACATTATTTCTGAAGACGAGAACCAAAGCCTGCGCAGCGTGGTCTCGACTCCCCGGCATATCGTCGTCGGAAAACGCAGCATTACCCCCAAGACTCTCAACCAAAAGGTCTACCTCGACGCGATCGAGAAGAACGACATGGTCTTTGGCATTGGGCCGGCGGGGACCGGTAAGACCTACCTGGCCGTGAGCATGGCTGTGCGGGCGCTGATCGACAAAAAAGTGAATCGAATCGTGCTGACACGCCCGGCTGTTGAAGCCGGCGAGCGATTGGGATTTCTTCCGGGTACCCTGCAGGAAAAGATTGATCCCTACTTGCGCCCATTGTATGACGCGCTCTATGACATGCTCGACGCCGAACGCGTCGATCGTCACCTGGAACGCGGCATCATTGAGATCGCGCCTATCGCCTTCATGCGCGGACGCACACTGAACGACTCCTTTGTGATTCTCGACGAAGCGCAAAACACGACGCCGGAGCAGATGAAGATGTTTGTCACGCGAATCGGGTACAACAGCAAAGCTGTCGTGACAGGCGATGTTACGCAAATCGATCTTCCCAGCGGAAAGCTGTCGGGCCTGGTCGAGGCGGAGAGAGTGCTCGGGCGGGTTGAAGGTCTGGACTTCGTCCATTTCACCGAGCGGGATGTCGTGCGCCATCCGCTGGTTCAGCGGATCGTGCGGGCCTATGAAGCCTATAACACTCAAATCGCGCGCCAACAGACCCTGAGCTTTGACGCTACCGGTTCGGGTGAGAAAAGCTGATTTAGGCACGGATTGCACGGACGGTTCGTGTGATCCATGCTGAATCTTCTCAACAAGCAGCGGAAATATCCCATCGATACCAAAGGGATTCGCCAGTTTGTTGTGGCTCTCACCACGTCGATGGGACGGCCCTCGGCAGAATTTTCAGTCGTACTCATCACGGACCAGGCGATGCGCGCCTACAATCATCGCTACAGAGGCATGGACAAGGCTACCGACGTCCTTTCATTTGCAGGTGAAGGTGACAATCTGGGCGATATTCTGATTTCCACGGAAACCGCCTGGGCACAGGCCCGAAAATCTCCGACGTTGTCCTTCGACGACAACATCCGGCGCCTGTTGCTTCACGGTTTTCTTCATCTTTCCGGATATGATCATGAAACGGACAATGGCGAAATGCGCGCTATCGAGCGCAAATTAAGGAGGAAATTCCAGTGTTGAACGCGACGGAGTTGGCCGTTGCTGCTCTGTTTGTCCTGGCGCTCCTGCTGCTGTCTATTCTCGATGTTGCCTTCACCAACACGACCCGGATTTCCTTTCGGCGCGTTCTGGACAACCCGGCCATCAAGGTTTCCGCAGCTCTGCCTTCGTTGCTCGAGAGCCGGACGGAAGTGCTGATGTCTATTCATCTGCTGGCCCAGGCGCTACTGGTGTCCGGAGCGGTTTTCCTGTTTGCCGCGTTCAATCGTCACCAGGTTCCCTTTGTGGCCGGTCTCCCGGGAACGATCGTGCTGATGTTTGGGCTCATCATGCTGTTCCGCCAACTCATTCCCCGGCTCGTGGTGGCGCGGAATCCCGAGATGACTTTGGTCTACATGTTCCCGGCCCTTAGGCTCTGCTGGCTCCTGATGAGGCCGTTTGCGAGGATCATGACCGGCGTTCTGAACTATTTTCATAGCTGGGAAGAAGAGATTGATCCTGACAAGGAAGTGGAGACGACGGATGAAGAGATCCAGGCTTTCATCGATGCCGGACAGGAAGAAGGCATTCTCGAGGACGATGAAGGCGAAATGATCCAGTCCATTGTTCATTTCGGCGAGAAGGTCGTGCGCGAAGTCATGACCCCTCGGACCCAGATCGTGGCGATTGATATCAATTCCTCGGTCGAAAAACTCCTGCAACTGATCACGTCCCGCAGTCACACGCGGATTCCTGTCTATCGCGACGACCTCGACAACATCGAAGGGTTCATTCACGAGCGCGATCTGCTGCGCCTGTGGCAGCGTGCGGAGACAAACAGTTCCCAGCGGACCCTGGCAAAGCTTGCGCGGCCTGTGCACTTTGTCCCGGAAATGAAACCCGTGGACGATCTGCTGAATGAGATGAAGGCGCGGGGAGATCAGCTTGTTCTCGTGGTGGACGAATACGGAGGCGTCTCCGGACTCGCGACAATGGAAGACCTTGTGGAAGAGATTGTTGGAGAGATTCATGACAATGAATCCAGCGAGGAGCAGATTGTGGAGGAGAGCCCGGGTACGTACATCGTCCCTGGAAGTCTTGAGCTCGGTGGGGTCGACGTGATGCTCGGAACACCCTTCGCGGCGAATACCGAGTGTACGACGGTGGCAGGGGCCGTTGTGGAGTTGTTCGGGCGATTGCCCGCGACCGGCGAGAAGATCGAGCATAACGGCGTTTCCGTCGAAGTTCTCGACGCGGACCGCAGGAAGGTACATCGTCTTCGGATGAAAGTGCTTGCCGTACCTCGAACATGACTGAAGAAATGCTGAAATCCGGTTTCGTTACGCTTGTCGGCCGTCCCAACTCGGGAAAATCCACGCTGCTCAATCAACTTGTCGGCGAGAAGATCTCCATCGTCACCGACAAGCCTCAAACGACACGGAACATCGTTCGAGGAATCGTGACGCGTCCGGAAGGCCAGATCGTTTTTCTCGACACCCCTGGGGTCCACAAGCCAATCCACAAAATGAATGCCCTGATGATGGACTCTGTTCGCGAGGCAATGAGCGAAGTGGACGTGCTCGCATTGCTCGTCGATGTCACGGAACCCTTTGGCAGAGGCGATCAGTTCACCCTCGAACTCGTGAAACCTCTCAAGATTCCAAAGCTGTTGCTTCTTAACAAGATCGACAAGATCAGAAAACAAGATCTACTGCCCGTGATCGAGCGGTACGCCGGCTTCGAGGCGTTCGCTGAAATTCTCCCGATTTCGGCGCTCAAGCGAGACAACGTCGACACCCTTCTCGACATGCTTTTCAAACTCCTGCCCACCGGCCCTTTCTATTACCCCGAAGACCAACTGAGCGATCGCCATGAGCGATCGCTTGTTGCAGAAATGATTCGGGAAAAAGTAATCGACTTCACGAGGGAGGAACTGCCCTATTCGGTGGCTGTGAGTATCGATCGGTTTGAAGAAGGCGCGTCCCTCGCGCGAATCTACACCACAATTCATGTCGAGAGGGAAACCCAGAAGGGAATCGTGATTGGAAAAGGCGGGCTGCTCCTGAAGGCGATCGGAACGGCTGCACGGCTTGATGTCGAGAAATTATTGGGGCAGAAAGTTTTTCTGGAGCTTCTTGTCAAGGTGTCGCCGGGCTGGCGTGACGACGATCAGGCGCTGAAGAATTTTGGGATGGGAGAGAAGTAGAGCGAGAAGCGCTGAACGGCTCGGTCGTCCTACGAGAACTGCGCGACGTCATTTCCTGAATTCCTTAGGTTTGACGCTAAACTTTAACTGCCATCTTCCATATCTTATCCCATGACAACAGTGACCGCATCGAAATGGCGCACTGCCCGACTCGCCGCGACGCTCATGTTCGCTGCCGGGCTGCTTTCATGGGCCCAACCCGCCGCCACCGCACCGGTCGCCAGCTTCACCATCGAGATGTACGGAGCTGGTGCAGGCATTGTCACCAGCAGTCCTCCCGGAATTTCCTGCGCGCGGACATGCACGGTGAGCAATACGGGCACCTACATACTTAGCGTTCAGAGTTTTCCCGGATACCTCTTCACAGGCTGGAGCGGGATGGGTTGTACCGGCACGGGGACATGTGTCGCGACTATTGGAACGCTACCAGCCGGTGTCACTGCCTTCTTCGATGCCGTCCAACACGGTGGGGGGCCTCCCGGCGGCCCGATCTGGTCGATCACTGTCGACCCTGCAGTTCCGACGACGCTCTACGCGGGATCGACGTCCATCGGCATCTTTAAGAGCGTCGACAGTGGCGCATCGTGGACGAGCGCCGAGTTGGGAACTTTCGAAGCTTGCTGCGGGAATGTAATTACAATCGCGGTCGCTCCCAGCGATCACCTCAGGGTTTATGCCGTCGGGCAGACTGGCTTTCTGCGAAGCACAAACGGAGCTGCCTCCTGGACCTTCAGAACTGTGGGCCCCTATCCCCAGCCTGGTGGGGGCGCGATGGCCGTCGATCCCACATCCGCATCAACTCTATATGTTGGAGCCGGGGATGCGATCTACAAGACCACGAACGGCGGCGATTCCTTCTCGCCCATGAACTCTGGTCTTGGAGGGATCGGTGGCGTCTACGCGCTCACGATCGACCCCAGCAATCCGAGTACGGTCTATGCAGCAACCACGAATGCGGGGGTTTACAAGAGCACAAATGGAGGAGGGGTGTGGGCCCCGGCCAACTCTGGTCTGACAGAAACATACGTCACAGACCTTTCCCTCGATCCAACCGCCCCTTCGACGATCTATGCAACGACAGGATACGGAATCTTCAAGAGCGTCAATGGAGCGGGCAGTTGGGCAAAGTTGACTGCCCCCAGCACGGTATTCGTTCGTATGGCACTGGATCCGCTCGACAGGACGAAGGTCTACGCCGCCACGGCCAATGAGTTTTACAGGAGCCTCGACGCCGGAGTGACGTGGACCAAGTCCGCGACATTGCCGTTTTTCAACAGCACCAATGCAACCGGCATGGCCGTAGTTCCGGGAAACCCCGCAATCCTTC
>Ga0134121_10000184_pt1 | contig 73909 bp, 72 predicted proteins | sample KB301_FD_96463 | JGI IMG/M metagenome (GOLD analysis project Ga0134121, IMG submission 96463) | Terrestrial soil microbial communities without Nitrogen fertilizer from Kellogg Biological Station, Michigan, USA - KB3-0-1 | ecosystem: Environmental > Terrestrial > Soil > Unclassified ...
ATTCTTGCTGCTTTTCGCCGAGAACGCTTTGGAGGTCTCCGGTTTCAGGGAGAAGGTCCATCCGGAGATCGGGAAATTATTGCGCGACGCGGTGAGGGCAAGAACGACGACGAGAATGCGGACCCACCGCACTCTGCCGATCCCTTCCGTGGTCATCCCCATATACTATCCTATACGCGCGGGCAGATTCCAGGGGGAAGACGCCCGGCGGATATTCATCGGCAAGGATCGTTTCCCAATCCCGGATGCCCGGCTAGTTTCTTTCGGAGATCAGACGCAGCTCAGAAGCGGCCGTCGAATCTTCGGCGGTCGTCACCGCCTTCACCTTGATGCACTTGCGGAGAAGGTCCCGAGCTGCGGCGGTGTCCCCACCGGCCAGGGTCTTCTCCGCAGCGTAGAAATATCCCCGGGCTGTCTCTTCACGGCGACGGGGGACGCGAGCGAGTTCATCCAAGAAGGCACCCACCCCAAGCTGGCCGAGCGTCACACGGACGATTTTGGAAGTCAGTTTCTCAGGATTTGCGTTCGACAGATCATTCGCGAACGAGGCCAGCTCCTCCTTCGCCGGGTCCGGCTCGCCCAGCCGCGTTCGAGCCAGCCAGATTCCCATCCAGAAGGGCCAGGGATCGAAGGGCATTCGAGCCAGGCCCTTGCGAAAATCGGTCAGGGCGTCCGCCCAGTGCTGAGTATTGCAAAGACAGATGGCACGATCGTAGTAGACCCATGGATTGCAGGGATCGAGTTTGATCGCCTTGTCCAGGTCCGCGCCCGCCAAGGTCACGCTTCCAAGTTCCCGCTGCGCATTTCCACGGTTGTGAAACGCTTCCGCCAGAGCGGGGTCGATCGCAATCGCACGGTCGTATTCTTCGATGGCTCCCGTGGGATCGCCGCGCTCCCGCTTCAAGTCCCCGAGGCCGATCATGGCCTCCGGTTCGCGGGGATCGAGTTCGAGGGCTCGGGAGAGATCTGCGAGCGCGCCGCCTAAATCCTCCCGCGCGCATCTCCCCCGGCCCCGGACAACATATGCCTTGGGGTCCGGAGAGCCGATCCGGAGGGCTTCTTCGGCGTCGGCCAAGGCTCCCAAGGCGTCCCCGTCACGGATTCGGGCTCGGGCTCTTCCGATCAGCGCCGCTGAATATCGCGGGTTGATCCCGATGGCCTGGGTGTAATGGACGGCCGCCAGGCTGCCCTCTCCACCTTCCAGGCAGGCGTCTCCCAGGCCCCGGTGCGCTGCCGGATCCATCGGGTCAATGTTCCTCGCGGCCCGGAAATCCTCGATTGCCGAAGCGCGCAGGTGAGCGGCCTTGTCCAAATCCGCGAGTCGCCGGAGACGCGCCGCTTCCTGGAGCTGGGCCGTGCCGCGGAAGATCAGGAGCGAGGGCAGGCGGGGTCGGTACTTCATGGCCTCGCTTAACGCATTGATCGCCCGCATTTCCATCCCCGGCACATGAAGCCACGCGTGGGCGGTCCACTCCCAACCCCGGTAATCGGACAGGGTGAGCTTCGAATATTCTTCAAGCTCTCGAGCGGCCTTTTCGTATTCCCCTTCCACGAAGTCCAGGGCGCCGTTGGCAAAGTTGATTTCACGAGTGTCCTTGGACCAGGCCTGGACTTCCTTCAGGTCGCTCCGGATCTTTTCCGCAAGCGCCTTTCCTTCGGGCGTTTCAAGGCGGACATATCTCCCCGAGGCATGCCGGAGTTCCTCGTACTGGTCGAGCCAGAGCCGGGCGCGCTGAAGGTATGCGGTGGCATATCCATGCGTCGCCTCGATGGCCTTCGTGCAATAATCGACTGCGACGCTGCGATTGCTTTCGTATTGGAAGAGTCGGGACATCTCGAGCAACGCATCGGGATGACCGGGTCTGATCGCGAGTACCCGATCGAACTCCTTCTGCGCCTGGCTGATCAGACTCTGGACATCCTGGCGGGTCCATGTCTCGGTCGTCAGGAGCCGGTCCAGGCGAGCCTCGAGCCTCCGGCCTTCGTCCAGATGGGGGCGGGCCAGCGCGAGCGCCCGCTCCGCCCGGGCCCGTTCGGCCTTCTCGGCGGCCAGTTCCAGCTCTTTCAGGGACTCTGCGCGGTCCGCTCGGAGCCATCGCGGGATGGTCAAGCCGGCGATGCTCACGGCCGTCAGAATGCCGGCAAGTCCGACGGCAAGAACGGCGCGCCATTTTCTGGCCCTCTTCCGGAGACGATAGAACGTGGAGGGAGGATGAGCGAGGATGGGCTCTCCCTCCATCCAGCGGCGGAGATCCTCGGCAAGATCTGCGGCCGTGGAATAGCGAGCCGATGCCTCTTTCATCAAGCACTTCGAGACGATGGTACGTAAATCCGCTGCGACGCTGAGCAGCGGCTCAGGCTCTTTGGTGACTACCCTGTCGATCGTCTCGAAGACATTGCTTCCACGGAAAGGAGGTTTGCCGCCAAGCAGTTCGTATAGAGTTGCCCCGAGGGAATAGACGTCGCCTCGTATGTCGACCGCGCCGCCGGTCGCCTGTTCAGGGGGCATATAGGAAGGCGTGCCCAGGATCGTGCCGGTGACCGAGGTCTTCGATTCGATCTGCCGCGCCAGGCCGAAATCCATCACGAAGGCTCTGTCGGTGGAGTCGACCATGATGTTGCCAGGTTTTAGGTCATGGTGGACAACTCCCTTTCCGTGCGCGTAGTGGATTGCGAGCGCGGCATCCCTCATGAGAGAGACCAATTTCCTGTGGTCATGCCGGGGATACGTCTCGAGGGTTTGTCCCTCGATATACTCCAGCGTCAGAAAGGTCCGCCCCCGGACCTCCACAATCTCGAAGACTCTGGCGATGCCGGGATGGGAGAGACTCGCCGCCGTCTGCGCCTCTCGCTTCAGTCGTGCCAGTTCCTCGGTGTTCTCGGCTTTGAGGAACTTGAGTGCAACCCAGCGTTCGAGCTCCAGGTCCCAGGACTTCCAGACTTCGGCGGCGCCTCCCTGGCCCAGAAGAGCGGTCCGGACATACCGGCCGAATCGATTCTCCGGATCGCGGAGGGCGTCACGGACGGCAGAAGGAACGATAGCCCCGCGGCTGTCCGGCCGGGAGCGGAGTCCGGGAGCGTTCCCTTCCCTGGTCGGGTTGGCGCCCGCATCATCGGGCCCTCCCGGAACGAGGTATGCTTTCTTCGTCAGGAGCTCTCCGAGGCGGGGGAGCGGGTAGACGCCCTTCGCATCCAGTTGACGCTGGATTCCCAGGCACTCTTCCGCCTGGATCGGCGAGATGAGGTGCTGCCGAACCAGGATCTGGGCGGCTTCCGCGTCCTCGCGCAGCACGACGTCCTTAGGGGGCTGGCTGTAAAGATCGCGGAACAGCTCCAGGCACTCGTCGCGCTCTCCCGGCGGAAGGGAGTGGAGTTGCGCCGCCTCTCGGGTCAATTCCGGCTTGAGTTGCAGGATCTCCTGAACCGGCAACGGGGTCGTTCGGCTGAGGATCGCCTCCCGCGCCTGCTCGGGGGTCAGCACGCCCCGGACGACGGCCAGGCACACGGACATGATGTCTTGCTGGTTGTTCACGGTTCCTTAGGGTCGCCGACCGCGGGGCAGACTTTTACAGAAAGCGGCGCAGCGCAGCGATTTCCTCCGCGATGTCTTCGCGGGAGCTGTACTCCCCGATCAGTAATTCGATCTCACTTCTAAGGCGTTCCCTTGCCCGATGGATGAAATTGTTGACGTCGGAAACCTTCTTGCCGAGCTCGACGGAGATCTGCTGGTAAGTCAGACCTTTCAAGTGCAACCGGAGGGCTTGAACCGCGGGATCGATCTCTAGCCGCTCCAGCGCCTGGGTAACGAGATTCTTCACCCAAAGCCGATCGAACTCGGGGTCGGCAGGTGCTTCTTCGGGAATGTCCACCCCGCGCATGGGGATTTCGCGCCGGCGATCCCTCACTCCCGCCGTGTCGTGCCTTCGCCGCGAGACGATGACCCGCTTCGTTATGGTCAGGAGAACCGTCCGAAACTTCCCGCGGATCTGATCGGCTTTCTTGAGAAAGCCTTCCTTGCAGATGCGGACGAAGACCTCTTGCGCAACGTCCTCGGCGTCCTCTTCGGAGAGCCCCTGGAGGCGGGAGAATTCCACCACCGGTTGCCGGTACCGCCGCACCACGAAGTCCTTTACGCGCTCGGGATCGCTGTGGAACTGGAGGATCGTCGTCCAGAGCGTCGACGGCATGTACACGGTCAACCCTTTCGCAGCTCTGATCTATTTAACACGCTCATCATGGAAAGTGAAAGTCGATTCCCGGAATGGCGACTCTAGGGCGAACCGAGGGCTGCCCGTTTCGGAAGCCGGTAACGCCGGAGAATTGTGCCAAGGGGGCGCCATGCGTGAGCAGGACGAGCCTTGTCGGGAGACCGAGCCTTCGGTCGAATTCGTGCCCCGGCCAAGCTCCGAAGCCGATGTTCCCTTTCATACCATTCACTTGCTGGACCACGACTCGGAGATTCTCCTTTCTCTTTTTGATTTCTTGAGCAATGCGGGCTTCAAAGTGAGCGCCACTTCGAACGCGGGTGACGCATTGCAGTACGTCACAAGGGAACATCCCGAAGTCCTGATCGCGAGCTTGGAGATGTCGGAATTGCCCGGCTTCGAAGTGCTTCAGAGGGTGCGGGAACTTTCTCCCTCGACTCGAGTGATTCTGACCTCGGTGCGGGCGGATTGGTACGGGTACGAAGACGTCCTGCGCCATGGGGGCGCGGACTTGGTCGCGAAGCCCATCAACGGAATGAAATTGCTGAGGGCAGTGGAGCGGGTGCTTGGCAGCTAGCAACCGGAAACCAAAAGACGTGTTTCCGGTTGGCGACTCATGGGGTGACCCCGGCGGATAGTACCGGGGGCGGGACGTTGAGAATGAAGAAGCGAACACTGGATCATCGCGAGGGGGATCCGGCTCCGATTCTGGAATTCGAGGCAGTCCGCCTGGACGATGGCGCTCGGGAAGCCCCGATCCATTCCATCCACCTTCTCGATGGCGATTCGGATTCTCTCCTGTTCCTCTTTGAGTACCTGAGCACCGCGGGCTACAACGTGTCGGCTTCCTCCTCCGCGGCCGACGCGATGATGATGATCGCAAAGCTTCATCCACAAGTTTTGATCGCGGACAAGGACCTCCGGGACATGACGAGGATGGAACTGGTTCAAAGAGTTCGAGCGCTGTCGCCGGCCACGCGGGTCATTCTGACGACCGAGCGGCTAGACGGCGCCCTGTGCAACCAGATTCTTCGATTGGGGGACGTGGATCTGGTGGTCAAGCCATTCCGTTGGGAGATTCTGATGCGGGCAGTGGAGCGGGCGGTTCAGGGCAGCAGCGGGTGGATGGCGGACGGGGCGGACGTGCATCTTCGAGGGAGGGGGCAGGAATGACTACCGTCGCCTTCGCGCTCTTGCTGTGCCTCCTAGACGACAACGCGGCAGACGAGGCCATTCAGGTCTTCAGAAACGCGATGAAATCACCGGAAGTGTCCGTCCGTACAGCGGCGGTAGCGGAGTTGGGAAAAGTTCAGAACGCAAAGGTGCTCAAGGTCCTGGCGGCCTGCCTCAACATCGACGACAAGGCGGTCCGCATCCAGGCGGCCGACGCGCTAGGCCATTTCAAAGTGAAAAAGCCCCAGGTATGCGGGGTCCTCTCAGAGGCGCTGGACATGAATTCAAGGGTTCCCGAGGTTCAAATTGCGCTCTTGAAGGCCTTGAAGGATCTCCAGGAAGAGGCCGCTCTCGCTGCATCCGGCCGGTTCATGGATGACAAGAATCCCAAAGTCGCAGAGTCGGCGATCGAGATCACCGGAGTCGTCAGGTCCCGAGCCTCCATCGAGCCGTTGATCAAGCTGATGAAGAAACTCACTCACTCCGGCGAGGGCTACAGCTCCGGGGATGGGAGCCTCGATGTACCGGCGGACGAGCAACTGCGCCAGCGGGCGCGGCAGCTGCAGTCGGCCGCAGGGAAGGCGCTTCAGTCGATCACCGGAGAAAAGTGGGGCACCGTCGAAGAGTGGGAAGCCTGGTGGAAGAAGAACTCGTCGACATTTAGAGTGAAGTGAACAGGTTGGTCACGCATGAAACGCCCTTTCACGCGGTTCCGCCGAGCGGGTGAAGCTGAGAGCGCCGGCGTGAAATCCCTGAAACCGGCACGCGGATACGAAGAACTGGCGATCCTGTTGTTTAAAGACGTCTTTCGGAGAAACCCTCCGGAAACTGAGGCATGCCCGTCTGTGGCCGATGGGGAGAAGGTTGGGCCGGCACGCGGCCGGCCAAGGCGGGGAACGACGAGGAAAGCTCATGGCCGATGACACGAGGCTGGTTCACGTCGTCCATAACGATTCGGACGTTCTCCTTTCCATTTTCGACATTCTCAGTGGCGCGGGCTTCCGGGTAGCCGCATCTTCGAGCGCCCTCGACGGACTTTCCTACCTCGCTCGGAGCCGCCCCTCCGCCGTGCTTTGCCGTTGGGACATGCCCGAGATGGAAGGGGAGGAGTTCATCGAAAGGACAAAGAAGATCTCGCCGGGGACGCAGATTCTGATGTGTTTCCGGGATGCCGACGCTTGTTTGTACAGGCACGTCCTCAGCCTGGGAGGGAGCGATCTGTTACGAGAGCCGATGAGCGCTTCCGCGGTCCTTCACGCCATCTCGCGGATGACGGGCCTGGGGGTTCCGTGCCAGCCTGAGGTCGGTGTCAAGCTCGAATGGCCCGACGGGATCTCCCACGCATGACCCGGCTTCGAAGGTACGAACGTCGAGAGTCGATCCTCAGCGCCGCCAGGGCGACTCTCGCGAAAAGAGGATTCCTGGGAGCTCGCGCCGAGGACTTCGCTCGGGAGGCTCGGGTGAGCGCCGGTCTCCTGTTTCGGTACTTCCCGAGCCTGCACGCACTTCAGGCGGCGGTGGTTGCGAAGGGGCTGAGGCAGAAGGGGATCAAGTGGCCGCGTAACCTTTCTAAGATGCCTCCTCATTCCGCGTTGAAAGCGATCGCCTCTTCTTTCGTGTCGTTCTTCGCAAGAGATCCCGACCTCCTTCCGCTGTCACTGTTCGGCGCACTTGTCGGGAGAGCCGGGTCCGTCGAGCCGTACCGCCGGGAAGTCCTGAGTGCCGCGAGGCGGCTTGCCTCGCTCATTCGCATCTGGGTTCGCCGAGGCTGGGCTCGCGAGATCGCCGATGCGGACAGCCTGGCTTGGCTGCTGCTTTCAGCGCTGGCGCATACCGTCATTGCAGAGAAGGTCTTTGCGCTGTCGGACATCTCCATCGCTCCCGATCGCATCCTCAATAGCTTCTCGGCGCTTCTTAAGAAAGGGGACCGCAGGGATTGGCCGGGTCTGTGGGGCGTTGCGGATGCGGAAATTGAAGGGTCGCGGCCTCCCCGAAACTGTCGAACCCCAATGCAGGGATGATGAAGAGGCGATGCCAATGATGTGTTTTCCAAAGGCTTCCTCAATGAGCTGGGCCCTTCTGGCCTTCTTGGGCGGCTGCGCAGGAGTCGCCTTTACGGAGGCAGACTTGGGCCAGACCAAGCCTATTCATTTGGGCTCGTCGTTCTCCATCACGTTGCCCCACTATGGAAAGTGGAAGAATCCCCGTCTGAACGCGAACGTCGCCAGGTTCCTGGGCTACCGCGTTGACGAGTCCGCAGAGCGAGATGTGTTCACATTCAGGGCCGAAGGGGAGGGAGAGACGGACATCTTGATCGCGGCCGATTCTCAGAGAGAAAAGGACCGGAACTTCACCATGCGGGTCAGAGTCGTCGATGAGGCCGACGCAATGGAGGCCGACGAGTGGAACGACCGGTGGAACTGGACTCGCAGCGGACCGCGGGATCGAGAGTGACCCGCTTCATCCGTGCTTTCTACCGGCTGGAGAAGAAGAAGTAATGAATCGATCGGTCTTGAAGGTCGAGCCATTGCGGCTCATGCCAGCGCGGCTTGTTCTGCTGCTCATGACCGCTTGGTTGCCGGGATGCGCCGGAGCCGATGGGGCCGGGGGTGGGCACGGGGGGCATCGCTAGTCCGTCTCCCGCCCATTTCGGGCGCTTCCGCAAATCTCGGAAAGGCCACCCGGCTCGCTGTCCCAGGCTTGAGATGCCTTAGGAGCATGCGAGATCCGTTCTCCAGCTTCATTCAAGGAGGAAAGGGATGAGACTCTTGTTGCTCGTTCTTCTGCTTGGAGCGGAGACGACTCTCGCCTTAGGTCAGGACCCCTCTTCCGACAAGGCCGAAAGGCACGCAAAGATACTTGCACTCAAGAAGCAGCTCGGTGCTCCGGGGGAATCGGAGCGCTTGGATGCGATCACAGAATTGGGAGAAATTCAGGACGACGAAGCGATCGGGGCCTTGGGGTCGAAGCTAAAGACCGATTCCAAGGAGGTTCGCATCGCCGCCGCTCGGGCAATCGCCCGTCACCGCAAGCCCACTTCGGCCCAGGCCATCGGAGCCGCGCTCGACGCCAACATCCAGAATCCGGAGGTGCTCCAGGCGTTCATCGAGGCCATCGTCCAACTCGATCTGTGCAAGGGACTGCCCGTGCTCTACGCCATCCTCTGGATGAACAAGAACGCTCTGGCCAATCCGGCACTCGATGCAATCGGTAAAATCGGCTGCCCTGAAGCCGCCGGAGCGCTCGTCGACCTGCTCCGAAGGGCAGAGGTGGAAGAAAAGAAGCCGGATGTCTTTGTGGATGAGGAAGGAGGGACCGAAGAGAACCGGAACAAGAATAAGGCGCTTGCCGCCTTGACCGAAAAGGCTAGGGGAACGCTGGCGGCGGTCGCAGAGAGGCGCTTTCAGACGGCGCGAGAGTGGTCGGTGTGGCTGGGAAGCGAGCGATCCCAGAAGCTTACGACGGTCTACTTCTGCGAGGCAGAGGGAGCGACCTATGAGGTTACGGCGGGAAAGCCGAAGAAGTGCGCGTATCCCCTCCGGACATCAATCCACAACGACGTTCTGCTCAAGCACATCAAGGCCTAGTGCAGGAGGGATATCATTGCAGAAATTGAGCCATGAGAAACGTCCGTACTGCGATGGTCACCCTTGCGAGTCCACAAGCGTCGCCCCGACCACTGAGAACAAGCTCCTGGAAGCAGAAATCCCAGTTCCGATGGGCCGGGTGTCCAGTATTTGGCCCTGCGAATTTTCCAGGACCAAGGAGTAGGCGCCGCCGGGATTGAGCCGAAACGACTGACGGGTCCTTGAGGATCCTCCAGCGCGAGCATCAGAGAGAGGAGGAAGGTAAAGCTTGCGCCATTTCTCTCCGGGATCGCCTTGCTCAAGGTAGAGGGCATAGGCGGCGGAATCATAGTTGGTCACCTCGACGGTGACGGATGAGGTGACGCTCGCCCGTATGAGGGGGGACGCCTTTTCATCCGATACGTCCGACCATGAGTCCCCGCCGTCGTCGTAATAGTCTCCAGGGTCGTCGTAGCCCGGGTCGAAATAACCTGAGTCAAATCCCCCGTAGTCATAGGACCATGGATCCGGTTCCCCCGAATCGGAGCACTTCTTTCGGCGATGCGAGCCGCAAGCCCCAAGGGAAATGAGTATCATGAGTGCAATCAGGATTCTGACCATCGACACCTCCTTGCTCCTCTGGACAAGGCCCGCGGTCATTTCAGTTCCAGACTGACGATACGGTCGCGAATGATTTATGCATCTTTCGTGAATTGCAGGAGAAAGACAAGATTGCGATGGTGCGCTTGGCCGGGAACTTTCCTCTGACGACGGTTTTCCAAAAGAGCGGTTCATGAATGGCGACAAGAAGGAGCCATCGTTCCACCGGGTGAACAGTTCGGATGGAACGTCAGGGCGAGCGGAGGAGGGGTTCCCATGAAGGACGCAGTTATCGCAGTCGCGCTGTCCGCCTTGATTGTCGGAGTCGCGGAGGCTCAGGCAACCCCGTCAAACGGTCTTAGTTTCGGAAGTATCTATTGGGGGGGGACCATTGCACCTTGTTTCTACGACCCGTATCCACCGAGCAGTGGCCCCTCTCTACCCCTTCAACCGTTCGTACGTCGCCTGACATCCGATCCCGAGCGGATGATCCTCGAAGGACTCAAGCGGATGAAAGCGGCGGACTATCGGGGAGCCGTCGACGCCTTCCGGTCTGCCGTCATCGAGTCCGAAGTCAACTCCGGGCGACGGCCTATTTCGCGCTGGGGCTGATCGTCATGGGGGACGGAAAGAACGCCGACAAAGCGCTGCGGGCAGCCGTGGGGCTTGGATTCTCGGAGAGATTTGATTTTGCGGCTCTGTTCAAGGATGAGAAAGAGATGGCGCGAGTTAAGGGGCTTATTAGCGGAATCTCGGGCGACGGTCTATTGCCCGCCGCTTGGGCGGAATTTCTAGGCGGCGTTCCCGACCGGCTTCAGCGGCTCGCTGAGAAAGACCTCGTGGCCCGAAAGCTCCTGAGCCCATAGAGCTCTAACGAGGCTGGAGAGGATAGATTGTTCCGAGCATGGGTTATCAAGCCGATGATGCCGTTGGTCCTTCCGAAGAACTCGACCATCTCTCAGACGCGACCCCTTATTTCGCACGGTCCGCGATGCAGCCATTCCGGATTTGGCGAAACCCGGTATGAGCAGGTTCGGGTACAAGCTCTGGGGGATCTCCCCTCCTAGTGAGCCCCTGACAGTCCCGGAGATCGAGAGGGAAGCAAGTAGGGACGTTCATCTGCCCCTGTAGCCAAGTTGAGTTCGATCCAAAACGTCGCTCCGCCGTCGGGATTCGCTTGGACGCCGACGGTGCCGCCCATTCGCCCGACCGCCCTTCGGACGAGGGCCAATCCTATTCCGATCCCGGGGAATCCCTCCGAAGGATGCAGGCGCTCAAAGACGCCGAAAATCCGGTGGTGATACTCGGGAGGAATCCCGATGCCATTATCGCGCACTGAAACTCGCACGGAGTTGCCGTGGCCTTGGACTTGGATATCGATGTGCGGGGGAACGTCCGGCGAAGTGAATTTCAGCGCATTCTCCAGCAGATGGTCGAGGCTTAACGCCAATAGCGAGGGGTGCGCGGCGGCCCTGATCGGGTCGGCGTGAATGTCAACCGTGGCGCCACCGGCGAGAATGTCGTCCTGCTTCGACGAGACCACCTCTCGAACGACTTCAGAGACGTCGATCTGGACGAGAGTGAAGGATTCGTAAGAGAGGCGGGCCAGGCTAAGAATTCCGTGAATCAGGTCATCCATGCGGGATGCGGCCTTCTTGATTCGCCGCAATGAATCCTGTCCGCGCTGATCCAACCGCGAGCCGGATTCTTCAAGGAGGATGTCGCTGAACCCCGCCATGGCCCTCAGCGGAGCACGGAGATCATGGGCCACGGTGTATGCGAATCCTTCGATCTCTCGCGTCCGTTCCTGGACCCTTTGCTCCAGGTGCTCGTTTAAGTTGCAGATTTCCGCTTCCGCCTCCGCCAGGCTCGTCAGCGTGCGCGTGCTGAGAAAGAAGAGAACCGTCGCCAGGACAGCTGCCACGCTTCCAAGCGACGCCACGAATGCCATGGTGTCTCCGGCCCCGATTTGCGAACGTGTCACGGCTTCTCTGAGAAGGCGCTCCTTTTCGTGCACGAGTCGGCCAACGGCGAGCTTGAGCTCTTCCCGCTTGGGCCGGACCGTCGCTTCAAACAGCTCGGCGATGCCCCGCGGGTCGCCGTGCAGTCGTTCGGCCGATATGGTGTGATCCAACGCCGCATGGTGAGCCTGCGCGGCAGCAGCAACCTCCTGCAGAAGCCGGGCCTCTTCCGGGAGGGGTGTCGTACTTCTCAACTCCTCGACTCTCGCCTTGAATCGCTCTCGCGCGCCACGCGTTTTTTCCAAGTATTGGGGGTCGCCGGTGAGGAGGAAGGCCCGGCTGCTTGAGGCATTCTGCTCGGATGCGAGTTCTAACTCCCGGGCCACGGTGACATCGTGGGCGTACTCCGAGATGACTTGGTCTTTGGCGGCGATCACGGATCTAAGCGCGAACAGGGAGGAGACCGTGATCGTTGCCGCCAGGATCACCACGAGAGCGAATCCGATCTTGATCCGCCGTCGAAAAGTCTGGGTAGGAAAGGTAGGAGTTCCTGCCACAGACTTGCCGGGCGGTGGAGCGTTGGCTTCCGTCGTCATTGATCCTCCGAGGATCATCTCAGAAAGAGCGTAAAGGTGAGAACCGTGCAGACGAACGCCGTGATGGTCGCATACTTGTAGTTGCGCGCGACGAGGATGAAGTAGAACATCGAGAGCAGCACGCGAAGGTACGGGGTCAGCATCAGGACGATGATCCCCAAGTTCACGAACCTGGTCGGGCCGAATCCTTCGTGCAGCATTCCCAGAACCTCTCCGCTGATGAAGCGCACGACATTGATACGAGGGAGGGTGTAGTCCAACCCAAGCTTTCCGATCGCGATCCACTGCCACACGATCCCAATCGACAGGAGCGCGACGCTGGCGATGACCCCTGTGGAGAGAACCGTTCCCACCAAGGTATCCATGTCGAACGAAGTCCTGGGCCGGGCGGCTGCAGGTGATTCCATCAGGCGCCTCGAAGTCCGCGGATGAGAATCTCAGTTCCAAGCAGGAGAAGCAGGCAGAAGAAAAACATCCGGACCGCCCGGTCGGGGAGGCGGACCAGGACGCGGGTTCCGAGGAACGCGCCCCCGACCACCCCGAGGATGACGGGCACGGCCAGGCCGGGGTCGATGAGGCCGTTGGCCAGGTAGACGCTGGTTCCCGAAAGCGCCGTCACCCCGATGATCAGATTGCTGGTGGTCGTGGAGACCTTGGGCGGGAGGCCCATCACAAGATCGTGGATCAGCACCTTGAGAGCCCCTGCACCGATTCCCAGAAGTCCGGCGACGACGCCGGCCAGGAACATCAGCGGTCCTCCCATTAGGAACGCCGCGCCCGGTAGGCGACGGTTTCTCCGGTGACATGTTCGGGGTATGCGCCCTCAAGCTCCAGCCACTTGGAGAGAGCGTCCTGACGGTCCGCCGGCCTCCACTCCTCCCGTCGTCGTGCCCATAGGACCGCGGCAGAACTGAAGAGGACACCTCCCAGCAGGAAGAAGAGCGCTTGGGGGCGAATGGAGAGCGTCAGCCAGGCCCCGGTCAGGGCACCGAGCATGGTGAACATCTCCAGAAACATCCCGAGCTTCAGGTTAGTCAGGCGGTCGCGGACGTACGCAGCCGCAGATCCGCTGGATGTGGCGATGACCGAGAGGAGGCTGAGTGCGATCGCGTGCTTGATGTCCATCCCGAAGAAGGTCAACGCGGGAATGAGGACAATTCCGCCACCCATGCCCCCCATCGCGCCGATGAATCCGGCTGCAACCGAGATCAGGAGCAGGAGTTGGAAGCTCACCGCGTTCTACTCGTTCGCCATCCTGAAAGGCCAATGTGGCCGGTTTCCGTGTCCCCCGTATTCGACTCCCAGATACCGGTCTCACGCCAGTCGCCAGAAGTTTTGTCTCCTTTCAACTCAATGATTCCGTCCGCGCAAACGATTGATTCGATCACGCGGGGGTCGAGCAGCCAGGATGCCGACAGGCCTCCTATTAAGGTAACGCGCACCCTGCGCGGTCCTGGGGTGCAACCGGAATTGCTTCGGACTCTGGATTCCGGCTGTTGGGGAGAATGGGCGCCGAGCGGGAGGTTGAGCTGTTACTTTGGCATCTCCGCAAGGAGTCTGCCGATGTCCTCGTCCATCACGTTGACGATCCGGATGCCCCCTGAATTGTCCTCTATGGGAACTACAGACCGCAGTTCATCGCCGGCATATCGGATCTTCCCGGTAGCGTCGATCAGGTAATAGGTTGGCCATGACTGAACATGCCATGCTCTGGAGATCGGTCCGTTAGTCCCTCCGTCCACCACGTTGCGCCAAGAAATATTGTTGCCTCGAAGCAGTTGTTTCGTCTTGTCCCGATCGGTATCAGAGTTGATGCCAACAATCCGGAAGGGCTTATTCTTCAGGCGCTCAACGAGCTCTTTCAAGTGGGGCAACTCCCCACGGCATGGTCCTCACCAAAAGCCCCAAAAGTCAATCAGGACTATGTTCCCGCGCAATGTAGATAACCTGAGGGGAATGCCATCTTGATCGCGACCTTCGAAATCCGGTGCTTCCATTCCTACGTCGAAGCCGACGACTGCAGCTGGTGGTTGCGCTTGGACTTCAGGTGTTCGGGAATTGGAACTGTGATCTGAAGCCGGCTTGGAACAACCGAAGAGAATACTCAGCAGGACTGTGCCCATGAAGCATCGCCGTCGACCTTGAGGCATCAGATCAATTGTAGCCCAGGTTAACTGGGGTCATTCTTGTCTTTTTTCTGCGAAAGCGTTGCCAGGCACTTCTCTCGGGGTAGACTCGTAACGAATGAGCCGAAACGGAGGATGGGCGCATCGTCGCTTCCTGACGGGATCGGTTCTCGCAGCCTTCATCTTCTTTCCTGCCGCGAGTGCCTGGACGTTCCTTGATGCAGACGTGACCTCGAATGTCGATCTCGCTTTCAAAAAGCGCCCGCCATCCCAACGTCATCAGGGTTCACGCACCATCCGCAAGGGCTGGATGCGCAAAGGTCTGCGTCCGTCGATCACTTCGGTCGTCGAAGCGTCCCGACCGAAGAAGGCGCCGTCGTGGGAACCCCGCCCGCCGTGGCGCTTCGACCTCACGTTGCACAATCGTCCCACGGGCCTGAACCGCCTGAAGTTCACTCCCGAATTCACCAAGCCCGCATCCTTGATCATCAGGCTCGCGGGTACTCCGAAGAATCACCGATCTCCCCCGGCGTAGCAAGTCTCGGCCCTCTTCCGGTTCATTGATGCCTTCGAGGTGACGCTCCAGCTTCACCCGGGGGACGGGCACGAGGAGGCATCGATGTTCCCTTGATCCTCCGTCATTCGGGAGACGAGATTCATGAGCGATTTTTATCAGACCGGAGTCATCAGCACTCTCCATCGGTTTCCGGGGACGAAGCTCGAGAAGATGGAAGGCGATCTCAAGCGCTTTCAACGTCAACAGCCTCTCACGCTCCTCCTCCCCAGCCTCTGGCTGGAGTTCGAGGGACCAGCCATGCCCAAGATTACCGAGGAGCTCCGGCACGTTCGATACCTCCGGCAGATCGTCTTGGTCCTTGACCGCGCCGACGACCTGCAATTCAAGAAGGTCAAGACGGCGTTTCGAGACATGCCGACGCCCACCCGAATCATCTGGAATGACGGGCCACGGATGACGGAGCTTTACTCGCTCCTGGCCCAGAACAACATCCCGGTCGGATCCCGGGGGAAGGGGAGGTCCGTGTGGATGGGCATGGGCTACATTCTCTCGGACGAGAAGAGCTACGCGATCGCCCTCCACGACTGCGACATCCTGACCTACTCGCGCGAACTTTTAGCGCGGCTCTGCTACCCGGTCACGAGCACGAGCATGTCCTACGAGTTCGCCAAGGGCTACTACGCCCGCGTGAGCGACCGCTTCAACGGCCGGGTGACCCGGCTTTTCATGACGCCGCTCGTGCGAACGCTGGAGAAGATGGCGGGCTACGTCCCGTTCCTGGTCTTTCTCGACAGCTTCCGCTATCCCCTGGCGGGGGAGTTTGCCATGACGACCGACCTCGCGCGGATCGTCCGCATTCCGAGCGACTGGGGTCTGGAAGTGGGAATGCTCTCCGAAGTATTCCGGAGTTGCGCTTCTCGCCGCATCTGCGAGGTCGACCTCTGCGAAACCTATGACCACAAACACCAGGATCTCTCGCAGGAGAATCCCGAAGCTGGCCTGAACCGCATGGCGGTGGACATCGCGAAGCACCTGTTTCGGACGCTGGCGAGCGAAGGAATCGTGATTTCGGACGGCTTCTTCAAGAGCGTCAAGGCGGCCTACCTGCGCGAGGCGCAGGACGCGATTCGCAAGTATGACGACGACGCCCGAATCAACGGACTTTCTTTCGATCGCCACACCGAGGGAACGGCCGTCGATACCTTCGCGAAATCGATCGAGGTGGCCGCCAAAACCGTGATCGAGGACCCGCTCGGGACTCCGCTCATCCCCAACTGGAACCGAGTCATGAGCGCCATCCCCGAGTTCCTGGAGCGCTTCCGCGCGGCCGTCGAGGAGGACAACAAATGAGCGAAGCCCGGTGGGTCGCCTTCACGGACCTCGACGAGTCGTTGCTGGACAGGGAAGACTACTCGTTTGATCCCGCCCGACCGGCATTAGACGTGGTGCGGCAACGAGGGATCCCGCTCGTTCTATGCACCTCCAAGACGGCTTCGGAAACACTTCATTTCCGCACGCTCCTGGGAAATGAGGATCCCTTTGTCGTCGAAGGGGGTGGGGGCATCTATATCCCGAAGGGGTATTTTCCAAAGCTACCCCGCCTGCAAGAGGACCGGGGCGCTTACATGCTTCTTCCCCTTGCCGCAGGGCACGAAGGGATTCTCAAGGGGCTGGGCCACCTGAAGGAATTCACCGCCAACTCGATTCGAGCCTTCGATGACATGACCGCCGAAGAGATTGCGGCCGACACGAAGTTGCCCTTGGAACTGGCACGCCTGGCCAAGGACCGGGAGTTTGACGAGCCTTTCAAGTTCATCCGACGGGAGGGAGAGTTCGCTTCGCAGCTACCTCGGATCGCCGCGGAGCGGTACCTCCGAGTCACTCGAGGCGGCCGCTACTACCATCTCCACGGGGATACGGACAAGGGAAAGGCCGCGGAAATCCTGATCAAGCTGTTCGCCCAGAAGTTCGGCCGCATTCGAACGCTCGCGGTAGGCGACAGCGAAATGGATCTTCCGATGCTGGGCGCCGTGGACGTTCCGATCGCCGTGCTACGAGAAGACGGTCGCCACGATACCGTCCTGAGGACCGGGGTAAAGGATCTCACATGCGTTCCGCAGGCCGGGCCGGCGGGCTGGAACACAGGCATTCTCGAGGTCCTTGGGAGCGGGTCGTCTGTCTAGACAATCGTAATTGTGGAGATTTGATAATGTCGGAATCACAAGGGAACCTCCTTGAAATCCTGGCCATTGCTGGGCCACTCCAGTTCGATCGAGCGTGCGTGATCATTTCATGCGCGATGCCGGTATTGATACTCCTCGTTTGCTGTGTAGCGGCATGAAGCCACGGAGAGGCGCTGGAATGAAGACGTCGCTCAAGAAGATCCCCGTGGGTCCGTCGTCGACTTCCTCCCTGATCGATTCTCGGAAGCGGTACCGAGTACGGATCGAAGACCGCTGGTATGAAGGGACCTTCTCCCGGCAGTGGTTCGGTTGGAGATTCGACGATTACGGCACTTCGGGAATCCAACTCAACCTGATCGACGAGGTCTTCGAAATTGTTCCAGTACGTCCGAAGTCCGGGAAGAAAGGAGGTTAGTCGCCTTGACTGATCCGGGCGCCTCGATGCCGCTGTGGACGGTGATGCCATTTGCGGCTCTCTTGCTCTCGATCGCAGTTCTTCCGCTCATTGCTTCGCACTGGTGGCACGACAATCGAAACAAGGCCCGCGTGGCGATCCTCTTTGGCATCCCCGCGGTCGTCATCGTGCTCGCCTACGACGCCCGGGCCTTGGGGCACACGGCTCTCGAATACGTCGCCTTCGTTTCGCTGCTCGGTTCGCTATTCGCGATTTCGGGGGGCGTCCGCGTCTCGGGGTCGCTGGCCGGCACGCCACTGTCGAATACAGCGATTTTGGCCCTGGGAGCCGTTCTCGCCAACCTGGTTGGAACGACCGGTGCATCGATGCTCCTCATTCGGCCGTACCTTCGGGCCAACCGCCGGCGGTCCTCGAAAGTCCACCTGGTCGTCTTCTTCATCTTCATCGTCGCCAACTGCGGGGGCCTCCTTACGCCGTTGGGCGACCCTCCGCTTTTCCTGGGATTCCTGCAGGGCGTCCCGTTCCAGTGGACGTTGGGCCTCTGGAAGCCTTGGCTGGCGGTAGTCGGCACGCTTCTCGTGCTTTTCAACCTCTACGACCAGTACCGATTCCACCGGGAGGATTTGGAGTCGCCCGAGGATCTGGATGAAGCAGTGGAACGGCACGCTCCCTTGCGGTTCGAGGGGACCCACAACCTCCCGCTGCTTCTGGGGGTGATCGCGACGGTGCTCTCGAGCGGTCTCGTCGTTTATCCTCGCTTTGGAGAATCCGCGGGCCTGCTCTACCAGACGCTCACGATGGGACTCTTGGCCGCGATCTCCCTCCGGACGACACCCAAGCGAATCCGCGAGGGGAACGAGTTCTCGTGGCACCCGTTTATCGAAGTGGCGGTCCTCTTCGCCGCGATCTTCGCGGCCATGATCCCGGCGCTTTCGGTGCTACGAACCCAAGGCACCGCCCTCGGGGTCACGCACCCCTGGCAATTCTTCTGGGCCACGGGGTCGCTTTCCGCCGTCCTGGACAATGCGCCGACCTACCTGGCCTTCCTTTCCATGGCACAGCATCTGCCCGACGAAATCGCGGGGACCACCCACGCGGCCCTTTCCGGCATAGCCTGCGGCGCAGTCTTCTTTGGCGCGCTCACCTACATTGGCAACGGCCCGAACTTCATGGTGAAGGCGATCGCCGAGCACGCCGGGGTCAAGATGCCCTCCTTCTTCGGCTATCTGACCTGGTCGCTCTCGATCCTGCTTCCGATCTTTGCGGTCGTCACCTTCGCATTCTTCAGATAAGGGAGGGGCTCAAGGCCCTAATCCGAGGACTTGTCTTCCGACCTGCCGGTTTCGACCTTGAGCGTCTGATGTTTGCCCTTTCGGATGATTTCCAGGTCGAAGGGCGCGCTGGAAGACCGAACCTCCTTCCGGAAGAAGTCCACGTCGGAGATCGTCCTCCCCCCCATCTTGACGGCGACGTCGTTCGGCTGCAGCCCCGCTTTCTCGGCCGAGCTTCCTTTCTGGACGGCGACAATCACGACGCCATAGCCTTTCTCGAGCCCAAGCTGACTGGCCAGCGTTTCGCCTACGGGGGCAACCAGGACTCCTAGAACGTGGCGGCTCGACGGATGTTGTTCCGCCTTTCCGCGGTGTCCGCTCGGAGGCGGCTCCATCCCGCGGAACTTCTCGAACAGCTGGTGCTGTTCCGACAGCCATTTCTCGAGCTCTTCCGTCTGCGACGACTTGGGAAGATCCTCCAGCCACTTCTCAAGTCCACCCTCGCGGTGCTGATCCCAGAACCACCGGTCGTCGAACCGCTTCTTCCACTCCTCGAAGTTCTTGGCGAAATCGTCCCTGCCCGGAACGGGCAAGGGGCCCGCGGAGCCGAATCGATCGAGAGGATATCGCTTGGCGACCTCTGGATACTGCTTCCTGAACTCCTCGAGGGAGTCGGCTTTGTAGCTCTTCTCAGTCATTTTCCCCGTGGTCTTGTCCGTCTCGCGAATCGTGAGTTCGACGTGCCCGTCCGCGGAGAGTTTGAATGAGAGTTCGCGACGCTGTTCTTGGAAGTCTTGGGACTTCTTCGATTCCGGTGGAGCGCCCGGCTGGGTTTGAGCCAGGAGCCCAATCAGCAGCAAATCGGCAACACTTAGCATGGTCACTCCTTTCGCTCTTGAGATTTCACGTTGAGGCCGTCGACAGATCGATGAAGGACGATTTGTCCTCCCATCGACCCTTTTCGAACTGAAACTTGCGAGTCTTGTCGACCACGATCTGGCCGTCCGTTCCATCAATGGAGACCGCGTACCGTTCCAAGGGGCGGGGGGCCGGGCCTTCGAAGTTGATGCCGTTGAATCGGAAGCCCGAGCCATGGCAGGGGCATTTGATCTTTGCTTCGCTCAGAAGCACGTTTGGAGTGCATCCCAGGTGCGTGCAGGTCGTGTCGAGCGCGGCCAAGTGGGGTTTGCCATCCCAGTCTCTATGGAGTTTGATGATCCAGGTGCGTTGGGATTCCTTGAACCGCTCGTCCGGCTTGTCCCAGTCAAAGTCCTCGAGTTTTCCCGCCTTGAACACCTGAGGGGGCTCGAAGAGGACGTTCGGGATCATATAGCGCAGCATGGCCAGGGTTCCTGCGCCGCTGGCGACGGCAAAGCTTCCCCAGGCCACGCCCGCCCAAGACATCATGAAGCTTCGGCGAGTTGTCTTAGGGGGGTAGTCCGAAATCGAAGCGTAGGCTGCCGGGATCCTTTTCCGAGAATCGCCGCCCTGCAGATGTGCTTGATCGGCGGCGCTCATCAGCCCAAACCTCAATCAGGGGTTCAATGTCCCCCGTCTTATGGATCGCAATCCTGGGCAGGATGTTGCGTATATGTTTCTCCGGCCGCAGGGCGCGCGGCAATCGCCCGTCCAACGATGAAAATGGTTCGAGCCGCGGGATTTTCCAATAGATGCAGAGCGCTCTTGCGACCAATGTTGTGGGAGCACGTGTTGGCGTATCGTCGTGAGCCAGGGTCTTCTCCGCAGCGTAGAAATATCCCCGGGGAGGAAACGTCAACGGGAGCCCTCGACCGCTTCCCCCGCCAAATCATCGTGCGCCCGATTCCCGCGCGCCAGATCGGAGCGCTCGAATTGACATTTGGCCCGGATATTCTTCACATAGAGGTCCGATGGCAGAGTCGCGGATCAAACCCCTGGGCGATACGGCGCTTCGGATCCAGCTGGGCGAGGGCATCGATCCCGAGCTGAACCGGCGCGTGCGCGCCGCCTGCGCGGCCCTCGAGCGCGCTGCTCTTCCGGGCGTCGTCGAGTGGGTCCCGAGCTACACCGCCGTCACCGTCCACTATCACCCCCACGTCGTCCGCTATCCTGAATTGTGCCGGCGACTGGAGGCGGTCCTCGCCGCCGACGCGGACGCGCCGGTTCCTGCGGGGAAGACGGTGACGCTTCCGGTGCTTTATGGAGGCGAACAGGGGCCCGACCTGGGATTCGTCGCGGAACATCATGGGCTCCGCGTGGAAGAGGTGATCGATCTGCACTGCCGGCCGGAATATCTCGTATACATGATCGGCTTCGCTCCGGGCTTTCCGTACCTCGGGGGCCTTCCGGAGCAGTTGGCGACGCCGAGACTCGAGAAGCCGAGGATCTCCGTCCCGAAGGGATCCGTGGGCATCGGCGGGTCGCAGACGGGCGTCTATTCCGTCGACAGTCCGGGGGGCTGGCGCCTGATCGGACGGACGCCGGTCCCGCTCTACGATCCGAAGCGGCAGCCGCCGGCTCTCCTCGAGGCCGGCGACCGGCTCCGCTTCCGGGCCGTCAGCGCGACCGAGTATGCGGACATCGAGGCGAAGGTGAAGAAAGGGACGACCGGTCCATGACGCTGCGCGTCGACCTGAACTGCGACCTGGGCGAGGGCTATGCCTTCGACGAGGCGCTTCTCGACGGCATCACGTCGGCGAACATCGCCTGCGGATTCCACGCGGGAGATCCGGGCGTCATGCGCCGCACCGTCGAGCTCGCCGCGAAGAAGGGCGTGGCGATCGGGGCCCATCCCGGCCTTCGCGATCCCGAAGGGTTCGGACGGCGGGCCGTGAAGGTGGAGCCCCAGGAGGCGTTCGATCTCACCCTCTACCAGATCGGCGCGCTCCAGTCGTTTGTGGCCCTTCAGGGCGCGCGGCTCGTCCACGTGAAGCCGCACGGCGCCCTTTACAACATGGCGGCTCGCGACGCGGCGCTGGCCGACGCGCTGGCGGCCGCGGTGCGGGCGGCGGATCCGAAGCTGGTGTTCGTCGGCCTGGCCGGAAGCGAGATGATCCGGGCCGCCCGTCGACTCGGACTCCAAGCCGCCGAGGAAGTCTTCGTCGATCGGGCGTACCAGTCCGACGGCAGCCTCGTTCCGCGCGGACAACCCGGCGCCCTCATCGACGCGTCCGAGGACGCGGCGCGCCGCGCCGTCCGCCTGGTCAGGGACGGAAAAGTCACGGCCCACGACGGGGTCGAGGTCGCGATCCGGGCCGATACGCTTTGCATCCACGGCGACACGCCGGGGGCCCCCGAGCACCTTCGCGCGCTGCGCGCGGCGCTGATCCGCGAGGGCATCGAGCTCCGGAGGTTCGGAACGCCGTGACGGAGGTCTTCGACGTCCTCCAGCCGGGCGTCCTGACCACGATCCAGGACCTGGGTCGGCCGGGATGGCAGCGGCACGGCGTGGGACCGGCCGGCGCGATGGACCGCTTCGCCCTTCAGGTGGCGAACCTCCTGGTGGGGAATCCCCGCGGCTTCGCCGCGCTCGAGATCGGCCTCGGCGGGCTCCGGCTCCGCTGCCGCGAGGATTGGATCGTGGCGATCTGCGGCGCGGATCTGGGCGCGGGCGTTCCGCTCTGGAAGAGTCTGCGCGTCCGCAAGGGCGACGAACTCTTCTTCAAGTCCGCCGTCCGCGGAGCCTGGGCCTATCTCGCGTTCGCCGGCGGCGTGGAGGCCGAGACCGTCCTCGGCTCGAAGTCGACCTGCCTGCGCGGACTCGGGGGACGGCCGGTGGCCAAAGGAGATCTGCTTCGTGCCGGACCGCCGCGCCCGTCGACGCGCGACGGCCGCGGATTCGTCACGAGTGAAATCCCCGACTACCCGGACGCGGTGACGGTGCGGGTCGTCCTGGGCCCCCAGGAGGACATGTTTTCGGACGAGTCGGTGCAGACGTTCCTGACGGGGGCGTTCCAGGTGACTCCGCAGTCCAACCGCATGGGATATCGACTGTCCGGTCCGGCGCTGCGCCACCGCGGCGCGGCGGACGTCCTGTCGGACGCGGTGGTGACGGGCTCGGTCCAGGTTCCCGCGGACGGCCAGCCGATCGTCCTGATGGCGGATCGTCAGACGACGGGCGGCTACGCGAAGATCGCGACGGTGATCTCGGCCGATCTGCCCGCGATCGCCCAGGCCCGGGTCGGGACGAACGTCTCCTTCCGCCCCATGACCCTGGACCAGGCGCAGGAGCTGGCGGTCCAGGTGGAGAACACGCTGTCCACGCTTCAATCCGGTTGCGGCGTTTGAGGACGCCCCTTAAGATGCGGGAGGGGGATCAGATTGAGGTTGCTCCGCATTCCGTGGCCGCGCCGATACCCGCTGGCCTACGCCGTCCTGCTCGGCATCCCGATCGGGGTGGCGCTGTTCACCTTCCGGTACGCCGAAGGACTCTCCTATTTCTCGAGCGATCCCCGCGCGTGCGCGAACTGCCACATCATGCAGGAGCAGTACGACTCCTGGTCCAAGTCGGGGCACCATCATGTCGCGGGCTGCAACGACTGCCATCTGCCGCGGTCCGTGGTGCCGAAGCTCCTCGCCAAGGCGAGGAACGGCTGGAACCATTCGTCGGCCTTCACGCTCGAGAACTTTCCGGAGCCGATCCGGATCGGGCCGCGCAACGCGGAGATCCTCCAGGAGAACTGCCTGAACTGCCATGAGAGCTTCGTGCACGACATCGTCCGGTTGCAATCGCCCGGGGACGTCCTGAGCGAGTCGGTGTCGTGCGTCCACTGCCATAAGGGCGTCGGCCATGCGCCGACCCGCCCGACGGGCCCCATGATCTGGATAGGACAACGCCCATGACCGAACCCGTGCCTCCGCCGACCGCCGCCGCAAAAAAGCGCTTCGCGCTCGCCGTTGCCGCGACCGCGCTGGTCACGGCGCTCGTCACCGCGCTCCTCACCAACATCTTCCAGCACAAGCAGGAGGCGAAGAATCCGTACATCCGTTTCGTCCAGGTCACCGAGGAAACCACCGACCCCGCGCCCTGGGGCGTGAACTGGCCGCGCGAGCTCGACACCTACAAGCTCACCTCCACGGCGTCGCGGACCCGGTTCGGCGGCCACGGAGGCTCCGAAGCGATGCCGCGCGAGAAGGCGGAGCAGAGCCCCTGGCTCCCCCGGGCGTTCGCCGGATACGCGTTCTCGATCGATTACCGGGACCGGCGCGGGCACGCCTACATGCTCTCCGACCAGGAGATGACGAAGCGGGTCACCGAGCTTGCCCAGCCCGGCTCTTGCCTCCAGTGCCATTCGTCGGTGATCCCGACCTACCGCCGTCTCGGCGACGGCGACGTGATGAAGGGCTTCGAGGCGATGTGCCGTCTCACCTACGCGCAGGCCCACGCCGAAGTGACGAAGACCGGATCGCTGAATCCCGTCCTCCAGGGCGCCGTGCCGACGGGGCAGCGCGTCGAAGGCGCCCACCCCGTGTCCTGCCTCGACTGCCACGATCCCGCGACGATGCAGCTGCGGGTGACGCGGCCGGGATTCCTCCGCGGGATCGCGGCGCTCCTCGCCCGCCAGGGGAAGAAGGACTACGATCCCAACCGCGACGCGACGCGCCAGGAGATGCGGACGTTCGTCTGCGCCCAGTGCCACGTGGAGTACTACTGCGGTCCGAAGACGACGCTGTTCTACCCGTGGAACAACGGCCTCAAGGTCGAGGAGATCGAGTCCTATTACAACGGCTATCGGTTCCCTCCGGAAGGCGGCGAGAAGGAGGGGCATCGCTTCTACGACTGGAAGCACGCCGAGACCGGCGCGGAGATGCTGAAGGCCCAGCATCCCGAGTTCGAGCTCTATTCGCAGGGCGTTCACGCGAAGTCGGGAGTCGCGTGCGCCGATTGCCACATGCCGTACGAGCGCCAGGGAGCCACGAAGGTGTCGGACCACTGGGTGCGCTCGCCGCTCCTCAACATCGCCCGGGCGTGCCAGCCCTGCCACGCCGTGCCGGAAGACGAGCTCCGGCTCCGCGCGGAAACGATCCAGTCGCGGAATTCCGCGCTGCTGGAGCGCGGAGGGACGGCGCTCCTGGACATGCTGGGGGCCATCCGGCAGGCGAAGGATGCGGGAGCGAAGGAGGAGCAGCTCGCGCCCGCGCTGGAGCTTCACCGGAAGGCGCAGTGGCGCCTGGACTTCATCGCCGCCGAGAATTCGATGGGCTTCCATGCGCCGCAGGAATCGGCTCGGGTGCTCGCGGAAGCGATCGACTTCGCGCGCCAGGCCGAGATCACCGCGCTCAAGCTGCTCCCGAAGTCGCCGCGCTAGGTCCGGTCGCGGAACCGCCGGTCGAGCCGCCAGAACGTCACGACGGCCTCGATCATGGACTCCAGGGCTTCCGGTTCGACGGGTTTGACGAGATAGGAGGCGGCGCCCAGCTCCGACGCCTGATCGTAGCCGATCCCCTGGCGGGCGGCGGCCAGCACCACGACCGGGATCCGGCGGAGCGCCGGCTGCCCGCGAAGCCAGCGAAGCAGCTTGAAGTTCGACCTCCGGGAAAGCCCCAGGTTGACCAGGATGAGCCCCGGCAGCGGGTAGCGGGCGCGGTCCGAGTAGAACTCCTGGCCGGAAAGATACTGGATCGCCTCCTCGATTCCCGCGACGGTCTGCATCATGCCGGGAAGTCCCAGCGACGTGAACGCGCGGGCCAGGCGGCCGGCATCGCGCGCGTCGTCCTCGACGAGCAGCACCGGAAAATCCCGCGGCCCCGCGGCCTGCCTCATGGGAAGCTCGGGACGGCCGACCGCAATCGCAAGGAGGCCGACATCGACAGCCCGCGCCGCGGTCGCGACGGCGCCGCGAAGGAGGAGCTTGCCCTCCGGTCGGGATGGATGAGCTCGGCGAGCGCGGGAAGCATCTGCGGGGCCATCCGCCGGAGCTCGTCGCGATGGGTGATCGAGAGCCTGCGGAGCACGGCCTCGCCCCGGGACGCGACGGCGATCAGGTCTTCGCGGGGATCGAGGCGGTGGGGGAGGCGCCGCAGGAACCGGGAGGCGACCAGGCGCCGCACCCGGCGCGTCACCTGCGCGGGCCGGAGCTGCAGCTGCCAGGCGAGGGCGCCGACGGTCGGCAGGCTGTCCGGGGGCAGGCCTTGGACCGCGAGGAGGACCTGGTGCTGCTCGGGCGCAAGCCCTTCCTTCCGGGCCGCGGCCTCGCTGAACGCGAGGAACCGCCGGACGAGGTGGCGGAAGAGGGCGAGCGCGGCGTAGTCCGGATCCGGCGGACCGCGGCGGTCGGTCATCGGCGAACCTCCGATAGTTTGTATACAAAGTATTTGGGCCGATGTCAACCCGGGGCGCGGGGAGGTCAGTCGGAGGAGCCGGGCCGGGGGAGGTCGACCTCCATGGCCTCCGCGAGGAGGAGCAGGGAGGCGCGGAGCTGGCGGAGCTTCCGGGAGGAGAGCTTCTGGAACCCGCGCGCGGCCTTGCTGCGGGGAGGCTCGGGCGCCCGGGACAGGATGCCCTTGCCCTTGGGCGTGAGCCGCAGCTCCATGACGCGGGCGTCGGCGCCGGAGCGCTCCCGGGTCACCATCTTGGCCGCCTCCAGGCGGTCGATGATCCCCGTCACCGTGCTGAGGTGAAGGTGCATGTGCTGGGCCAGGTCGCCCATGGAGACGACGCCGGCGTCGCCGATCGTCCGGAGCGCCCAGACCTGGGGGCCCGAGACGCCGAAGTCGCGGAGCACCTGGCGGGAGAAGACGTCGATCGCCTGGAAGATCTGGTGGAGCATCTCCACGCATTCCGACAGGCATTCCTTCCGGCCGGACCGCCGCGCCGCGCCCGAGGACCGCTTCACGCCTTCCCTCCGGGGAAAATCCCCTGCCGTGTTGACGCCGCCCATTACTTGGTGTACATACTAATCGGGAGCGGGATCAGGCGCATTCCTCCCAGCGCCCGTTCCGGTCGGGGCCGCGGCGGGGCCCGCCCCGACCGGCCCGGGCGGGTGCCTGAGGCCCCCGCCAGTATACGCCCGGCCTCCCGCGCGTCGCCGATTTTCCGAGCCGCGATCATTTCCGCCCACATCCCGGACGCGGAGGCTTTCATCAGACGAAGGCGACGTGCGATGCCTTCGTGAACTCGCTGAAGGGGAGGTCCGCCATGCTTCACGGTTGCGTCCGGATGGCTCTGCTCGTGGCGCCGCTGCTCCTGCCGCTTCCGGCGATCGGGCAGGACTCGGCCGGCGCTCCCAAACCCCAGGGCCTGGCGTCGCAGTATCCGGGGGACGAGGGCATCGAGAAGGACCCGCGGGTCCTCTTCGCGGACGATTTCGAGACGGGCGACGTGAAGGACACCGTCGCCCGCTGGGGCAACGGTCGCGACGAGCGCACGGAGCTGACGGACGAGATCACGGAAGGATCGCCGGGGAAGCGCTCCCTGCGGGTCCGGTTCGGCCACCTGTACACCCATTTCCGCCCGTCGGACCAGGTGTACGTCCGCTACTACATGAGGTTCCATCCCAACTTCGGATACTCCCATCACCTGCCGTTCCTGCTGGCGGACCGCGTGCCCACGCCGTGGCCGAAGGGATTCGCCGGGAAGAAGCCGAACGGCGACGAGTTCTTCGGCACGGCCCTGGATGCGTGGGGGGACTGGGGGAAAAATCCGCCGCCGGGGAAGTGGATGCTCTACACGTACTGGCAGGAGATGAAGATCTCCGGCGACGGCCACTACTGGGGGACCAACTTCACCCAGCCGCAGGAACCGCCCATCGAGCGCGGCCGCTGGTACTGCCTGGAGATGATGATCAAGGCCAACTCCGCGCCGGACGCCGCCGACGGGGAGCAGGCGTTCTGGGTGGACGGTCGACTGGTCGGACAGGTGAAGGGCATGAAGTGGCGCTCGACCGACAAGCTCAAGCTCAACAGCTTCTGGCTGCTGCACGACGGCGAGACCGGCACCTCGCTCAACGGCGACAAGGAGCACGCCAACCGGGTCTACGACATCTGGTTCGACGACGTGGTGATCGCCACCGAGTACATCGGGCCGGTGGTCGGAAAGCCCAGGAGCGGGAAGAAGATCGGCCAGGCCGGACGGAACGCCCACGCGTCGGGAGCCGCGAGCCTCGGCGCCCCGGGCAAGGTCGTCTTCTCCGAGAAGTTCGAGAGCGGCGCCGGCGGATTCCGGGGCGGGCAGCCCGTGGACGGAGCCCTCTCGTTCCCCGCGAAGGGCGTCGAGATCTGGAAGTCGTGGTCGGTCACGGTCCAGGAGTCGACGGTCCTCCGGTTTCGGCTCAAGCCCGCCGGCGACGTCCGGAACGCGACGATCCTGATCTGGTCGGACAAGCTCAAGGACAACTGCCGCTATCTCGTCCCGACCCTGAAGAAGGGAGAATGGAACGACATCGAGTTCCGGGGGATCGAGGCGCGGGTGGGCTGGGACGCGAGCGGCGCCGGCCTGGAAGGCAGCGTCTTCGACAACTTCAAGCTGTTCTTCGAAGGCGGAGACGGAGCCACGCTGCTCCTCGACGACGTCGAGATCCGCGAATGAACCGCGGACGTCAGGGTTCGCCGAAACCTTCGAACGGGCTGAAGGATCTCCGGCGCCACCCCAGCGTCAGGGACCTGGGATCCGGCTCGACCGGACGAACCTCCGGCAGGAGGATCGGACGGCGGACCAGGAGCAGCGGAACGCGCGACGCCTGGGTCAGCTTGTGGACGAGATCCTCCGACGTGGTCCTCAGGACGATCATCGCCGCGGAGAGCGTGAGCAGCGTCGCGGAAAGATCGTCCGACATCAGCGTCGCTTCCGTCGGGACCAGCTCCCGGACGGCTCCCTGGCGCGCTTCGATCAGCAGCGATTCCCTGTCCCCCGCCACGAACGTCAATCCCCCCTGGAAGGCGCGCGCCATGGCCGCCGCGTAGGGGATCGCCTCCAGGGAGCGCTCGTCCTCGATCGGAACGAGGATCGCCGTGGAACGCCGGCCCCGCGCGACGGGAACGGCGAGGACGGGAATCGGCGCGATCCGAAGCAGGGACTTGAGCCAGCCCGGATGGCGGAGCGCCAGGACGATCAACGACGCGTCGATCCGTTCGGCCGCCGCGGCGATGATGAGTCCGCTCAGGCCGATCTCGGTGAATCCATCGGCGGCGAACCCTTCGCCCCGCAGATGCGCCACCATGGAATGGACGAACAGCTCGGCCGATTCGTCGTCGTCGACGTGCGCCCCGGGCGAGAGCTCCGCGGGCATTTCCATCATCGTCTCGAGGAACGGGGCCGCCTGCATGACGGTGACGCGCGACCCGGTCCGCTTGCCGAGCTTCCGCAGCACGGGCAGCAGGATCGACGGATCGCCGGGCTCGTCCAGCGCGAGGAGAATGTGATCAAACATGAGATCTCCCAGGTTAGCGACCCGCCTCGACATGTCCCCCGAACCGGAATCGCATCGCGGACAGCAACTTCTCCGAGAACGCGTCCTCCCGGCGCGAGCGGAAGCGGGCGAAGAGCGCCGCCGAAAGGATCTCCGCCGGGACGGCCTCCTGGACGGCGGCCATCAGGGCCCACCGGCCCTCGCCGGAATCCTCCACGACGCCCTGGTATCCGGAAAGGTCGGGATCTTCGTGGAGCGCCTCGGCCGCGCGGTCGAGCAGCCAGGAAGCGACGATGCTGCCGTGCCTCCACGTCTCCGCGATGGCCGCAAGATCGAATCGATACCGCTCCTCCGCCGGCAGCGCCTGCGAATCGGCGTGGTGAAGCAGCTCGAATCCCTCCGCGTACGCCTGCATCAGGCCGTACTCGACGGCGTTGTGCACCATCTTGACGAAATGTCCCGCGCCCGAAGGGCCGCAATAGACGACTCCCTTGCCGTCGGGCGGCGCCAGCGTCCTCAGAAGAGGGTCGAGGCGTTCGACCGCCGTCGGATCTCCGCCGCTCATGAGGCAGTACCCGCGCTCCGCTCCCCACACGCCGCCGCTCGTTCCCACGTCGACATAGTGGATCTCCCGGGAAGCGAGCAGACGGGCGCGCCGGAGATCGTCGCGGAAATGGGAGTTGCCGCCGTCCACGAGGGTGTCGCCGGGAGCCATCCGGTCGGCGAGGTTCAGCACGGTGCTCTCGGTCGGGGCTCCCGCGGGAAGCATGACCCAGACGGTGCGGGGCGGCGCGAGGGCGCGGACGAGATCCTCCAGGTCCCGGGCCCCCTGGGCGCCGTCGGCCTCCAGCTCCTCTCGCTTCTGCGGCGCGAGATCGAAGACGACGCATCGGTGGCCGCCGCGAAGGAGCCGGCGGACCATGCTTCCGCCCATGCGGCCCAGTCCGACCATTCCGAGGTCCATGGAGAGGTGCTCCTTAAGGATGATCCCTCACCCGTTGGGCCGTAACGTCGGCGGGGGCCGATGCTCGCTCCTGTAGGATCTTCGGGAGGGGATCATGACCGGATACCTGTATTGCTCGATGGAAACCCGTCCCGCGGCGGAACCCGCCGTCCCGGACACCGAGACGGAGCGCAAGGCTCGTGAAGCCGCGCGTCTGGCCATCGCCCCGGCGAAACCGGGGGACGATCCGCCCACGTGCGGCGACGAGGGAGGCGGAAGCTAACGCCGGCTCAGCGGGCCAGCCGGACCTCCGCGGCCTGCTGGATCGCCCGGATCAGTACCGGATACTCGAACGAGCCGTTGTGGCGCGCCCCGTTGATGAAGAAGGTCGGGGTTCCGTTCACGCCGCTCCGGACGCCGCTCAGGAAGTCCTCCTTGATGCGGGGGAGCAGGGTCCTCGCCCTCAGGATCTCCTCCAGCCGCGTCTCCGCGAGGCCGAGAGTCCGGGCATAGTTTTCGAGATCCTCGACCTCGAGGGCGTTCTGGTTCTCGAACAGGAGGTCGTGCATCTCCCAGAACTTCCCCTGTTCGTCGGCGGCTTCCGAGGCGAGGGCGGCGTCCTCGGCGTGGGAATGGATCGTCGTGAGGGGGAAATGGCGGTAGACGAGCCGGAGCTGGGGACCCAGGTCCTCCTGGAGCTCCTTCAGGATTCCGTAGGCCCGACCGCAGTAGGGACATTCGAAGTCCCCGTATTCCACCAGCGTCACGGCGGCATTCTTCGGTCCCAGGACATGGTCCTGAGGTCGTACGGCGGAGGCGAGATGGGTCATGGGAGGAAATCCTCGATTCAGGATTGCGGAGGTTCGGCCAGATCTTCCAGCGCGGCCAGGATCCCGTCCGCGCCCGGATTGATCCCGATCGGCGACACATGGCTCCAGCGGATCGTGCCCTGCGGGTCCAGGACGAAGAGCGCCCGTTCGGCGACCCCGGCGGAACTGCGGAACACGCCGTACTTCCGCGCCACCTCGCCCTTGGGCTCGAAATCCGAGAGGAGCGGGAACTTGAGTTTGCGGTCCTTGCTGTAGGCCAGGTGGCTCCAGATGCCGTCCACCGAAATCCCGAGCACCTGGGCCTGGTGCTTCTTGAATTCCGGCAGCACCTCGTTGTAGAGCGCCAGCTGGTCGCCGCAGACGGGGCTCCAGTCGGCCGGGTAGAACACCAGGACGACCGGACATCCCAGGCAGTCCCCAAGCGACACCTGCTGGTCCGGCGTGGTCGGCAGCGAGAACTCGGGCGCCGGCGTTCCGGGCTGCAGCGCCATCGACGCCTTCGGCGGTTTCTTGACGGTCGTGCTCATCAGATCCTCCAAGCTCATCGCCCGCCCGACTGTTCGGTCAGCTCCAGAAACCGGGCCACCAGGCGGAAGATGTCGTTTCTCGTCAGGACGCCCTCGACGCGGCCGTTGTCGACGACGGGGAGCTGGTTGAGGGAGTGCTCGTTCATCTGCTCGAACGCCACGAGGAGCGAGTCCGACGGACGCACCGACTTGATGTCCGTGAACGGGACCATGATGTCGCCGACGGGGGTCGTCGACCACTCGTTCCGGTCCACGCGCCGCACGTCGTCCAGCGTCACGAGCCCGCGAAGGACGTCCTCGTCGGTGACGAAGAAGCACCGGCCTCCTCGGCGGAAGAGATGGTCGTCGACGAAGCGGTCGAGCGGCAGCTGGGCGGGCACCTCGGGGCAGGAGGACCTCATCGCCTGCGCGACGCGGAGCCCCCGGAGGCTCTCCTTCAATTCCGCCTGGCTCGCGCTCTGTCTCGAGGCGACCAGGAGGAACCAGCCGATCAGCCCCAGCCAGAGCCCTTCGATGAAATGTCCGTTCCACAGGACGTCGACGATGCCCCAGCCGACCAGGCCGAACGCGATGGCGGAGCCCAGGGTCGACGCGACGCGGGTCGCGCGGCGGAGATCCTTCGTCGCTCCCCAGACGGCCGCGCGAAGCATCCGTCCGCCGTCGAGCGGGAACCCGGGAAGGAGATTGAAGACCGCCAGCGCCAGATTGATCTTGCCCAGCCAGCCCGACGCATCGGTGGCCAGCGAGTCGGCAGGAAACAGATGGCGGAGCGCCAGGAAGAAGACGCCCAGGAGGGCGCTGGTGACCGGGCCCACGACCGCGATGATGAATTCGTCCGACGGCCGGCGGGGCTCCTGTCGGATCTGCGACACGCCGCCGAACATGAAGAGCGTGATGCCCGCGACGTCCACGCCCTTGGATCTCGCCACGACGCTGTGCGAAATTTCGTGGAGGAGCAGGCAGCCGAAGAAGACGAACGTGGTGATCAGGGCCGCCGCCCAGACGGCTCCCGAGCGCAGCCCCGGGAAGCCGCGCGCGAAATAGCCGAACATCGAGATCGCGACCAGCGCGAAGATGATGAGCCAGCTGATGTCGACCCGGATATCGAGGCCGAAGACCCGGCCGATCGGGATCCCCGGCCACCCGGTGGAGGTCCGTCGGCGCTGATCCTTCCGTTCGGGCGGTCGGAGAGGAGGAGAGAGCGGGGCTTCCATGGGAGGCTCCTGGGTTCGCGGGGTGCGGCGGTCGGGCGAACGACGTTCGGCCGTCCACCTCGGTGTGAGGGGGCTCCATAAGGCCAGAGCCCCCATCCGGGGCAGGGTTATGAGCGGAAACCGCCGTCATACCGGCGCCCGTGGCGGATCATCCCCATGCAGCAGTCCGCCTCGCGCGGAGGAGGCGTCCCCTGGTCGAACTCCTCTTGGATCTGATTGACGACGGAAGCCGCCTCGTCCTGGAGGTGGCGGTTCCGGGAATCCTGGAAAGCGACATCGACGTGACGCTCGCGGGAGCGCGGCTGATCCTCACCGCCGAGCGTCCCGACCGGACCGGCCACTACCTCCTCCACGAGATCGAGCGCGGGATCCTCGTCCGGATCGTCGAGCTCCCCTTCGCGGCGGAACTCGTCCGTTCCACGTGCGAGGACGGCGTCCTGCGGCTGGAGCTCCGGCGGGTGAAAGAGTAGGGCATGGCGGACCGCGATTACTACGAGGACCTGGGGGTCTCGCGCGACGCGGGAAGCGAGGAGATCGGCCGGGCGTTCCGGAAGCTGGCGGCGAGGTATCATCCCGACCGGAACCCCGGAGACAAACAGGCCGAGGAACACTTCAAACGGATCGCCGAGGCGTACAACGTCCTCTCCGATCCGAAAGCCCGGGCGGCCTACGACCAGGGCGGCTCCCGGCAGGTCGAAGCCGACACGGGGTTCCACGGGTTCGACCGGACCGAGGACATCTTCAGCGCGTTCGGCGACATCTTCGGGGACCTCTTCGGCGAGCGGATAAGGCGTCGCGCGGCGCCCGCCGCGGGCGAGACCTACGAGGTCGAGCTCGTCCTCTCGCCGTGGGAAGCGGAGAGCGGAACGCACAAGACGGTCCGCGTCGAGCTGCCCGCGGCCTGCGAGGAGTGCGGAGGCACGGGCGCGCGCCGCGGATCGTCGCGCGATTGCCCGACCTGCCACGGATCGGGATATGTCAGTCGGCGGGCCCGCGAGGCCGGGGGATTCTTCTCGGTCAGCACGCCGTGTTCCACGTGCGGCGGATCCGGGATCGATCCCCAGTCGGTCTGTCCCCGGTGCGGCGGCCGCGGCGTGCAGCTCCGGCCGCGCGAGATCGAGGTGACGATTCCTCCGCAGACGACCGACGGGACCGTGCTCCGCCTGAGGGGAATGGGAGGGCCCGGGTCGAATGGCGCGCCGCCCGGCGATCTTCGGATCCGTCTCCGCGTGCCCTCCGCGCCTCCCCGGGAGGATCTGGACGTCCGTCGGGAGGTCGAGCTCGATCTCTCCACCGCGGCGCTCGGGGGAACGGTGGAGGTTCCGCTGCCGGGCGGGACCGTCGAGATGACGATTCCCCCGGGAACGCAGCCCGGCCAGCAGTTCCGGCTGGCCGGCCAGGGGCGCCCGGGCGCTTCAGGCCGGAAGGGGGATGCGCTCGTCACCGCCCGCGTCCGGATTCCGACCCAGCTCTCCGCGGACGAACGCCGGCTCCTGGAAGAGCTGCGATCGAAACACGTTCCGAGCTAGAAGGTCCAGGTGCGGATCGGATCCTGAGGCCCGTAGGGCATCCGTTCCAGAGGATGGCCGCAGATGCACCGCGGCGCCGCGAAGGGGCCGGCCGCCGTTTGCGGCGGGTGGAGGACGAGGATCTTCGATCGGCAGGCGTCATTCCCGCATCGGTAGAGGTCGCAGGCTTGCCACATCATGCCATCTCTTTGATCCCCACGGGGCCATAACGCTCCACCATTAGGGGGGTCACCCCGGTAGAGGCCAGCAAGCGGAGGTTCGTGATGGGCAAGATCGTCGGCATCGACCTCGGCACCACGAACTCCGTGGTTGCGGTCATGGAAGGCAAGGACATCAAGGTTCTCCCCAACAAGCACGGGTCGAATCTCACGCCCTCGGTCGTCGCGTTCACGGACTCGGGGGACACGCTGGTCGGCCAGCTGGCGAGGCGGCAGGCGATCGTGAATCCTCGGAACACCGTCTACTCGATCAAGCGGTTCATGGGGCGTCGGCGTTCGGAGGTGCCGCAGGAAATTCAGATGGTGCCTTACGAGATCGTCGGCCAGGGCGACGAGCCCGTCAAGGTGCGGGCGCGGGGCAAGCAATACACGCCGCAGGAGATCTCCGCGATGGTGCTGGCGGACCTCAAGCAGAGCGCCGAGGCCTACCTGGGCCAGACGGTCACCGAGGCCGTCATCACCTGTCCCGCGTACTTCAACGACGCGCAGCGCCAGGCGACCAAGGAGGCGGGCCGGATCGCCGGCTTCGACGTGAAGCGGATCATCAACGAGCCCACCGCGGCGGCGCTGGCCTACGGCCTCGACAAGAAGCGGGGCGCCCACAAGATCGCCGTGTACGACCTCGGGGGAGGAACCTTCGACATCTCGATCCTCCAGGTCGACAACGAGATCGTCCAGGTTCTCGCCACCAACGGGAACACCCATCTCGGCGGGGACGACTTCGACCAGCGGATCATGGAGCACATCCTCGCCGAGTTCAAGAAGCAGTCGGGCATCGACCTGAAGAACGATCCCATGGCGCTCCAGCGGCTCAAGGAGACCGCCGAGAAAGCGAAGATCGAGCTCTCGAGCATGATGGAGACCGACCTGAATCTTCCGTTCATCGCGCAGGACGTGGGCCGCGGCCCCGTCCATTTGACGATGAAGCTGACGCGCGCGACGCTGGAGCAGCTGATCGGGGAGCAGATCCGGTCGACCCTCGAGCCCTGCAAGGCGGCGCTCGCCGACGCCAAGCTCAAGCCGGCCGAGATCGACGAGGTGGTCCTGGTGGGCGGCTCGACCCGGATCCCGATGGTCCAGAAGCTCGTGAAGGACTACTTCGGACGGGAGCCCAACCGGAGCGTGAATCCGGACGAAGTGGTCGCGATCGGCGCGGCCATCCAGGCGGCGGTGCTGGGCGGCGAGATGAAGGACGTCCTCCTCCTCGACGTCACGCCGCTCACGCTGGGCGTGAAGGTCGAAGGCGGTCTCCTGGCTCCGCTGATTCCCCGCAACACCACGATTCCCACCCAGCGCTCGCAGACCTTCTCGACGGCGGCCGACAGCCAGTCCGGCGTCACCGTCGAGGTCTATCAGGGCGAGCGGCCCATGGCGGAGGACAACCGCAAGCTCGGCAACTTCGACCTGACGGGGATTCCTCCCGCGCCCCGCGGGATGCCGCAGATCGACGTGAAGTTCGACATCGACGCCAACGGCATCCTCAACGTGACCGCGCGGGACAAGGGCACGGGGAAGGAGCAGCAGATTCGGATCACGGCCGGAACCGGGCTCGACGAGAAGCAGATCCAGAGGATGGTCCGGGAGGCCGAGGAGATGGCCGATCGCGACCGGGAACGCAAGGAGCTGGCGGAGGCGCGCAACCAGGCGGACCACGCCGTCTACGCCGCCGAGAAACTCCTGCGCGAAAACGGCGACAAGGTCGCCGGCCGCGCGAAGGAGGGAGTCGAGCGGGCGCTCGACAGCGCGCGGCGGACGAAGGACTCGACGAGCTCGGAGGAGATCCGGAAGGCGGTCGCCGCCCTCCAGACGGCCACCCAGGAGTTCTCGAAGCAGCTCTACGAAGCGGCCACGGCGAAGCCGCAGGAACCCCCGGCGGCCGGACCGGGCGCTCCGGGAGAGAAGGTCATCGACGCGGAGTTCAAGACCAAGAAAGAATGAGGCTCGGGCCATGGCCGACGACGAGAGAACTCCGGACGTCGACGACGAGGTGGCGAACGAGATCTGGGAACTCCGCGAGAAGGCGGCCAAGGCCGAGGAGTATCTCGATCTCGCCCGGCGCACGAAAGCCGACTTCATCAACTACCAGGACCGCATCCGCCGCGAGCGGGAGGAATGGGGCCGCGACGCGCTCCTGGGCTTCATCCGCGACTTCCTGCCCGCGCTGGACAGCTTCACGTGGGCGCGGTTCGAGGAGCCGACGCTGATGGAGAGCCTCCACCTCGTGGAGCGGGAATTCCTGAAGAAGCTGGCCCACCATCACATCTTTCCCATCGCCACCGCCGGAAAGATGTTCGACCCGGCCTTCCACGAAGTCGTCGCGGTCGACGAAAGGTCGGACAAGCCGCCGGGAACGATTCTCGAGCAGGTCCGTCGCGGATGGATGATCGGCAACCACGTGCTGCGTCCCGCCGGAGTGCGCGTCGCGACCGGCGGCCGGACCATTCCCCCGTAGAACGCTTTCCGCGCGGACGCGGCTCGTTTCGCATAACGTTTTCGGATCGCGCGGCTCGTTATGGGCGAACTGGGGGGTCCGCGTGGTGCTGCCTGTACTTCTCATCCTGAAACCAACCATCCTCGCCCCTGCCCGGTGACGGGCGGAACCATCGCGAGGGGAAACGAGTTGCCGCATGCGCATTGCCATGTTTTCCTGGGAGTCGCTTCACTCCTCGCCGGTCGGAGGCGTCGCGACTCACGTCACGGAGCTGGGGGCGGCGCTGGAACGGCGCGGCCACGAGGTCCACGTCTTCACGCGGCCCGGCTTCGGGAACGGGGGCGTCTCGCGGATCGACGGTGTGTGGTACCACTACTGTCCGCACCCGCTCAATCCCAGCTTCGTGGATGAGATCCAGGAGATGTGCCGGTCGTTCGTCTGGCACTTCTACCAGACGGAGGACCACATCGGCCATTTCGATGTCGTCCACGGCCACGACTGGCTGGCGTCGAACGCCATGGCCTGGGTGAAGGAGGGCCGGCCGGATCACAAGGCCGTCCTTACGATGCACTCCACGGAGTACGGCCGCTGCGGGAACTCCTTCCACAACGGAGTCTGCGAGCGGATCCGGGAGCACGAGCGGAACGGCACCCAGCGGGCCGACCGCGTCATCGCGGTGAGCAATTACCTGAAGGGCGAGCTGCAGTGGATCTACCGGATTCCCGAAGAGAAGTCCGCGGTCATCTACAACGGGATTCCCGTCCATCACTTCGACGGCTGGCTGGACCCGGGAGCGATCAAGCGGCGCTACGGGATCGGGCCGGAAGATCCGACGGTGCTCTTCATGGGCCGGCTGAGCTGGCAGAAGGGTCCCGACCTTCTGGTCGAAGCGATCCCGCCGCTGCTCCGGTTCCATCCGAACGCGAAATTCATCTTCGCGGGCGAGGGTCACATGCGGGGCGACCTCGAGCGGCGCGTCCAGGAGCTCGGCATCGCTCCCGCGGTCCGCTGGTTCGGCCGCCTTTCGGCCGGCGAGCAGGCGGACCTGTTCCGCGCCTGCGACGTGGTCTGCGTCCCCAGCCGGAACGAGCCCTTCGGCATCATCGTGCTGGAGGCTTGGGCGGCGGGCAAGCCGGTGGTCGCGTCGCAGATCGGCGGCCCCGGCGAGCTGATCTGGCACACGATCAACGGGCTGAAAATCTACCCCAATCCCGATTCGGTGGGATGGGGTCTCGGGACGGTGTTCACCAACTGGGACTGGGCGCGCCGCATGGGCCGCTACGGCCGGGTCGACGCCGAAACCGGATTTTCCTGGGATCGGATCGCCGAACAGACGGAACGGTGCTATCAATCCTGAAAGGGAAGGACACGCCATGAGCGAGACGCTCTTCGACACGATACCCGACGTCGTCGACGGACTGCCCAACATCAGCGGCTGGGAAGAGCCGCTCCGGAAGGCGATTCGCGACCGCGAGCCGGCCTTCCTCCCGCGCACCCCGATGTGGCCCGACAAGGTGCAGTCGGGGTTCGCCGTCGCGCTGCACATGCATCAGCCCCTGGTGCTGACGGACGGCGACCTCCGCCAGGCGCCGATGATCGGCAATCTCCAGTACATGATGGAGCGCCAGCACGTCCACGGGAACCACGACGCTCCGGCGTATGCGACGTGTTACTCGCGCATGGCGGACTTCATCCGGAGCCTGGTGGGGCAGGGCCGCCATCCCCGCATCATGCTCGACTATTCGGGCGAGCTGCTCTTCGGCCTCCGTCAGATGGGGCGCAGCGACATCCTCGACAATCTCAAGTCGATCACGCTCGACGAGCGCTACTGGCCGTCGGTCGAATGGCTGGGGACCCTCTGGGGCCACGCGGTCGTTCCGTCGACGCCCATTCCGGACGTCGAGCTCCAGATCCGCGCCTGGCAGCACCACTTCGCCTCGATGTTCGGATGGGATGCGCTCGGCCGGGTCCGCGGCTTCTCTCCGCCGGAGATGCATCTGCCGAATCATCCCGACGTCTCTTACTCCTACATCAAGGCTCTGCGCGACGCCGGGTACCAGTGGCTCCTCGTCCAGGAACACAGCGTCGAGGAGCTCGACGGCCAGGGTCTCCGGGAACGCTATCTGCCCCGTCGGCTGGTCGCCCGGAACAGCCGCGGCGAGGAAGTCACGATCACGGCGCTCATCAAGACCCAGGGCTCGGACACGAAGCTCGTGGGTCACATGCAGCCCTATCACGAAGCCCGGTCCCTCCGTCCCCGCCCGCGGGGAAAGGGAACCGTCCCGCCGCTCGTGTTGCAGATCAGCGACGGCGAGAACGGCGGCGTGATGATGAACGAGTTCCCGCCCCACTTCCACCGGACCTGGCTGGACGCCGGCACCGAGGGCGTGGTCGGGATGAACGGAACCGAATACCTCGAGCTGCTGGCGATGGTCGGCCTGACCGAGAAGGACTTCGAGCCGATTCAGCCGCTGCACCAGGCGGCGGTGTGGAGCCGGGTCGGCAGCCGGATCTCGGAAGAGAGCGTGCGCGCCGCGATCGCCGAAGCGGCCCGCCTCGATCACCGGTTCGGCATGGACGGCGGATCGTGGACCAACAACGTGAGCTGGGTGCGGGGCTACGAGAACGTCCTCGATCCGATGAACCGGCTGAGCGTCGAGTTCCACCGGAAGCTGGATGGAATGCCGGTGGACCGGCGCGGCCATGCGTACCGGAATGCGCTGTTCCACCTGCTCGTCAGCCAGACGAGCTGCTACCGCTACTGGGGCCAGGGACGGTTCACCGACATGGCGCGCGAGATCAGCCGGCGGGGGCTCGACATCCTGAAGTACGACTTCCCGGGCGGCGTCACGAAGACATGACGGGGCGGACGCCGAGCTCGTGCAGGTGTCGCAGGAGGTCGGCGGGGCCTTCGTAGACGCGCAGGGCGCCCGCGCTCTCGAGCTCCTCCCGGCTCGTTCCCCCGCTGAGCAGCCCCACTCCGAACGCACCGGCCCGTCTGGCCGCCAGGATGTCCCAGACGCTGTCGCCGACCACCATCGAGCCGGCGATGGGAACGCGAAGCCGGCGAGCGGCCGCGAGGAAGAGATCCGGATCGGGCTTGGCCCGTTCCACGTCGTCCCGCGTGACGGCGACGTCCAGGGAGGTGAAGCCCAGCTTCTTCAGCGTGCGGCGCGCGTTCGTCGCGCGCGAGCTGGTCGCGATCATCCAGGGAATGTCGAGGCGGGTCAGGTGGTCGAGCAGCTCCTTCGATCCGGGCAGCGGATGAACGTCGTCGACCACCTTCTCGTATTCGCGCGTATGGATCTCCTTGACCCGCTCGACGATCTCGGGGGACAGGTCGGCGCCGATCTCGGCGAGGACCGCCTGGGTGAGCAGTCCCCCGCTCATCCCGACCTGCCGATGGATCTTCCACGTGGGCGCGTCGACGCCCGCCAGCCGGAAGGCGTTCCGCCAGGTGAGCGCGTGCTCGTAGGCGCTGTCGACGAGCGTGCCGTCGAGATCGAACAGAAACGCGGACGTCCGGCGTTGTCGCCGATCCCCGTCGGAGGCCCGGCGGCGATGGCGGGGAGTCGCGACGGAGGCTCGTCGGATCATGCCCCGGGCTCGTGGGGTTTCCGGAAGAGATCGAGGAACCGGTCTTCGTACTGCTCGAAAATCCCGAGACGGTCGAGCTCGCGCTTGAGCTCGAAGGTCTTGGACCGTTCGCGCGCCGCCTGGGCGAACAGCGACTCGACATGCCAGCGGTCTTCCTCGGACAGCCCGCCTTTCGTCGGTTCCTCGGGCGGCGCGTGCGCGGGCGGCGGCTCCGCGACGGATTCGACCTGCTGCTGGACCGCTTTGTGCAGCTGATCGATCGCATCCGCCAGCTGATTCTCGACGGACCTCCCATAGTCCTCGAGTTCCCGAAGTTCCAGCCGGATGCCCGTCAGCCGGCCGAAGACCTCGAGCACGGCCGCCGACGACTTCGCGAACGGCACCTGGGCGACGATGGCGGGCATCTCGCCCAGCAGGCCGATGCCCTGGAATCCCCGCTGCGCCGCGACGCCGAGAAGGATGCCGTTGAGGCCGGTCAGATGGCCGGCCGAGAGGATGTCGACGCCTGCCTTCCGGATCCGATCCCGTCCCTCGGTATGCGTGGCGACCCCGCAGACGCGCGCGGGCGCCCGGAGGGTCGAGTCGGTAACCATCGCCGCGAACGTGTAGACCTCGCGCACCCCCAGCCGCTCCGCGTAGTCGAGCAGCCGTTCGCAGAACGTGAGCTTGCCGGCGGGCGGCTGCGCTTCGCCGATAAGCACGATGACGTCCTGGCGCTTCTCCGGGTCCTTCCATAGAAAGATGCGCGTCTTGGGAAGGCGGGCTGTCCGGACCAGGCCGTCCTGGATGTCCACCTGATCCACGTCGAAGAGGTCCTGCGACGGGAGGGGCTTGGTCTCGTGCATGTGCAGCCGGGACATCAGGTAGTAGCCGGCCGTGAGGGCCACCTGTCCCATGCCGGGCCAGACGGCCACCAGCAACGGCCTGCTCTTGTCGTCCTTCGTGGACATCTTCATCCCGGGAGAATGGGCTGCGGGGCGGGAAATTGATCGCGAGAGTCGGTGCCCGACCTTCCCTTTGGTCCTTCGAAGAAGGTTGCTCGCCTTCTTCTTTTTGCCCTCGGGAAGCCAGGCCCGGCTCTCGCTATAACACCCGATCCGTCGGCGGGCCGTTCCGTGACGCGGGTAACCGGTTCCGCCGGCAGGGATCAGCAAGGTAGGGAACTCCTCTCATGAGAATCGCGATCACGGGCGCCGGCGGATTCATCGGGCGCCGCCTTGCGGCGGCCGCCCAGGAGCAGGGTCACGCCGTGATCCGGCTCAGTCGCAGCGGACTCGGCGGGCGGCGCTGGGATCCCATGTCGGAGCCGGCGCCGCTCGAAGGAGCGGAGGCCGTCATCCATCTGGCCGGCGAATCCCTCACGGGCGGACGATGGACGCGGAGCAAGATGGCCCGCATCCGGAGCAGCCGCATCGTCGGGACCCGCCACCTCATCCACGGGATCCGGGATGCCCGGCCCCGGGTGCTCGTCTCGGCCTCCGCGGTCGGATACTACGGCGATCGGGCCGACGAGGACCTGACCGAGGATTCGGATCCGGGAGTCGACTTCCTGTCCACGGTCTGCAGCGCGTGGGAAGCGGAGGCGAGAGAGTCCGGAATCCGGACCGTCGTTCTTCGCACGGGAATGGTGCTCGGCCCCGGCGGGGCGCTCGAGAAGATGATCCCGCCGTTCGCCAAGGGCCTGGGCGGCATCCTCGGCAACGGCCGGCAGTGGATGAGCTGGATCCATCGCGAGGATCTCGTCAACCTGTACCTGTTTGCGGCCGCTCGTGAAAAACTCTCGGGTCCCGTCGTGGCGACGTCGCCCAACCCGGTCCGCAACGAGGAGTTCACCCGGACGCTCGCCCAGGTGCTCGACCGGCCGGCCGTGTTCCGCGTCCCCCGTTGGGGGGCGCGGCTGGCCTTCGGGAAGGTGGCTTCCGTCCTCTTCTCCAGCCAGAGATGCCGGCCCCTGCGCGCGCTGGAAGAAGGGTTCCGCTTCATCTACCCCGACCTGGACTCCGCGCTTTTGGAAGCCGTCGGAGCCTTCCGGTCGCGCCGCGAGCGGGTCGCCTGAGCTCACAGGTTCCGCACGATCAACAGCGGCGCCGACGCCGACCGAATCACCTTCTCGGTGACGCTCCCCAGCGCCCACCTGGCCTCTCCGTGCGCCTTGTGCGTCGTCATGGCGATGAGGTCCGCCTTGTCGTCGCGGGCCGCTTCGAGGATCTCGTGGGCCGGATCGCCGAACCGCTCCCGGCTCTCCGTCGCCAGGCCGTACCGCCGGAATTCCTGGGCGACCAGCTTGATTTCCTCGTGCGCCTGCGCCCACACCTGAGGATCCTCTCCGGGCTCCACGACGTGAAGCAGCGTGACGTGGGAGCCGAACAGTCCGGCGAACTCCCTGATGTACGGCAGAATCCGGAGGTGGAAGTGGACGATGGGGACCAGGATCCGGCCGAACGGGGCCGCTCCCGCGGGGGGTTCCGGAAACGAACGGAGCACGAGGATCGGAACGGAACTCGCGCGGATCACCTTCTCCGTGACGCTGCCGAAGACCCAGCGGGCGAGGCCCGTCCGTCCGTGCGTCGCCATCGCGATCAGCGTGACGTTTTCCCGGTCGGCCGTCTCCAGGATCGTCCCCGCGGGGGGCCCTTCCTCCACGAGCGATCGGACGCGCGCTCCCTGTTCCATCCACTGCTGCTCGAGACGGCCGAGGTACGCCTTCGTCTCTCCGCGGTAGTCCACGATGAGGGGAGGCGCGAGCTCGGTTCCGAACGCGATGGACGGGGGCTGCGGGACGCCCAGGAGCAGGATCTCGGAATCCTCTCGCTTCAGGATCTTGGCGATCTGGGGGAGGACCGCCTCGGCCCGAGGGGATCCGTCGAGCGGAACGAGGATGCGTTCGAACATGCGCTCCTCCTTCAGCGGGCCGTGGGGAGATGCCGGCGAAACCAGGCGGCCGCCCGCCGGGCGACCTCGTCCAGCGCGCCCGGCTCCTCGAACAGATGGGTGGCTCCCGGGATCACCGCGAGTTCCTTGGGGCAGCGGAGCTTTTGATACGCGGCGACGTTGAGCGACGTCACCGGTTCGTCGTTGCCGCCCACGATCAGCAGCGTCGGCGCTTCGACCTCCGGAAGGATGTCCTCCGCCAGGTCCGGCCGGCCGCCCCGCGAGACGATCGCTCCGACGGAGCCGCCCTGGTTCGCGGCGGCCCGAAGCGCGGCGGCGGCGCCGGTCGAAGCGCCGAAGGTCCCGATGCGGAGTCCGGTGCCGGCGATCCGCTCCCGGAGCCAGTCGGTGATCCGCCCCAGCCGCTCCGTCAGGAAGTCGACCTCGAACCGCCGGATGTAGTTCTGGTCTTCCTGGGGGGTCAGGAGATCGACGAGCAGCGTGCCGAGTCCCGCTTCGCGGAGCTGGTGGGCGACGAACTGGTTCCGCGGGCTCCAGCGGCTGCTGCCGCTCCCGTGGGCGAACAGGACGACGCCCAGCGGATCCTCCGGGATGTCCGAGATGCCTTCAAGATCGGCGACGCCCAGGTGAAGCTGGACCGTCTCCTCGTGGCCTTTCCGCTGGATCATGGCTCGCGCCTGCGGGGATGGAGACCGAAGTTGCCGTGATGAAGAGGGACCGCCTCCGGGCGGTCGGCGAGGAGCCGGGCGACCTCTTCGTCCGGCACTTCGGAGAAGTCTTCGAAATAGAGTGAGACGGCGTAGAACGGCTCGGGCGTCTGGAGGCAGACGATCTCGTCGACCTCGCGGCTCAGCGCTTCGACGGCGCGCGGGGCGGCGACGGCGGCTGCGGCGACGATGCGCTCCGCGCCCGAATCCTTGAGGGACCGGACGGCCGCGAGCATCGTCGCCCCCGTTGCGATCCCGTCATCGACGACGATGGCGAGGCGACCGGCCGGGAGAATCGGAGGGCGATACGGCGTGATGGCGGCGCGCCGCCGGCGCAGCAGATCGAGGGCCTCCTCGATCTCCGCGTGGAGGACCGATTCCGTCGCCATCTCGTCCCATCCCTGGTTGAGGATGACGAGTCCCTGCTCCGTCACCGATCCGATCGCGAACTCCGGCGCGCCGGGGGCGCTCAGTTTCCGGACGAGCGCGACGTCGAGATCTCCGTCCAGTCGGCGCGCGAGGACGTCCGCGAGGACGACGCCGCCGCGGGGGATGCCGAGCACGAGGGGACGGCGGCCCCGGAACCGCTCCAGGGCCTTTGACAGCTGTCGAGCGGCCTCGGCTCGATCCTTGAATCGGACGGCGTCGACGTAGTCGGTCATACGCCGGCGTCAGCCGGTCTTCTGACGCCCCTTGCGGCTGAGAGATTCCATGGGAACGGGCTTCGACTCCTGCGAGACGCCCTGCAGGACCTTGCCGGCCTTCTCCGCGCTCTCCGTGCGCGCGACCTTGGCCATGGCCAGGTACCCGATGAGTTCCATCTCGCCGCTCACCACGGGCAGCCGGCGAAGCTGGTGCATGAGCTTCTCGGCTTCCAGAAGGGGGGTGTCTTCGCGGACGGTGACCAGCTCCTTGCTCATCACCTCCGAGACTCGGGTGGATCCCGGATCGCGGCCCTCGGCCACGCCCCGGATCGCGATGTCCCGGTCGGTGAGAATCCCGACGAGCTTTCGGCCCTCCAGGACCGGGACCGAGCCGATGTTCCTCGTCTTGAGCAGCTGGGCAGCGTCTTTAAGAATGGTGTCGGGGGCGGCGCTCTGCACGTCCCGGGTCATGATGTCGCGAACAGCTTGGGCCATAAGGTGTTCCTCCTCAAGGCCGGGCGGCCTTCAGGCAATGCGGTCGGACGACTTCCCCCCTCCAGAATGTTGAACCCCAGTCCGACTCCCCCGTTATGGGAGCGGGCCGGCACGTAACGGCGTCCGGCACGGACGGCTCGACCGTCTGGGAGCCGTCCACCGGCTCCCGGAGGGCCGCCTCATGAAACCCTTCGAATCGATGACCGCGGAAGACCTGATGTCGTCCCCGGTCGTGAGCCTGAACGTCGACACGACGCTCGCCGATGCGGCGCAGACCCTGACGGAAAGCGAGATCAGCGGCGCGCTGGTGAGCGACGATCGCGACGCGCCGGTGGGCGTGGTGTCCCTGTTCGACATCGTGGCCCACATGGCCGGACTCTCCCGTTCTCCGGAGGAGGCCGGCGGTTTCTACCGGTACACGTATCCCCGCTTCTCCGAAGCCGAGGAGGGCGAGGAGTCGGAGTGGGAGGAGCCCGAGTCGACGCCGATGCGGGAAACGACGGTGGGGGAGATCATGTCCACCCACATCATCGAAGTTCCGTCGTCGCTTCCGGCGCGGCAGGTCGCGAAGCAGCTCGCCGAGCAGCACATCCACCGCGTCTTCGTCTCCGGGCCGAGCGGCCCCGTCGGGGTCATCAGCACGATGGACCTGCTGCGAAGCATCGCCGGCGTCGCCCGGATCGGGGCGCGGAGCTGAGGGCCGATTCCGCGTAACGTCGGGACGCAAACCGTAACCGCGGGCCGCGGGCGGGTTCTTTCCTTCTAGGGACATGGTTTCGAAGATCCTCTCCGCCTCTCCGCCGGCGACGGCGGTCCGCGCGCCTTCGTATCCGTTGATCGAAGATCATGGGGTGATCGGCGATCTCCGGACGGTCGCGCTCGTCGGTCGGGACGGGTCCATCGATTTCATGTGCTTCCCCCACTACGATTCCCCCACCGTCTTCGCGGCCCTGCTGGACGCCCGCAACGGAGGGAGGTTTCTCCTTGCTCCGCTGCTCGACGAGGCGAAACGGACCCAGCTCTATCTTCCGGACACGAACGTGCTCCTGACCCGCTTCCTCTCGGCCGAGGGCGTCGCCGAGGTGTCGGACTACATGCCGCTCGCGGAAGGCGGAGAGGCGCAGGCGGTCATCCGCCGCGCCAAGACGGTGCGGGGCGAGGTGCGGTACCGGATGGTCTGCGATCCCCGGTTCGACTACGGCCGGGCCTCCCACACGGTGGAGCGTCGGGAAGGCGAGGTCGTCTTCGCGAGCGACGGGCTCGCGCTGCTGCTCCGCACGTCGGCGGACCTCCGCATCGTGGACGGCGCGGCCGTCGCGGAGTTCGTCCTGAAGGCGGGAGAGTCGGTGTCGTTCGTCCTGGAGGATGCGCGGTGCGAGCTGGCGACCGTCTGCTCCCTGGCGGAGGGGACGGCGGAGTCCTTCAAGGCGACGATCAACTACTGGCGCCGGTGGGCGGGCGAGTCCACGTATCAGGGCCGGTGGCGGGAGATGGTCAGCCGCTCCGCGCTCACGCTCAAGCTGCTCACGTCCCTGTCCCACGGCGCGATGGTGGCGTCGCCGACGTTCGGGCTGCCCGAGCACATCGGCGGCGTGCGGAACTGGGACTATCGCTACTGCTGGATCCGCGACGCGTCGTTCCTGATCTACGCCATGATGCGCCTGGGCCACATGGGCGAAGCGCGCGCGTTCATGCAGTGGATCGAGGCCCGGTGCGGCGAGCTCAATCCCGACGGATCGCTCCAGGTGCTCTACCGCCTCGACGGGCGCCACGACCTGCCGGAGGAGACGCTGCCGCACCTCGAGGGCTACAAAGGATCGCGCCCGGTGAGGATCGGCAACGGGGCGGTGGGCCAGCTGCAGCTCGACATCTACGGCGAGCTGATGGATTCGGTCTATCTCTACAACAAGTATGGCGAGCCGATCAGCTACCAGCTGTGGCGCAACATGGTCCACCTGGTGAACTGGGTCTGCCGCCACTGGCAGGAGGCCGACGAGGGGATCTGGGAAGTCCGCGGCGGGCGCAAGGAGTTCCTCAACTCCCGCCTGATGTGCTGGGTCGCGGTGGACCGGGCGATGCGGCTCGCCCGCGACCGTTCGTTCCCGGCGCCGCTCGCCCGGTGGCTCCGGGTCCGCAACGCGATCTACGAGGACATCGTCGGCAACTTCTGGGACCGCGAGCGGCAGGTGTTCGTCCAGTACAAGGGCTCCCACGAAGTCGGCGCATCGGTCCTGCTGATGCCGCTGCTCAAGTTCGTCAGCCCGCGCGATCCGATGTGGCTCTCCACGCTGCGGGCGGTCGAGAACGAGCTGGTGGACGATTCGCTCGTCTACCGGTACAAGATCGGCGACGCCCCGCTGGATGGACTGACGGGCGGCGAGGGCACGTTCTCGATGTGCTCCTTCTGGTTCGTGGAATGCCTGTCGCGGTCCGGCGACATCGAGAAGGCCCGCTTCTTCTTCGAGAAGATGCTGGGCTACGCCAACCACCTCGGCCTCTACGGGGAGGAACTCGGCCCGAGCGGCGAGCACCTGGGGAACTTCCCGCAGGCCTTCACCCATCTCGCGCTCATCAGCGCGGCCTACGACCTGAACCGCCGCCTCTCCGCGACGGGTCAAAAAGCGTGACGGACCTCGGGAGCGCCGGGATGGGCTATGATTAACGAACGATGAACGATTCGGAGCTCCTGTCCCACCTGATGGAGCAGCTGCCGGACGCGATCTTCTTCAAGGACGACCGTTGCCGGTTCGTGCGGATCAATCGCGCGCTCGCCTCCTGGTACGGAATCCGCGATCCCGCGGAGGCCGTGGGAAAGTCCGATGCCGACTTCCTGCCGCAGGGGTTTGCGCGGGCGAACCAGGAGGCCGAAGAGGTCATCCTCGCCAAGGGGATCCCCGTCCTGGACCAGGAGGAGAAGATCGTCGGAGGCGACGGAAAGACCCGCTGGGTTTCCACGTCCAAGCTGCCGCTGCGGAACGAGAAGGGTGCCGTCATCGGCATCCTGGGATTCTCGCGCGACATCCGCCGCGAGAAGAAGGTCGAGGAGATGGCGCGCGACTCGGACGCCCTCTACCAGTCGCTGATCGAATCCCTGCCGCAGTGCATCTTCCGGAAGGACGTCGATGGAAAGTACGTGTACGTGAATCAGCGGCTGTGCGCGCTGCTGGGGATCACGGCGAAGAACTTCCTCGGCAAGACGGACTTCGACGTGAACCCGCCCGCGCTGGCGACGAAGTATCGCCGGGACGACCAGTGGGTCATGGCCCACCAGAAAGTGTTCGAGGCCGTCGAACACGTCCAGTCGAAGAAGAGGAAGAAGATCCGGATCAAGATCTACAAGACGCCCGTCTACGATTCGAATGGCCGCGTCGTCGGGGTGCAGGGCGTCTTTTCCGCCCTCTGACGTCACGCCCCCGGCGGCCGGAGATCCAGGGACGTGGACCCTTTCCTGGCGGCGTGCGCGGAAATGCCGGCCAGCTTGCGCTGGTCGTCGTCGGGAAGGTCGACGAACCGGATCCCCACGTAGAAATCGGAGGCGTTCTTCGCGCTCTGGGCGCACCACCGGACTTCGCCGATGGTTTCGACGACTTCCCGGTACGTGGGCAACTCGATCCGGAGCTCGTGCCGGCTGTCCACGGGGAAGTGCTTGCCCACCCGGACCATGGCTCCGCCCTGGGAAAGATTGACGACCTGGTGGAGGATCGGCCCGAATCCCAGGCTGGCGAGGAAGCCCGGCTTTCCCAGGCTCGTCGTGGCGCCATCGACCTGAAAGCGGGGGTGTTCCCGCTTGTCTCCTGGCGGCTGCTCGGGCGTCGACCCGGAAGTCACGTCGGACATATCCCCAAGTCCCTGTTGAAAGAAGCCTCGCCCCGGTCGTCCTTCTATATACTAGCCCATATCGTATGAAATTCCACGGCGAATTATGGTTCTTATTTGAACCGGGGGCTTCTCCGAGGGGCCCGGCTGGCCACTCTTCGAGCAGCCGGCGTCTACTTTTCGCACAGATCCCCTTTATTGGACGCTGTGGCCCGCCGATTGCATGGGAAAGAGCGTTCCATAGAGGAAGTCCGTCACCGCGAAAAGGAAATGAGGAGGACGCCGTGAAGAGATGGAGCCTGGCCGTGCTGGCGATGGTCGCGTTCGGTTCGACGGCGTCGTCGGAGCCGGTCCAGGAGGGCGACCTGGCGAAGAAACTGAAGGACACCTACGCCGCCGCGGCGGAGAAGCTCGTGGCGATGCAGGATTCCGCGGGCGCCTGGAAGATGGGGCCGGAGGGGAAGCAGACGCCCAGCCCGTCCTCCACCGGACTGATCGTCGCGAGCCTCGCGTCGGCTCCCGAGCCCATCCGCTCGAAGTTCAAGGACGCCGCCGCCAAAGGGCTCGCTTACATCCTCTCGCGCGTCAACGCGGACGGCTCGATCGGCGAGGGGCCGACGGGAACCTTCATCAAGACCTACACGACCGCCATCTGCCTCGTCGCGCTCGCGTCGGTGGAGCGGACGGACAAGGTTGCCGACGTCATTCGCGGCTGCCAGGCCTACCTCAAGAACAACCAGCTCAAGGAAGGTCTCCACGAAGGCGGTCTCGGCTACGGCGACGTGCCGAAGGAGAAGGAGAAGATGCGGGGCGACCTGTCGGTGACGGGATTCGCCGCCGAGGGGCTCAAGGTGTCCGGCCTGCCCCAGGACGACGAGTTCTGGAAGCTGGTGGTGAAGTTCGTCCGCAAGTGCCAGAACAACTCGGAAGTCAACAACGACCCGGAGTTCGTCGCTGAGCTGAAGAAGGCCGGCATGGCGGTGGGCAACGACGGCGGACTGTACTACACCCCGGTGGCGAGCGACAAGGCGAGCCCCGCGGGGACGAAGAAGGTCGCCGACAAGGAGGTCATCGTGAGCTACGGCGCGATGACCTACGACGGCATCAAGACCTACATCTACGCCGGACTGAAAAAGGACTCCCCCGAGGTGAAGGCCGCCATGGACTGGGTCCGGAAGAACTGGTCGCTCGACATGCACCCCGGCTTCGCCTACGAAGAGGTGAAGCGCAACCACCTGCGCGGGATTTACTACTACTACCTGCTGATGGCCCGCGCCCTCGACGTCTACGGCGAGAACCCGCTCGAGACGTTCGACGGGAAGAAGCACGACTGGCCGAAGGAGCTCGCCGAGCAGTTCATCAAGGTCGTGCGGGACAGCAAGATGTGGCAGAACGACAATCCCGCGTGGTACGAGAACGACCCCGTCGTCACCACTGCCTACGTGCTGATGACGTGCGACGTGCTCTTCAAGTACGTCAAGTAGACAGGCCTGTCAGCGTTCCGGTGGCGGAACCGAACCGGTCCGTCTCGATCCCCATCCGCTGCAGCAGGGAGACGTAGAGGTTGCAGAGCGGCGGCGCGCTCTTGGGATCGAACACCAGGTGCTCTCCGTGCTTGAAGCCGCCGCCGGCGAGCAGCACCGGGAGGTTCTTCGTCGAGTGATTGCTGGCGTTCCCGAGGTTGCTGCCGAGGAACACCATCGACCGGTCGAGGAGCGTCTCGCCCTCCTCGGCCGTCCCCTTGAGCTTGCCGAGAAACTCGCCGAAGACCTTCATCACTTCCGTCTCGACCAGGCCGAGCTGCTGGAGCTTGCCGGGATCCTGCCCGTGATGGGACAGGTCGTGATGGTTCAGCGAGACGCCGGGGATCGGCGGCGACCCGTGGCTCCCGCCGTTCAGGAGGAGCGTCACCAGGCGCGTCGAATCGGTCTGGAACGCGAGGTGGACCAGGTTGAACCAGGTCCGGGCGCGCGCGACGATGTCGACGTTCGGCGGATCCTGGGGACGGGGAGCGTCGACCTTGGGCTTGGGCTTCTTCGCCCACTCTTTCGCGATCGTGAGCCGCTGCTCCAGCTCGCGCACGCTGGTGAAGTACTCGTCCAGCTTCTCCCGGTCGGCCGCGCCGAGGCCCGGCTCCATCGACTTGCTCATCCCGCGGACGTGGTCGAGGATGCTCTGTCCCTGGCGGAGCCGGCGCATCTGCGCTTCGACCTCCTCGGGGCGGCCTTCGAGAAAGAGCTGCGCGAACGTCGAGGACGGGGAGAGCGAGGAGGGGACCATCACGCCGCTCCGGGTCCACGACAGACTGTCGCCTTCGGTCGACAGGACCAGAGACGCCGTCCGCGTCTGCCCGGCGATCCGCTCCGCCGCCAGCTGATCGACCGAGATGGTGTTGCGGAAGCCGCTTCTCATGAATCCCTGGTGGTGGGCGCCGGTGAGGAAGCTGTAACCGGAGTCGTGACCCTCGGCGACGTTCGGATGGGAGAGCCCCGACATGACCGTGAAGTCGTTCCGGAAGTCCTTGATCCGCTCGAGATAGGGAGAGAGCGCGTAGTCCCGGCCCGCCTCTTTAGGAAAGAAGGAGGCCGGGTGGAAGCCGAGAGGAGCGCTCATCAGGACCATCCGGCGGGGCGGAGCGGCGGCCGCCGCCAGCGCCCGGCGGGGCGCCAGCGCCTCCAGCCAGGGCAGGGCGACGGAGACGCCGGCGGCCCGCAGGAAGGTGCGTCGCGTGGGATTCATCTCATTTCTCCCGGAACATGCGGCTCTGGACGATTTCATGGACGAGCGTCCGGAATCCGTAGTTCTTGGAGCGGATCCGGCCGACGATCTCCTCGATCTCGCGCTGGTCGGACGACTCGGACGCGCCGCCGGTCGCGTACGTGACCAGCCTCCGCGCCAGCGCCCGGGCCAGCTGGTCCTTGTCCTGCAGGAGCGTCTGCTTGAAGTCGTCGATGTTCCGGATCTTGCGGCCGTCCGACAGCTCGGTCGTCGGATCCACGTCCTGGCCCCGCAGGTAGCGCTGTCCCTTGACTTCCTTCACGCCGGGGCCCCAGTTGGTCACGCGGTAGAAGTCGCGCCAGCCGCCGATGACGTCGAAGCTTTCGAGCACGAATCCCGGCGGATCGATCCGGGCGTGGCAACCGGCGCACGTGGCGTCGTTCCGGTGCTTGGCCAGCTGCTCCCGAAGCGTCTTGGCGCCGCGGATGTCCGGCTCGAGGGCCGCGACATTCGCGGGCGGTTTCGGGGGCGGCGTGCCGAGCAGCCGTTCCAGCACCCAGACGCCGCGGGTGACGGGGGAGGTCGTGGTGCCGTTCGCCGTCACCTTGAGCACGCCGGCCATCGTGATCAGGCCGCCGCGATGGCTTTCGGGCGGCAGCGCGACCTTGCGGAATTCCCAGCCGTCGATCCCGGGGATGCCGTAGTGCCTCGCCAGCCGGCCGTTGATGAACGAGAAGTCGGAGGCCGCGAAGTTGGCGAGGCTGAGGTCCTCCTTCAGGATCTCGGAGAAGAAGAGCTCCGGCTCCCGCACCATGGAGGCTTTCAGCATCGGGTCGTATTCCGGATACGCGCCCGAAGGCTCGGTGAAATCGATGTCGCGCAGGCCGAGCCACTGCCCGCAGAAGTTCCGGGTGAACGCCGCGGACTTCGGGCTCCGGAGCATCCGCTCCACCTGCGCGCGGAGCGTCGCGGATTCCCCGAGCCGGCCCGTCGCGGCGACCGCCATCAGCTCGTCGTCGGGCATCGTGCTCCAGAGGAAATAGGAGAGCCGCGAGGCCAGGGCGGCGGGATCGAGCTTCCCCGGCTTCTCGTCCAGGAAGAGGAAGCGGGGCGACGTCATCACCGCGGAGAACCCCGCGCGCATCGCCTGCTCGAACCGGTCCTTCTCGCCCAGCCGGACCTTCACGAGGTCGACGAACGGCCGGACCTCCGCGTCGGTGACGTCCCGGCGGAACGCCCGGCGGATGAACGCGCGGAGCAGCGCTTCGGCGTCCGCCTCCGGATTCTTCGAGACGACCTCGAGGCAGCTGCGGTCCTTCGGGAGCGGCTCCTGGCTCAGTTCGCCGAACAGTCGCCGATGGCTGGGCGGCGGCCAGGAGTCGTGGAGCGGACCCTCGACCTCGACCCAATGGACCGCCAGGCCGGGGCCGGCGTACTTGGTCGCCTTTCCCGGCGCGTGGGAGACCGCGTTCCCCAGGCCGTAGGGAAGGATCGAGAGGCCGGACCGGGGTTCCATCCGGGCGACGAACTCGAAGACGGTCGGCGCGTCCGCGGGGGCGTCGAAGTAGCCGACGAGTCCCGTGGTCAGGCTCGTCACGTCGAACGTCACCGGTTTCCCCGAGCTCTGGTAGCCCGACGCGCAGATGCGGAACCGATAGTGGCCGCGATCCGGGGGCCAGAAGCCGTCGACGTAGACTCTCGTGTCGTGCGTCGACTGGAAGCAGACGACCGTTTCGTCCTCGAGGACGCGGTAGAACAGGTCGTTGTAGGTGCGGACGTAATGCGAGTTCTTGAGGGTGTACCGCTTCTGGAGTTTCGCGGGGGCGCCGCGGTTCACGATCGCCACGTCGAGCGCCGACCCGGCGGCCTCGAGGTACCGTTCGAGGGCGAACGACGACAGATGGAGCGCGGAGCCGACGTTGTCGAACCCGTCGCTCGTGCCGTCGAGCGCCAGGAGGCCCTTGAAGTCGGTCTCCACGCCGAGGAGTTCGCCGACGGTGTTGGAGTACTCGGTGCGGTTGAGCCGGCGCAGGACGACGCGGCCCTGGGTCGTGCGGCGGCGCGATTCCGCGGCGTCCACCGAAGCGCGGATCCTTTCCAGGATCGGCTTCAGCTCGGCGGCGTCCGGCCGGGGCTTGGCTTTGGGCGGCATCGCTCCGGACTGGAGCTGCTCGAGGACGTTCGCCCACCGGTCGCCCGCCGCGAGCTGGTCGAGGCGGAAGTCGCCCTTCGGCTTCGTCGCCCCGTGACACTCGCCGCAGTGGCGCGTGAGGAACGCGCGGACCTGCGGATCGTCGGTCCCGGCGCTCTGGACGACCCCCAGCGACGCGAGCAGCAGCAGCAGGTGCATTCAGGCCCCCGTATCCAGAGGGCGGAGGCGGGCCGATCCTTAGCAAAGAATCGGGGGACTACTTGGCTTCGGAGGGGCGGGGCTTGAGGACCCGCGAGCGGGTGATCTGGACGTTGTCGACGTAGAACCGCTTCGTCGCCGCGCCGGTCGCCTGCATGTAGAGGTGGACGATCCAGTCCTCCTCGCGAAGACGGCTCTCGGGGGTGCCCAGGTCGGACAGCCGGATCGAGGCGTGGCCCCATTTTCCGAACACCGGCTTCGGCACGAATCCCTGGAATACCGCCTGCCGGCTGCGGGAGTAGAAGTTGAAGTTGACCTGCGACGACTGCGTGTCCGCCCAGTAGTCGAAGCTGAGAACCTCGTCGCCCTGGAAGCTGAAGAGCCCCAGGGCGTCCTCGGCGATGAAGAGCCGGCTGACGCCGCTCGGATCCGGGATCCCCGCCAGGACGAAGCGGTTCGCTGCGCGATCGGGGCCCTTCTCGACGGCGCCCATCGTGACCAGCGGAGGCTTCTTGCCGTCCTCGAAGTCGAAGGCGAGGACGGTTTCTTCCTTCGGGAGCGCGCGGACCACCGGCATCGTGCCCGGCGTTGCGACCGCCATCCGGCCGGCGACCACGTCGACGCTCTTTCCGGCCGGCGTGCGGAGCTCGACCTTGCCCTCTTCGACCTCGAGGACCGCCGACGGCTTCGACTCCGCGTCGACCGTCAGCCGGAACGTCGTGCCCACGACCTTGAGTTCCGCCTGGGGGGAGCCGACCACGAGCGGCTGGTCCTTCGGCTGCGGGACGACGTCGGCCTTGATCGCTCCCTTTTCGACGAACACCCGCTTGCCGCGCTTCGCCGCGGGATCGATGTCCGACACCTCCCGGATCGCCGCCCCGCACGAGAGCTCCAGCCGGGACTTGTCCGGGAAGCTCAGCACCGCGAATCCGCGGGTCCCGACGCAGGCGACGCCCTCGCCGGTGAGGAGGTCCTGGCCCGCGGCCGCCACCTTGCGGCCTGCGCGGGCCGTGACATAAACTTCGCCTTCGACGCGATCGATCCGCGCCGCGGCGACCGCGGTGATCGAGAGAGGACGGGCCGGCGTCTCCTTCACGGCGACCCGGGTGACTTCTTCGAGGGCGCGGCGCTCGCGCTCGTCCGCTTCCCGGAGCCGCGCCTCGGCGGCTTCACGGTCCGCCTGGATGGATCTCAACGCCTCCTCGGCCCGCCGCCGCGCTTCGAGCTGCTCCTCCCGCTCGCGTTCCAGGGCCGCGTCGCCTTCCTTGCGCCGGAGCTCGGTCAGCCGCTCCTCGACGAGCCTTCGGTCCGCTTCGGCGCGGGCCTTCTCCTCCTCGGCCTTCCGGCGGTCCTCGGTGCGGACGACGATCCCGGGATCCTCGGGAACGGGCGCCGTGGCGGTCCGTTCGACGGGCGTCTCCCGGTTTGCGAGCACGGCGAGAAGGACCGCGGCCATGAGCGCCGCCGCGGCGGCGGTCCACGCGACGATCGTCGAGGGATGGGACCGGACCGGGCGGGATCCGCGCACGGCGCGGCGCGACGCGGGACGCGCCTCGGCCGAGGCTTCGGAAAGCGTGCTCAGGCCGACTTCGAGGCGCATGCGCTCGACGAAGGACCGGCGGAGCGACGGGTCGTCGCGCAGGAGTCCCTCCAGCTCGACGAGCTCCTCCGGGGTCGCCGCTCCGTCGGCGTAGCGGGAAACGATTTCCTCGAAGCGTTCGGTCGACACGTCAGCTCACCTCGCTCGCCGCCAGTTTTCCGCGGACACATTCGGCCAGGGTCTTCCGGGTGCGGGCGAGAAGGACGTGGATCGACCCCGCCTGCCACGAGAGCGACTGGGCGATCCGATCGATTCCCAACCGCACGCTATAGCGCAGGTCGATGACCTGGCGGGCGCGGGCGGGAAGCTTCTGGAGGCACTCGCGGAGGCAGGCGAGACGGCGGCTGTCCTGCTCGGGCGCCTCCTCGTTCTCCTCGAAGGACCGGCCGACGAGTTCGACCAGCGTCTCGGTCAGCGGGGTGACGGCGTCGCGGCGCGACGACTTCCGGTAGTACTCGAGGACGCGCCGGCGGGCGATCTCCCGCGCCCACGGGAGGAACGGGTCGACCTTCGTCCCGGAGGCGGCCTCTTCGAGGATCGCCAGGGCGACCTCCTGGAACACCTCCTCCGCCGCGATCTGGTCCCGCGTCAGGGCGAAGATGAATCCCAGGAGCGCCTGGCGGTGCTGCAGGAAGTCCCGGGTGATCTTCGGCTGGTTCATCTTCCTCCCCCTAAGGTTCCGGAGAGCGCGATCCTTAGCAAAAAATCGTCACTCCAGAATACCCCGGGCGAGGGAACAAAAAAGACGGTCTTTTTTGTTCCGGGGGTCAGGAGGGATCGGAGGGGTCGCCGAGGCGGCAGAGGGCGACCAGCTGGTAGAGGGCGGATTTCCCGACGGGGCAGCCGGTGCCGCGCAGCCGGCGGACCACCTCCGCGGTGGAAAGGCCGGGGCTGGACCGGAGAATGTCCCGGACCCGGACGGCCCAGGCTCCTGCAAGCCCCGGCCGGCCGACCTTGCCTTTCTTCATCCTTGGCTCTCTTCGGAATCTCCCACTGATGATCTAAGGTTTTTCCTGATCTTCCGGTAGGAAAATCGACAAAAAAGAATTTAACCTTGAGAGCCTTTGGATCGGTCGAGGGAATTCAGGAGCCGGCCTGACCGATCGCGCCGCCTTCCGCGTATTCGAGGAGGGGAACCGGCCGGCCGCCGTCGCTTTCGTAGCCGACCCGGAGGATGAACTTCGCGATGCAGCGGGGGCAGCGGCTGGGCCGGCCGTAGATCGTCGATGTCCCCACGAGACGGCATCCGCAGCGGCACTGGAAGTGGAGTTCGGGGGGCTCCACCGGAGCGCCCGAGCCGTCGGTCGTGAGCCCTTCCTGCCGGGTCTCGCCGGTCGACGGCACCTGCTCCAGGAAGAGCGGCCAGAAGGATTCCGACTCGCCGTCCGGCCCCGGCGTGCAGGCGATCACGAACCGCCGCTTGCAGGAGCCGCATCTCCAGCGGGAGACCCCCAGCCCCTCCACGACCTGGTCGCGGAGGAACGTGTGGGCTCGTCCGCAGAGGCAGCGGACCTCCACGAACGCCGGCAGGCTCGATCCTTTGCTCATTCGTCGCTCTTCAGCAGCTCTTCCAGAGCGGCGCGATCCTCGGGACCGACGCCGAGGGCCAGCGCCCGGCGCGCGTCCTCGCGGGCGCCCGCGCCGTTGCCCAGCACCCGCCGCAGCTGGGCGCGCGCGACGTAGGGCTCGCTCCATCCGGGCTGCGCGTCGATCGCCCGGTCGAGGTCCTGCAGCATGGCCTTCAGGTCGTCCTTCTTCAGTCGGACGAGCGCCCGGTTGAACAGCGCCTCCGCGGACCTCGGATCGAGGCGGAGCGCCTCGTCGAAATCCGCCAGCGCGCCCTCAAGGTCGCCTTTCCTCCGGAGCGCGCTGCCCCGGTTGGTCCGGGCGTCGGCGAAGTCCTTCTTCAGCCGCAGCGCCGCGTCGAAGTCGCCGATGGCGCCGTCCACGTCTCCCTTCCGGAGCCGGGCGCTGCCTCGATTGTTGAGCGCGGGCGCGAAGGAAGGACTTTTCCGGAGCGTCGCCTCGAAGTCGGCAAGGGCGCCGTCGACGTCTCCCTTGCGCAGCCGGGTCACGCCCCGATTGTATCGCGTCATCGGATCGTCGGGGGCCGCCGCGACCGCGCGGTCGAAGTCCTGGAGCGCTTCCTCCAGGCGTCCGAGCCGGAAGAGCGCGATGCCGCGGTTGAGGAGGGCGGGCCCGTGGCCGGGAGAGAGGCGGAGGATCTCGTCGCAGTCCGCCATCGCGCCCACGGCGTCGCCCCGCACGACGCGGGCGCCCGCGCGGGCCAGGAGCACCAGCGTCCATTTCGGCCGGATCTGGAGCGCGCGGGTGAACTCGTCGAGCTGGTCGGCGCCCGTCAGGCTGAGGCCGGCCAGCCAGTGGAACTCCTCGCGGCCTTCGTTCGCGGGGAACTTTTCGATGCCCGATCGCGCGACCTCCCGGGCCTTCAAGGGATTGCCGGCCGCCTGGGCGAGCAGCCCCTGGGCGATCTCGCGGTGAAGCGGGTCCTCGAACCCGCGTCCGCGGGTCAGCGCCCGCTCGATCTCCGCGGCGGCTTCGCGCGCCAGCTTCTCGGCCTCCGGCTTCCGCGCCTCCCGCTCCTCGGGGTCCGCCCCCAGGAGCAGCCCGTAGGAGCGCGCCAGCAGCAGCCGGCCCAGCTGATAGCGGGCGGGCGCGAAGTCGGGATCGATCTCGATCGCCTTCCGCGTGGCCGCCTCCGCGCGGACCTCGTCGCCGGCGATCTCTCCCACGCGTCCCAGGTGGTAATGGGCGGGCGCCAGCCCCGGCGCGCGGTCGACCGCTTCCTGGACGAGCTTCCGGGCGCCGTCGAGATGCTTCTTCAGGCTTTCCGCCGTCGCCTTGGGGTCGTACAGCGCGCGCGACGCCGCGTCGAGCTCCGGCCGGGCCGTCTCGAGGAGCCCGAGCGCGGCCTTCTCGGACAGCTCGCGCCGCTCGCGGTCCCGCCGCGCGGCCTCGATCGCCGCCTCCACGCGCGCGAGTCCGGCGCGCGCCTGGTCGTCGGCGCCGTCCTCGTCGAGCGCAGCGCCGAAGAGCGCCTTCGCTTCGGCCGTCCGCCCGTTGCGCTCGAGGGTCGCGGCCTGCTGGAGCGTGTTGCGGATCCGATCCCGCTTGCGCACCGCGACGAGGCCGACGCCGCCGCCCGCCACGAGGACCAGCGCGGCCGACGCCGCCAGCGCGAGCGGGACGCCCGGCTTCCGGAGCAGCCGCCGGACCGTCCGCACGGGGGCGGGGACCGGGCGCGCCAGCACCGGCTCGCCCTCGCGATGGCGCCGCAGGTCTTCGGCGAACTCCGCCGCGGCGGCGTACCGGGCCGACGGGCTTTTCTCGATCGCCCGCATCGCGATCGTCTCGAGGTTGCGGGGGGTCTGCGGCCTCAGCCTCCGCGGGGCGATCGGATCGTCGCGCACGATCTTCGAGTAGATCTCGTTGGTCGTCCCCCCGTAGTGGGGCGGCCGGCCGGCGAGGATCTCGTAGAGCATCGCCCCCAGCGCGTAGACGTCCGTCCGGGGCGTGATCTCGCCCGTCCGGCCTTCCACCTGCTCGGGGGACATGTAGAGCGGCGTGCCCAGCGTCGCGCCCGTCTTCGTGAGCTCCGTCGTCGAGGCGACCAGGTGGGCGAGCCCGAAGTCGCCGACCTTGGCGGTCCCGTCGGCGGTGATGAGGATGTTCGCGGGCTTGAGGTCGCGGTGGACGATGCCGTGGTCGTGGGCCGCCGCGACGCCGCGCGACACCTGCTCGAGGAACGAGAGGCGCCGGGTCAAGTCCACCGACGCGTCGAGCAGCATCTCGCTGAACGGGCGCCCCTCGACGAGCTCCATCACGAGGTAGAGCTGCCCGCCCCGTTCGCCCGCGTCGTGGACCGCGACGATGTTCGGATGGGACAGTCCCGCGGCGACCTGCGCCTCGCGCCGGAACCGGGCGCGGGCCGTTTCGCTCATGGCCGCCGTCTCGCGCAGCATCTTGAGCGCGACGGGCCGCTTGAGCTCGCGGTCCCACGCGCGATAGACCATCGCGGTGGCGCCCTGGCCGACGAGGTTCTGGATCTCGTAGCGGGAGGGCGACTGCACCGGCTCGGGCGGCTTGATCGGGGGCGCTTTCAGCGCGGCGACGGCGGCGGCGTCGAGCCAGTCTCGCGAGAGGAAGTAGGTCTCGAGCGTGAGCTTCTCGCCCCGGCCGGCCGCCTTCTCCTGCTCGAGGAGCGCCTCGCGGAGCTGGTCCGGCGTGATCCGGCCCGACTCGAGGGCCACCCGGCCGAGGAGCAGGTCCTCCGGGGTGCTGCGGGTGATGTCGAGCCCTTCGGTCGTGGCGCGGGAATCCCGCCGCTTCATCGCTTCGCCGAGGCGGTGAGCGAGGTCGGCGGTATCCGAGACGGTGTTGGGGTTATCCTCGGGGCCCCGATCGCGGCCGTTCATTCAGGAGCCTATGTAAGAGCTATTATAGCCCCGAGGAAGGTCCCGAGCCCGCGGAACGTCCCCTAGCTCATCGTGAGGATCGCCCGGCCCATGATCTCGCCGCGGTTGAGCGCCTGGTAGGCCTCGACGCACTGGTCGAGACGGTAGCGGCGGCTGATCGACTTGGAGACGTCGATCAGCCCGCGCGCGGCGAGCGAGACGATCTCCGGCATGTCGGTCCGCACGCGGCAGCCGTAGGAGCCGGTCAGGCGGATCGAACGACGGACCAGCCGCGTCACCTCGATGGCCGCCGTCGCCTGCCCGGAGGCGAGGCCGATGACCACCGTGCGGCCTCCGTCCCGCGTCATCAGGAAGGCGTTCGACACGGTTTCGGGCCGGCCGAGCGCCTCGATGGCCACGTCGACCCCGCGGCCGCCGGTCAGCGCCTGGACCTGGGCGACGGCGTCGCCCGTCGACGCGTTGACCCCGCGGGTGGCGCCCAGCTTCCGCACCTCGGCGAGCTTGTCGTCGCGGATGTCGACGGCGATGACTTCGGCCGCGCCGAAGAGCCGCGCGATCTGCACGACGTTCGATCCCACGCCGCCGGCGCCGATCACCGCCACGGTGTCGCCGGGCTTCACTTCAGCCTGGTGGCGGACGGCGCCGTACGCGGTCATGATCGCGCAGCCCAGGATGCAGGAGTCGGCGAGCGGCATCTCCGCCGGCAGCTTGAAGACGTCGGTCGCGGTCACGACCGCATATTCCGCCAGGCCGCCCATGCTGTACATGGCGAGCGGCGTGCCGTCCGCCCGATGCAGACGGGTCTCGCCGTCGTAGAGCGTCCCCTTCAGCCGGTTCATGCCGAAGAAGGTTTCGCAAAGGTCGTCCCGTCCGCGGGCGCACGAGGGGCACCGCCCGCACGGGAGGATGAAGCTCGCGACCACCGGATCGCCCGGCGCGACGTGCCGGACGCCGGGGCCGACCTCGGCGACCACGCCCGAGATCTCGTGGCCGAGCACGCAGGGCAACGGGAATTTCAGCTCGCCCTTCGCGACGTGGAGATCGGAGTGGCAGACCCCGCACGCGGCGACCTTGATCAGCACTTCCTCCGCCCGCGGGCGGGGGACGGGGATCTCCTCGATCGACAGCGGCGCGTTGACGCCGTTCAGGACCGCGGCTTTCATGAGTTTCTCCCCAGTGGTTTCATGGACCCCGGCGGGATTTCACCACAAAGGCACAAAGGGCACAAAGGGGTCTTCTCTGAATCTTCCCGGAAGGCCGCTTTGTGTCCTTTGTGTCTTTGTGATGCAGACCGTTCTTCCCGCTCCCTTGGAACGACCTAGAAGGTGCGCGACCACTCGGCGGGCCAGCGCTCGATCACGATCTTCTTGTCGGTATAGAACTCAACGCCGTCGCGCCCCTGTCCGTGGAGGTCGCCGAAGAAGCTGCCCTTCCATCCGCTGAACGGGAACATCGCGATCGGCGCCGCGACGCCGAGGTTGATGCCGAGATTGCCCACCTGCGCCTCGTACCGGAACTTGCGGGCCGAGGCGCCGCTCCTCGTGAAGAGACACGCCTGGTTTCCGAACGACGACTTGTTGATCAGCTCGAGGGCCTCGTCCACGGTGCGGACGTGGATCATCCCGAGGACCGGACCGAAGATCTCGGTGCGGGCGATCGTCCCCGACGCCGGCACGTCGCGCAGGATCGTGGGGCGGACGAACGAGCCGCCTTCGTATCCGTCGACCCGGGCGTTCCGGCCGTCGACCACCACGGAGGCCCCTTCCTCGAGGCCCGTCCCGATCAGTCCCTCGATCCGCGTCCGGCTCTCCGCGCTGATGACCGGCCCCATCTGGATGCCGTCGACGAGGCCCGATCCCACCTTGCGGTTCTTCGCGGCGGCGGCCATGATCTCGGTGAAGGGCCCGCGCGCGTCGCCCACCGTGAGGGCGAGCGACGTCGCCAGGCAGCGCTGGCCGGCGCACCCGAAGGCCGAGTCCGCGACGATCGCGCCCGTCATCTCCATGTCGGCGTCCGGGAGGACCACGACGGGATTCTTCGCGCCGCCCTGGCACTGGACCCGCTTGCCGGAGGCGGCCGCCCGCGAATAGACGTGGCGCGCGACGGCGGACGATCCGACGAAGCTGATGGCGCGGACCTTCGGATGGTCGCACAGCGCGTCGACCGCCTCCTTGCCGCCGTGGACGAGGTTGAGGACGCCGGGCGGCAGTCCCGCCTCCTGGAACAGCCTCACCAGCCGCACCGCGGTCATCGGCGTCTTCTCCGACGGCTTGAGCACCACGGTGTTCCCGCACGCGACGGCGTACGGGAGGAACCAGAGCGGAATCATGGCGGGGAAGTTGAACGGCGTGATGACGCCGACGACGCCGAGCGGCTGCCGGATCATCACCTCGTCGATGCCCCGGGCGATGTCCTCGCTGTTGACGCCCTGCATCATCAGCGGGATGCCGCAGGCGACCTCGACGTTCTCGATGCCGCGCCGCAGCTCGCCCTTCGCCTCCGCCAGCGTCTTGCCGCACTCCTCGGTGATCGTGCGGGCCAGCAGGTCGAGCTGCGCCTCGAGGAGCGTCTTCACCTTGAAGAGCACCTGGATGCGGTCGCCGGCCGGCGTGCGGCGCCAGTCGGGGAACGCCGCGGCGGCGGCTTCGACCGCGCGGTCGACCTCCGCGCCGCCCGAGAGCGGCGCCTCGGCGAGGGCCTGGCCGGTCGCGGGATTCACCACGGGCAGCCGTCGGTCGGACGCGGGCGTCGACCAGGCGCCGGCGACGTGGTTCGCGAGCATCTCCATAACGGTTCCTTTTCGGGAAACTTGATTACAGAACACCCGTACTGTATACAGAACATACGTCGGCGGAGGGTAAAAAGCGATGCAAAAGTTGCTTCTCGCGGCGATCCTTCTGGCGCCCGTCGGCCCGGAGGCCATCGACTGGGCGGCCCATCCGGAGAACACCTGGGTCCGGCAGAGCCCGCGCGACGGCCATCCGATCCCGAAGTTCGGATGGGAGGGCAGCGGCGCGTTCGATCCGGCGCACCGGACGTGGATCCACCAGGGCGGACACGACGGCATCCCGCAGGGGTTCGCGCAGTTCACGTTCAGCCTCGAGACCGGCGCGTGGGAGCAGGTCTTTCCCTCCAACTCGCCGCCCGGGAGCTGCTGCGTCGACGGCGCGAACGTCTACGACACGGCCTGCCGCCGCTTCGTCCGGTTCCCGGGCGCGGCGCTCGGCCACGGCTGGCAGTGGAGCCGGAAGGTGAAGATGAAGGCGTCGCCCGTCTGGCTCTACGATCCGGAGACGCGCGCGTGGACGAACATGCGGCCCCCGCCGTACAAGGAGCCCGAACGGTACGCGAAGACCGTCCCCGGCTCGCTCAACGCGGGCGCGACGTACGATCCGGTCCACGAGGTCTCGCTCACCTTCGGCGGACAGACGAGCGGCGGCGGGACCAACAGCCTCTTCGCCTACGACGCGTGGTCCAACGCGCTGGAACGGCTCGACGGCAAGGGTGCGCCCGAGCCGCGCGACGGCCACGGCATCGCCTACGATACGAAGAACGATTGCCTCGTCGTCTTCGGCAGCCAGTACGGCAACGACGAGAAGACCTGGATCTACCGCCTTGAGGCCAACGCCTGGGAAGGGGTCGACCTCGATCCCCATCCTCCCGGAAAAAAGGGGAAGACGTACTCGACCATTCCGAAGCTCGCCTACGACTCGCTGAACGGCGTCTGCCTCTGCGTCACGTGGGACGACGCGACGGGCCAGCACCAGACGTGGGCCCTCGACGTCGCGGCCCGGAAGTGGACGGCGATGAAGCCCGCGACGGAGCCCGACACGAGCATGAGCCGCTCGCGGAATCTCTCCTATCTTCCCGAGCTCAACATCTTCCTTCTCGAGCTGGTGGGAAAGGACCGTGGGCCGGAAATCTGGACCTACCGCACCCGGAAGGGACCGAAGCCGCAGGATCCTCCGTCGGGAGTCGAGGTCGTCACCGAGGCGGGAAAGGCGACGCTGAGCTGGAAGGGAACGGGCGACGCGAAAGTCTACCGCGCCCAGGCGGACAAGCCGTGGGAGGCGAAGTACGCGGAGATCGGGACCTCCAAGGACGGACGGTTCCAGGACGATGGCCTCGCGGCCGGCAAGACCTACTTCTATCGCGTCGGCCGGTCCGTGTCGGTCCGCACCCAGCCGCGGGTGCTCCTCAAGCCGGTCGTCTCCGTGCTGGCGTCCGACAAGGTCGAGGTGAGCTGGAACGGCCATCCGGCGAAGGACATCGCGGGCTACAACGTGTACCGCGGCGTCGTCACGGTGCAGACGGTGAAGAAGGGCACGCCGGGCGCCTGGAAGGACAACGATCCGGAGTACGCGGAACCGCAGGTCGTGGCGGTCCGCGACATCACGGCCATCGCCAGGCTCAACGCGGCGCCGATCGCGGCGACGAGCTTCACCGACACGACCGTCGACCTCTCGAAGAAGACGCCCGAGTCGGGAGACTATAAGTATGCGGTCCACGCCTACATCGTGCGCGCGGTGAATCGTCTCGGCACGGAGAGCGGTCCGTCGCCGTACGCGCTCACGCTGCCGTCGGAGCCGGAGAACGTCCTGATCCGGGAGAAGTCCGGCGGCGCGGAGCTGAAATGGGACGCGTCGAAGGAGAAGGGCGTCGCCGGGTACCTCGTGTACGAGATCGCCGATCAGAAGGTGTCGAGGATCACGTCGGAGCCCGTCAAGGGAGGGCCGTTCGCGCTGACCGGCGGCGGCACGAAGCGCTACTGCATCGTCGCGGTCGACGCCCTCGGACAGGAAGGACAGCCGTCCTCCTCGGCGTGGCTCAACAAGAGCTACAAGGGCTTCTTTGCGGGAGAGTGGCACCAATAGGCGAGGCTGAGAATAAGAATGAGAATGAGAAGGAAATGAAGAAGCCCTCCGACGAGCTGGACGTCGCCGCGCGCCTCCGGGCGCTGCGCGCCCGCCGCAAGCTGTCGCTCCGCGCTCTGTCCCGCGAGACCGGAATCGCCGTGAGCTTCCTTTCGGCGGTGGAACAGGGCCGGAACAATGTCTCCGTCGCGAAGCTGAAGGCGATCGTCGACGCGCTCGGCGTCACGCTGGCCGAGTTCTTCAGCCAGGCGCCGCCGCCGCCCGAGAAGATCGTCTACCGGAAGCACGAGCTCTCCGAGATCTCCGGCCAGAAGGGGATTTCGTTCCGCGACGTCGCCACCGCCCGCCGCGGCCGGGCGCTCCAGCTGCTCGTCGAGCGATACGACCCGGGGACCGACACGGGCGCCGATTCCTATCACCACGAGGCCGAGGAGGCGGGCGTCGTCCTCCGCGGGACGCTCGAGCTCATCCTGGACGACGAGGTCCACGTCCTGAAGCCCGGCGACGCGTACTACTTCGACAGCCGGCGGCCCCATCGGTTCCGCAACCGGGGAAGGGTGCCGGTCGAGGCGATTTCCGTGAACACGCCCCCCAGTTTCTGAGAGGATTCCATGAACACCCGCGAGCGGTACGCGAAGCACATCCTCCCCGTCGTCGCGCAGGGCGTCGAGCCGATCGTCGTCGCGAGCGCGAAGGGCCGCACGGTCGTCGACGAGGACGGAAAGAGCTATCTCGACTGCTTTTCCGGCATCTCCGTCGTCAACGCGGGCCACAACCATCCCAAGATCCTGGCGGCCGCGCGCGAGCAGATGGAGAAGCTCGTCCACTGCTGCTCCTACGTCTATCACGTTCCCGTCGTCGGCCGGCTGGCGGAGCAGCTCGCCGCCGTCGCCCCCGGGGGCCTGACGAAGAGCTTCTTCTCCAACTCGGGCGCCGAGGCGATCGAAGGGGCGATGCGGCTGGCCAAGCAGGCGACCGGCCGCCGCGAGTTCGTGGCGCTCGGGTACAGCTTCCACGGGCGGACGATCGGGACGCTGTCGGTGACCGGCAACCAGGTGCGGAAGAAGAACAACGGACCGTATCTGCCGGGCGTCGCGTTCGGACCGGCGCCGTACTGCTACCGCTGCCCGCTCGGCCTCAAGTATCCGGAGTGCGACGTCGCCTGCGCCCACGCGCTCAAGGACGTCGTCCGACAGCAGACCTCCGGGGACGTGGCCGCGTTCATCGCCGAGCCGGTGCTGGGCGAGGGCGGCCTCGTCGCGCCGCCGCCGGAATACTTCTCCGTCGCGGCCCGGATCTTCCATGAGAACGGCGCGCTCTTCATCGTCGACGAAGTCCAGACGGGCTTCGGGCGGACGGGGAAGATGTTCGGCATCGACCATGCCCCCGACTCGGCGCCCGACATCGTCGCGATGGCGAAGGGCATCGCGGGCGGCTTCCCGCTCGGCGCCTTCATGGCGAAGGAACCCGTCTCGGAGGCGATGAAGCCCGGCGATCACCTCTCGACCTTCGGCGGGAATCCCATCTCCTGCGCCGCGGCACTGGCGAACCTCGAGGTGATCCGCGAGGAGAACCTGCTGGAGAACTCGACGCGGCGCGGAGAGGAACTGCTCCAGCGGCTGAAGCGGCTCGAAGAAACGTCGTCCCGCGTGGGCGAGGTGCGCGGCCGAGGCCTCATGGTCGGCCTCGAGCTCGTGAAAGACCGGAAGTCGAAGGACCCCGCGCCGGAGGAGGCGAAGCGGATCCGGGCGACGCTCCGCGAGGGCGGAATCCTGGTCGGCGTGGGCGGCGCCTACGGAAACGTCGTCCGCATCCAGCCGCCGCTGTCGATCACCGCGGGCGAATGCGACCGCGTCGCGTCGGCCCTCGAGGCGGCGCTGCGATGACGCTCTCCCGTCGCGATCTCCTGGCGCTGGGGCTGCCGGCCCTCGCGGGATGCGCCGTCGGTCGGATTGCGCCTCCGGCGGCGCCCGATCATCTGCTCCTGAACGGCAACCTCGTCACCATGGATCCGCGCCGTCCGCGCGCGGAAGCGGTCGCGCTCCGCGACGGAAAGTTCCTCGCGGTCGGCTCGACGGACGAAATGGCGGCGCTCGCCGGGGATCGCACGACCGTCACCGATCTGGGCGGGCGCACCGTCCTCCCCGGGCTCATCGACGCCCACATCCACGGCGTCTCCTCGGGGCGGATCAACCTCTACAGCGTCGACTGCGCGGTCGCCACGTTCGCGGAGCTGAAGGAGCGGCTCCGGCGCCGCGCGCGGGAGGTCCCGCCCGGCGCATGGATCACGGGGGACAAGTACGACGACACCAAGTTCGACCTGGGGCGTTCGCTCCTGCGCGGCGACCTCGACGACGTCACCCGCGACCACGCCGTGGTCATCACCCACGTGGGCGGGCACGACTGCTTCGTTAACTCGCGCGCCCTGGAGCTGGCGAAGATCTCGGAGGGAACGCCCGACCCCGACGGCGGCCGCATCGACCGGACGGAGGGGACCCGCGTGCCCAACGGAATCCTCCGCGAGAAGGCGATGGATCTCGTGGTGAAGCTCGTCCCGCCGGCCTCGCGCGAGGAGAACCGGAAGGCCGCGGTCTGGCAGCTGCGGGAATTCGCGAAGGCCGGATTGACCGCGATCCACGACGCGGACGCTTCGATCGAGGACGTCCGGGCCTACATGGATGCCGCGCTCGCGGGGGAGCTGCCGATCCGCGTCTACCTGATGGTGCAGTTCGCGGAGCTCGAGAAGCTCAATCTGTGGGGGATCCGCACGGGCTACGGCAACGAGATGCTCCGCATCGGCGGAACGAAGCTCTACACCGACGGCGCGATCGCGGGACGGACGGCCCGGCTGTCGAAGCCCTACGTCGGACGGCCGCAGGATTTCGGCATCCTCACGGTGTCGCAGGAGGAGCTCGACCGGCGCGTGCTGCTGGCCCACTCGGAAGGCTGGCAGGTCGGCGTCCACGCCAACGGCGACGTCGCGATCGAGATGGTTCTCTCCGCCTATGAGAAGGCGATCCGCGCCCATCCGAGGCCCGATCCGCGATTCCGGATCGAGCACTGCACGCTCGTCTCGCCCGACATCCTGCGGCGGATGAAGGCGCTGGGGGTGATCCCCACGCCGTTCTGCACGTACGTCTACCAGCATTGCGAGAAGTGGCCCGCGTACGGCGAGGAGCGGCTTGACTGGATGTTCGCGATGCGGTCGTTCCTCGACGCGGGCATCCCGGCGACCGGATCGTCGGACTACATTCCCGGTCCGTTCCCTCCGCTCCTCGGCATGCAGAGCTGCGTGACGCGGCGGGGCAAGGACGGCAAGGTCTGGGGCCCGCGGCAGAAGATCACCGTCGAGGAGGCGATCCGCTGCTACACGCGCCACAGCGCCTACGCCTCGTTCGACGAGCACCGGCAGGGCTCGATCGAGCGGGGCAAGCTGGCCGACCTGGTCGTCCTGGGCGCCGATCCGATGGCGACCGATCCCGACCGGCTGTCGACGATTCCGGTCGAGTCGACCATGGTCGGGGGTCGCTGGGTCTGGCGCAAAATTTAGCCCGCCGGCTTCTTTCCTCCCTATAATTAGGTCGGGCGGCTGGGCCGGAAGGGAGGATGGGGTGGCGGAAGTCTCATCGACGGTTGATCGGGATCTCCTGGAAGAGTTCCAGTTCATCGATCGCGTTCGCGCGCTCTTGAAGGCTGCCGGGATCACCGTCTCGCATTGGGAAGGCTACTGCCTTGCCCAGTCCAATCGCGGCCCGTTCACCCGCCTGCTCGAGAAAGCCGCCGCGTCCGAGGCGTCCGCCGTTCCCGCCATCCCCACCGAAATTCTCGAAGCGTTCCGGACGCTCCGCGACCGCGGCGCTCCCATCGTCAGCAAGCTGAGGCGACTGGCGTCGCGTCCCAATACCCCCGAGGAATCCGAGCTGCTGGAAATGGCGTTCGCGGTGCTCGTCGGCGCCGAGCGGGGCCGCGAAGCGGTCGGCCGCTGGGTCGGCGATCCGGTGGGCTGCGCGCAGGAGGCGAACGACCGGATCCAGACCGTGATGCGCAATCTCGAGCCGCTCCGCCAGGCGCTCCGCCCGGGAACGCCCGAGGCGTTCGCTCCGCCCCCGGTCGCTCCGACTCCCCCTCCGGTGGTCGTGGAACCGCCGAAGCCTGCGCCTCCGCCTCCCGTCGTCGTGGAGCAGCCCAAGCCCCCTCCGCCCGTGGTGGAGCCCCCGAAGCCCGCCGCCGTTCCGGCCGAGATCTTCGTCCCGCCTCCGGCGGTGCCGAAAGCTCTCACCGCGACCGCGGGGAAGGGGCGGATCACGCTGGCGTGGAACGTCACCCAGGGGGCCTTGCGCTACTCCGTCAAGCGCTCCGAGGCCGAAGGCACGCCGTTCCTCGTGATCGCGACCGTGACCGACTGCTCGTACGTCGACGACAAAGTCGTCTCCGGCACGAAATATTTCTACCTGGTGAGCGCGTCGAACGAAGCGGGAGAAGGCGGCGACTCGGCGCCCGCGCAGGCGACGTTCGCGGCGCCTCCGGTCGCGCCGTCGGGCCTGACCGTCGCGGCGACCCTTTCCCGCGTCACGGTCACGTGGACGTCGGTCCCGGGCGCGAGCCTCTACCGGGTCAAGCGGTCGTCCGATCCCAACGGACCGTTCTCCCTCCTGGCGAGCCTCGACGCGACCTCCTTCGCGGACGAGTCGGTGTCGCCGGGAGCGACCTATCACTACGCCGTCGCCGCCGGCGGTGCGGCCGGGGACAGTCCGGATTCGGCTCCGGCAACGGCAAAGATTCCCGCGCCCCCGTCCGCTCCCAAGGGGCTGACGGCGGCCGCCGCCAACCTCAAGGTGACGCTCAAGTGGGCCGCGGTGGCCGAAGCCACCGGCTACGTGATCCGCCGGGCCGCCGGTCCCACGGGCACGTACACGCCCGTCGCGCGGGTGACCGCAACGACGCACGCGGACACCTCGGTTTCCAACGGCACCGCCTACAGCTACGTCGTCCTCTCCACGAACGCGAACGGCGAGAGCGCCGCGTCGACGTCCGCGTCGGCCACGCCGGTCGGGCCTCCCGCCGCGCCGGGCGGATTCGCGGTCACGGCGGACCACAAGCGCTTCTGGCTGAACTGGTCGCCGGTCCCCGGGGCGACCTTCTACAACCTCAAGAGGTCCGCGACGCCGGGCGGGCCGTACGAGTCGGTCGTCACCGGCGTGAAGCAGATTCGGCAGGAAGACGTTCCGCCTTCCCGCGGGACGAAGTACTACTACGTCGTCAGCGCGACCGGCCCCGGGGGCGAAGGCCCGAATTCCGCGGAGGTCTCCAAGGCGCTCCAGGTGCCGCCCCAGGCGCCGACCGGACTGTCGGCGTCGCCCGCCCACGCCCGCATCTTCCTCACGTGGAACGCCTCCCCGGGCGCGGCGCGCTACCAGGTCAAACGGCGGGTCGGAGCGAACGCGAAGTACGTGACGATCGCCAATCCGAACGAGCCGTCGCACGCGGACACGACCGTGACCCATGGGACGACCTACGAGTACGTCGTCAGCGCGACGAACGGCGACGCGGAGAGCCCGGACTCGGCGTCGCTGAAGGCGGAGCCCATGGCGGCGCCGTCGGCCCCCACGGGACTCGCGGCCGTCGCGGGCGACGGCAAGGTGACGCTGACGTGGACCGCTGCGGCAGGCGCGGTCGGATATCACCTCCAGCGGACCACCGTGAAGGACGGCGTCTTCGCGGAGATCGCGACCGTCACGGCGTTGACGTGCGTCGATGCGACCGTCACGAACGGACTGGCGTACGACTACGCGGTCGTCGCCGTGAACTCCGGCGGCCAGAGCCCGCCCTCCGCCCGCGCCCGGACGACGCCGCAGCCGGCGCCGGCGGCGCCGAAGGGGCTCGAAGGATCAGCGGGCGAGAACCGGGTCCTGCTGACGTGGGCCGCCTCGCCGGGCGCGGCCGGCTATTCGATCAAACGGTCGACGTCGGCCGAGGGCCCGTACCCGGAGATCGCGACCGTCGTGGCGACCACGTTCACCGACCGGTCGGTCGTTACGGGAACGACCTACTACTATAAAGTAAGCGCGGTCAACGCCGGCGGCGGCAGCTCCGACGCGGGGCCGGTCCAGGCGACGCCGATGGAGCAGCCGGCCACTCCGACGGGGCTGGCGCTCTTCGCCGGCGCCCGCGAGGTGCGGCTCACCTGGCAGGCGTCCAAGGGAACCGCGAACTACACGATCAAGCGGTCCACGGCGCCCGGCGGGCCGTTTACGACGGTCGCGGTGATCCCCGACACGTCGCACATCGACAAGGACGTCGATTTCCGGACGACCTACTACTACACGGTCAGCGCCATGAACGCCGCGGGACGGAGCGCCCCGTGCGACCCGGGGAAGGTCACGCCTCTTCCGCCGACGTGATCTAATTACAATTATACAATTCCGCGGTCAGTCGCACTTCGGGTATTGCTCCGGGTCCGACCGGCGTACTGTCCAGTAGAGGAATCCGATCATGATCCGCCTTGCGCTTCTGGCGCTGCTGGCCGCGTCGTCTCTCCAGGATCCGCCCGTCGAGACGCCGAAGGAGGGAGGGGTCCAGCTCTTCAATGGGAAGGATTTCACGGGGCTGACGACCTGGCTCAAGGACACGCAGCGGGAGGATCCCCGCAAGGTGTTCACGGTCCACGACGGCATGATCCACGCCTCGGGCGACGGGATGGGCTACGTCGCGACGGAGAAGGCCTGGCGCGACTACCGGCTGGTCGTGGAGTACAAGTGGGGGTCGCGGACCGACGGCGGCAAGTACGTGCGCAACTCCGGCGTGCTTCTCCATGCCGGTCCCGACGGCGCGGTCGGGAAGGGCGCGTGGGCGCCGTCGCTCGAAGTCCAGCTGGCCCAGGGCTGCGCCGGCGATCTGATCGCGATCGGCAACAAGGAACACCCCGTCACGCTGACCGTCGAGACCGTCCTCGGCCCCGACAAGCGGCCGCGCTGGAAGAAGGGCGGGACGCCGACGGTCTACTCCGGGAAGCAGTTCTGGTGGTCGAACCACGACCCCGACTTCAAGGAGCTGCTGGACACGCGGGGGAAGAACGACGTCGAGAGCCCGATGGGCGAATGGACGCGCGTCGAGTGCGTCTGCGAGGGCAGGAAGGTCACGATTTCGATCAACGGCGTGGTCGTGAACGAGGCGACGGATCTCTCGCCCTCCTCGGGGCGCATCCTCCTCCAATGCGAAGGGTTCGAGGTCTTCTTCCGAAAGTTCGAGCTCCATCCCCTGGAGAAGAAATCGTGAGGATCGACCGTCGGACCTTCCTCCAGGCGAGCGGCGCGGCGCTCGGCAGCCTGGCGTTCGGCCAGGCGGCGAAGAAGCCGCTCACGCAGTTCCAGGTCGGATGCACGACGCTGCCTTATTCGTCCTGGTCCTTCGAGCGGGCGCTGAAAGGCATCCAGTCGGCCGGCTACAAGAACGTCGCGCTCTACACCACCCACAAGGAGGACGGGAAGGCGGTCCCGGTCCTTCCGCTGGATGGTCCGCTCGATCAGGCCAAGGACGTGGGGAAGCGGTGCCGGGACGCGGGCCTCGAGCCGGCGTTCATGTTCTCCGGCATCTACCCGGAGGCGAAGAACGGGCTGGAGGTGCTGACGCAGCGGATCAAGCAGGCCGGCGCGGCGAAGGTCGCGCAGGTCCTCACGTTCGGCCACACGAAGGGCGGGAACCGCTCGCTCTGGATCGAGCGGTTCAAGCAGCTGGGGCCGATCGCGCGCGACCTGGGCGTGCTGCTGGTCGTGAAGCAGCACGGCGGCGAGACCGGCACCGGCGCCGCCTGCGCCGAGATCACCCGCGAGGTGGCCGACGAGGGCGTGAAGGTCAACTACGACGCCGGAAACGTGCTCGACTACCTGAACGTCGACCCGATCCCCGATCTCAAGGCGTGCGCCGACGAGGTCCGCAGCTTCTGCATCAAGGATCACCGCAATTTCCCAAAGGACGAAGACTGCGGGCCGGGGCTGGGCGAGATCGACCACTACAAGCTGCTTCATGCGGTGGCCTTCACGGGCCGTCCGATGCCGCTCTGCTGCGAGAACATCTTCGAGCCGCTCGTCCCGCGGCCCAAGGATCCCGAGGGAGTCGACGCGCTCGCGCGCCGCGCCCGCGAGTTCCTGGAGACGGTGGTGAAGGGCCTGCAACAGGAGGAGACCAAGCGATGACGACCCGACGCGAGTTCCTGGGGACGGCGGCCTCGGCCGCGGCGGCCTCCGCCCTCCATGTCCCGCTCGTCCATGCGGGAGGCGACGACGTGATCCGGATCGGTCTGATCGGCTGCGGCGGCCGGGGCACCGGCGCGGCGGAGCAGGCCCTCAGCGCCGACAAGAACGTGAAGCTGGTCGCGATGGGCGACGCGTTCGGCGACCGGCTCCAGTCGAGCCTGAAGATCCTCTCGAAGAGCCATCCCGAGAAGGTCGAGGTGAAGGAGGAGAACTGCTTCGTCGGCTTCGACGCCTACAAGAGCGTCATCGCCGCGAGCGACGTCGTCCTGCTCTGCGAGCCGCCCCATTTCCGCCCGCAGCATCTGAAGGCCGCGATCGACGCGGGCAAGCACGTCTTCGCGGAGAAGCCCGTCGCGGTGGACGGCCCGGGCGTCCGCTCGGTCCTGGCGAGCTGCGAGGAGGCGAAGAGGAAGTCGCTCTCGGTGGTGTCGGGCCTCTGCCTGCGGTACGACGCCGGATTCCGCGAGATGATGGCGCGGGTCCACGACGGCGAGATCGGCGACATCGTCGCGCTCCAGGCCAACGACTACCGGAGCGGCCGCTGGGCCCGTCCGCGCAAGCCGGAGTGGAGCGACATGACGTACCACATGCGCAACTGGTACAACTTCACGTGGCTGTCGGGCGACTTCAACGTCGAACAGCACGTCCACTACCTGGACGTCTGCGCCTGGGCGTTGAAGGACGCCTACCCCATCAAGGCGATCGGCATGGGCGGCCGCCAGGTCCTGACGGAGCCCGAGTACGGCAACATCTACGACCACTTCTCGGTGGTCTACGAGTACGCGAGCGGCGCGCGGATGTACAGCAACACGCGCCAGCAGCGCGGCTGCAAGAACGACAACAGCGCGTTCGCGATGGGGTCGAAGGGCCGGGCGCTGATCTCGGAAGGCCCGCTCCG
>Ga0134121_10000185_pt1 | contig 73840 bp, 62 predicted proteins | sample KB301_FD_96463 | JGI IMG/M metagenome (GOLD analysis project Ga0134121, IMG submission 96463) | Terrestrial soil microbial communities without Nitrogen fertilizer from Kellogg Biological Station, Michigan, USA - KB3-0-1 | ecosystem: Environmental > Terrestrial > Soil > Unclassified ...
TATATTTTATTGCGAATGGTGCGAGCCATGGTTCATGTACCGCTATATCGGTCATAATAATATTACGAGCCTGCTGCTTAGTTCCTGTCACTATAGTGTCGAGATTTCGAGCATGATCTTTCTACAGAACTTGTTGAATATCTTTAATTTGATTTCGCAATTTAAACCATGTTAATAGATGATAGCACTTGGTGTTATTATACTTATGCTGCAGAGTAGCAAGTGCTGCCTTAACTTCTTTAATACTGCCATCTAAAAGCATTGCTTGATAGTAACTAGGAGTTATCGCGTGAGATGCATGGAACATGCGCTGTCGCGCTTGTTCCTGAGCCCTATTTGCAAGACTAAGTTTTTCCGCCATGTATGGTGATACTGAAAAGCGAGACGATGGCTGCCGTGGTTGATAGTTGCTGGGGTCTTTGCTCTGGTGATTCTCATCATTACTTGTCGGTCCACTCTCGTGGGTGTCACTGAGCATATTGAGGTGATGTTTGTTTTCAGAATGATTGTAATGGGTATAAAGCACTAGTGGAGGCAAGGCATCGAGCGCTTGTATTCCACCAGGAGTGATTTTTAAAACAGATTCAACGGGAAAAAGGCCCGGTGAATCATAGCGATGTATGATATAGTGTTCAGTTACGTTATCAGAATTTTGTTGCTCAAGATAAATGGTTTGTACAGGTGTTTTAAAATCACCAACAGTTTCTGCAACCCAAAAAATGTGCGTATTACACAGCGCAAATACTATACTTGTAAGCAATAGTCTTTTTAAAATAGGCAACCAACACGTGAACTTCATACTCCACTTTTTTACTACCACATATATCGCTCCGGAAATTCGACACAAAAACTAACATAAAAATAATGCAAAAGATAGCGAATGCTTCGGATACATTTAATTCCAAGATCTCACTGCAAAAATGTAGGCAATAAAAAAGAGCTGCTTTTTATACAGCTCTTTTTATTCTTATTAAAAGCAGTTAGCGCTCTTTCTATAATTTTATTCTTGCGTCTTTTTACGCATATTTGCTTTGAGCATTTTTTTACGTAAACGAATATTTTTCGGCGTAACCTCAATTAATTCGTCAGGACGTATCCACTCCAAGCACTCTTCAAGCTTCATAATATGTGGTGGCATGAGTTTTATAGCCTCATCGCTCCCTGATGCACGCATATTCGTAAGCTTCTTTTCTTTACATGGATTAACATCCATATCATGATCACGACTGCTTTCGCCAATAATCATACCCTCATAGACCGATTCGCCAGGATTGATAAATAGAATACCTCGTGCCTGCAAAGCATCAAGCGCAAATCCAGTAGCTGTACCTGTTTCCATAGAGATAATGGCCCCTTTGGTACGCTGAGGAATCGCTCCTTTGTATGGCTGGTAGCCATTCAGACTAAACGTAGCAATACCGGTGCCACGGGTATCTGTCAAAAACTGGCCCCTGAACCCAAGTAAAGCTCGTGAAGGTACTTCAAACTCTAAACGTACCCTACCATCTTCATAGGTAGTAATATTCTTCATTTCTGCTTTTCTAATGCCCAGGTGCTCCATAACAGCACCCTGATACTCCTGCGGTACATCGATAACCAAATCTTCAATTGGTTCATATTGCTTGCCATCGATTGTCTTATAGATAACCTGAGGAGCAGATACCTGTAATTCAAATCCTTCGCGACGCATGTTTTCGATTAAAACACCCAAATGTAATTGTCCCCGACCAGAAACTTTAAACGATTCAGATGATGCCGTTGGTTCGACTCGTAAAGCGACATTGGTTCGCAATTCCTTCTCTAATCTATCTTTAATTTGTCGCGACGTTAACAAGGTGCCTTCTCTGCCATTAAATGGTGAATCGTTAACCGATAAAAACATAGTCATTGTAGGTTCATCAACCGTTACATATGCATGTGGTAATGGCCTATCTGCAGCACACACAGTACTACCAATCGATACTGGATCAGTAAACCCCGTAATAGCAACAATATCACCATATTCAGCGCGGTCAGTCTCAACCCTATTGAGACCAACAAAAGAAAATATTTTGGTAATTTTTAATGGTTTACCAACAAATGAATCTTTGCAAACTACTACCTGTTGACCAACTTGCATACTGCCACTAAATACCCTACCAATAGCAATGGTACCCAAAAAATCTGAATGATCTAGACTTGTTACCAAGAATTGTAGTGACTCCTGTTCAGATACTGGAGCTGGTATCGTGTTAATAATCGTTTCAAAGAGCGGTTTCAAATCACCTGACATTTGAGTAGGATTAAACGATGCAAAACCACCACGCGATGATGCATACAAGACAGGAAAATCTAATTGGTCAGTATTGGCTGCCAAATCAAGAAATAAATCATGTATAGATGATTCAGTAGCCTCAATATTGGCGTCTTTTCTATCAATTTTATTAATAACCACAATAGGTTTTAAGTTAAGTTCCAGAGCCTTACGCAGTACAAATCGTGTACCAGGCAATACGCCTTCGGCAGCATCTACTAGTAATAAAAAACCTTCAACCATTTGAAGAGTACGCTCTACTTCGCCCCCAAAGTCGGCGTGTCCTGGGGTATCTACAATATTAATTTTATAGTCACCGTACGTGACACCGGTATTTTTTGCTAAAATGGTAATACCGCGCTCTTTTTCAAGCTGATTTGAATCCATAACACGCTCAGTAAGCTCACCGATGATCGTACCCGACTGGGTCAGTAATTTATCAACCATGGTTGTTTTTCCGTGGTCAACGTGGGCAATGATTGCTATATTGCGTACGAAACTGCGTTTAGTAGTATTCATCAAACCGTGCTTCCCTCAATAAATAGATTTACTAATAATACTATTATTGTATCATAAAATGTAGAAAAAGCTAAAATAACCCCTTTCTGTGTCAGATGCGACCCCTTTTATAGCGAAAAAGTAAAATATTTGACTTTTAGAAAATATATTGCTTATTCTTAAATAAAGAACAAGAATACGTTTAACGCATCATAGAGGCGGACATGAAAAAGCTACTTATCGTGGAGTCACCGGCTAAAATCAAAACAATCAAAAAATTTGTAGGCGCTGACTTTACCATAATGTCTACCATGGGGCACGTGAAGGATCTACCCGAAAAAAAAATCGGCGTAACTATTAATAGTAAAATTACTATAGAATATGTACCAATTAAAGACAAAGAAAAAACGATAGCTGACATCTGTAAGGCAGCTCAAAAATCTCAAGAAATATATCTTGGTACCGATCCTGATAGAGAGGGGGAGATTATCGCATGGCTGATCGCCGGAGAGATAAAAAAAGTAATCGATGCAAAAAGCGCTATGTATCGCATCACATTCAATGAGATTACCAAAGACGCTCTATCTGAAGCAATTCAGCATCCGGGAACTGTCGATGAAAATAAAGTTGCCGCACAACAGGCACGACGTGTGCTCGATCGATGGGTTGGCTACGAAGTATCTCCCGTATTATGGAAAAAAGTTGCTCCTGGTCTTTCCGCTGGCAGAGTACAATCAGTAGCGTTACGCCTCATTTGTGACCGTGAACACGCAATACGCGAATTCAAGGCAGAAGAGTATTGGACAATTGAGGGTACGTTTAATTTTAATCACGATACAATTATGGCATTATTAACCCATATTGGAAAAAAGAAAGCCGAGATCCAAGACAAGGAAACTGCTGACCAAATACAAAAAGCTATAAAAAAAGAATCGTTTAAAATAGATTCAATCACCGACAAAAAAAGAATCAAAAATCCGCAGCCTCCTTTTATGACAAGTACGTTGCAGCAAGCCGCATATAACCGACTTGGGTACTCAGTAAAAAAAACAATGCAACTCGCGCAGCGTTTGTACGAAGGAGTCCCATTAGAGGACCCCAAAACTCCCGTAGCACTTATTACCTACATGCGTACTGATTCCCTACGTTTATCTGAAACAGCTATTAAGCAGGCGCGCACCTATATCGCCGATAATTTTGATAAAACGTATTTGCCGAAAAGCAGCGTACTATATGGGAAAAAATCTAAGGGTTCTACTCAGGATGCCCACGAAGCAATTCGTCCCATTAACGTACAAATGACTCCCGAATATGTAGAAAAATATGTTCCCGCAGACCAAGCAAAATTATATCGACTCATATGGCAACGATTTGTTGCCTGTCAAATGGAGCCAGCCCTCTATGCACAACGCCAGGTCGTAATCACAGGAGGTGCATTTGTATTTAAAGTGACTGGGTCAACACTGATATTTGATGGCTATTTAAAAGTATATAACACTACCGAAGAAGACGAAGAAAAAGACGATAAAACACAATTACCTGCAGATTTAGAAGCTCAAAAACCAGTCCCATTAAAAAAAATTGACCCAAAGCAACACTTCACACAGCCTCCTCCACGATACACCGAAGGCTCTTTAGTCAAAGAGATGGAAAAAGAAGGCATTGGACGACCAAGTACTTATGCAACCATACTTAATACTATTTGTGCACGTGCCTATACGCATCTTGATAGTAAAAAACGTTTTATTCCCACAGAACTAGGAATGGCGGTTACTGATCTCCTAGTCCAAAATCTCCCCAAAATCATGGACCCTCAATTCACAGCCCATATGGAAGAAGATCTGGATAAAATCGCACAGGGAGATATACAGCGAGATGCATTACTCAAAAATTTTTATGCTACATTTAAAAAAGATCTCGAACACTTTGTAGGCAGCACAAAAGAATCAAAGAGGGCCGTCATCACAACCGAACTGCAATGCCCCGAATGTGCGAAAGACAATAATGGTATGCTCGTTATTCGCTTCAGTAAAGGGGGAGAGTTTGTCGGATGTTCTCGCTACCCGGAATGTACATTTACTTCAAACTTTCAACGAGACGAGCAGGGAGCTTTGCACCTAGTCGCACCTGAAAAACCACAAGTTCTCGAAAAAGACTGTCCACAGTGTCATAAACCGCTGCGTCAGGTACGAGGAAAATTTGGTACCTTTATCGCTTGTTCTGGATATCCAGAATGTACTTATATCGAACGAGAAGTTGCATCATTCCCTTGTCCGTTATGTGCAGGAGACATTACCCGCAAATCATGGCGAGGAGGCAAATTTTGGGGATGCGATAATTATCCCACATGTAAGTTTTCTGTATTTGATGAAATTGAAGAAACACCCTGTCCGCAATGCAGGAAAATGCCTTTTCTTATCAAAAAATCGGGAAAAAAAAGTACCGTATATACATGCTTTGATAAAAAATGCGGGTACAAAAAAGAAGTCCCTCACTCAGAGTAAGAAAACATTCCAAATTACAAGCCAGAAAGGCATAGTAGTGCTACTATGCCTTTCTAACATAACCATTAACCATACTCCCCCAACCCTTATTACCCACGAGCATAGAAGAAGCGCTAGTACCAAATCAACAAAAATATTATTTGGTTGCTTACTTTAATCGAGTACCGTTGGGAACCTGCGTAGCGACGGTAACCATATGCGGTACGGCGTTTTCGTCTTCCGCCATTAACATCATGCCATGCGATTCCAATCCGGCCATTTTACGCGGTTTTAGGTTAAAAACAAAAACTCCCTGTTTGCCCACAAGGTCGACTGCGCTATAATATTTCTTAACTCCAGCTAGAATAGTACGCATACCCTGACTACCACAATCAACGGTCATTTTCACTAATTTATCCGACTGATCTACTGATTCGCACGTCATAATCGTCCCCGTTAGTAACACTACTTTTGAAAACTCATCGATAGTGATAGTTGCATGTGCTTCTTTCTTTTCGTGCACAGTCGCTTCAGTTTTTGATTCGCCAACAGGCATGACTTCTTCTCGCTTTTCGATCTTATTAAATAATGCTTCTCTCTTGTGTAACGTAAACGTTTTATTCCAGCTTCCAAGCTCTAGAGCTTTAAGACTGTGCGTCTCAACGCTCCATACCATACCAATACTATTTAGTAACTCTTCCATTTTGGTAGGCATAACAGGCCATAAAAGAACCGCTATCGTGTGTAGACTGTGTGCAGTCGCTGATATAATTTCCGTAAATATCTTAGAATCACTGTCAGCTATTTTCCATGGCTGAGCAGCATGAAAATATGCATTAACCTTATGAACGAACTGCCAGATACGAGCAAGTGCTAAGTGAAACATACATTCTTCCATGTACTGTTCAACCGCCGCTATCATGTCCCATGAGTCATCTCGTAGTACAAGAGCAATATCAGACCACAGATCAGGGGCAGCAATTTCATAGACTATCCCCGATACGTCTGGGGTTTTCTTGAGCGCTAAAGTAATTGTACGCTGCAACAAATTACCTAAGTCATTTGCCAACTCCGAAGTAATAGCCTGTTCCAAATCACTAATAGCAAACTCGCCATCTTGATTAACCGCTATTCGACGCATTAGGTAATAACGTACTGGATCTGCTCCATAATGCCTAAACAATTCCATGGGATCAACCGCATTACCAAGCGATTTAGACATTTTTTGTTTATCTACTTTTATCCACCCATGCACAAGCAGCTGTTTTGGCAAGGGTAATCCCACCGCCATTAAAAATGCCGGCCAATAGACCCCGTGAAACCGTATAATATCTTTACCCAATACTTGTATATCTGCCGGCCACCATGTCGCAAATACTTCCGGGTCACTTGGATAGCCGATTGCAGTGAGATAATTGCACAGCGCTTCCACCCATACATATACCGTGTGCGCGCTATCTTCAGGAAATGGCACTCCCCAAGACACCGTCGTACGTGAAATACTCAAGTCTTTTAGGCCGCCCTCGACAAAGCTGATAATTTCCTGAGCTCTCTCTTTAGGTATGACAAAATCAGGATTATCTTTGTAAAACTGCAATAATCTTTCTTGATACGCAGACAATCTAAAAAAGTATGTCTGTTCAGATAAATAACTCGTTTCACGATTGCACGAAGAGCATAGTGGCCCCTTATCCACTATTAATGGCGCTTCTGTGACAAATGTCTCACATGGGGTACAATACCAACCCTCATACAGCGATCGATAAATGGCATCATGCTGCATAAGTGTCTTAATAAATTCTTGTGCGCCGAATACATGGTTTTTATCAGTTGTACGAATAAGTACATCATTACTTATATTATACGCATCCCACGCTTCTTTATATGCAGGAATAAATTCGTCGACAAATAGTTGCGGTTCTTTACCTGCTTTTTGCGCAGCCTGTGCTACTTTCTGTCCGTGCTCATCCGTACCCGTGACAAACATAATCTTTTTGCCCAGCAATTTATGCCATCGCGCAAGCACATCGGCAAGTAGCGTGGCGTATAGAGACCCTAAATGCGGCTTTGCAGTTACATAATAAATGGGGGTAGTGACATAAAATTGATCGCGTTCCATATAGTACTATCTCATCATGTAAAATTATTTTTTATCTCTCGTCTATTATTATTTATAACCGATATTAATTATTACATAACTTGCACACAATATAAATCGCTGATTACAAAAGTCTAATATATAGATTAAATCATCTTTTTTTCTTGCTTATCAGCTGTAGCCTGCGGCTCGGTTTTCTTATAGACACGAGCCAATAACTCACTTATGGCCGTACCTTCAAAACCTTTATCTCCATTTTTCAGACTTCTGCACAAAGCAATAATAGCCGGAAATGTAAGTAATATACATAGAGATGTTACAACAGAAAAAATCCAGGCTTTGTCTTGCGCAGTCATACCATCATCAAATATTATCTGCATGACCGAATCAAATTCAGAATCTTTCTTATCAATTATCCTTCCTGCAATACCATCTTTAGCCAGTAACGTCATATATCCAAACAATTCTAGAATGGCAATCCCTCGCCCCACGGCATAAATCAGCTGCGCGAAACCTTTTTTGTCTAAAGAAAGAAGATACTTTTTTACTCCCTGCAAAGACGCAGCTCTTCCAGTTTTCTGCAAGCCATCTAATACTTCGTTGTCTCCATTTCTTAAGCTTCTATACATTGCAAGAACCGCTGATCCGTAGCAAAAAGACATTGCTGTCAGACAACATCGTTCCGAGAAGGATACCCCGCTCTCCATCAATGCACACCCTACAAAATCTGCAGCATTCACCGCACCGAAAACAAAATATCCTGCTCTGCCAACTGTATACGTCCCTCTGGCCACTGCCTTTACCACACGAAAAGCATTAGATCGCGCCTTACTTATGATTGTCTGCTCTTTCGCAGTAGATGCTATATTTGATTTTGGATTAGTAATTGTACCATAACTGCTCACTGCTGTAATTAACAGCCAAACTATCAAATATTTTTTATATACTTTCATCATCTTATATTCCTATATTCGCACATTACTTTTTACTATTCTGTGGAACTTCTGACGGTGCTACTTCAGCTACAGCGGTCAATTCAGTATCTATGGTACTTTCATGCTGTTTGTTATTACCTCTCCAAAAACTTTTCCACAAAGATAGTACACTTGAGGCACAAACTGGTATTCCCACTATCCCTAATAATCTAAGCGAGACTTCGTGATCCGCGTCTGTTGCCAATGTAAGTGGTACAACCAGTAGCCCGGCATTCGCTATCATTGCAAAAAATTTAGAACAACCATATACATGGCGACAGAATCTTCTCATACAGCCCCTTCTTCTACCAGTGATGGAGCCCGGCGGGTCTATTATCTCACTGATACTCTTACCGGTATGTCTCATATCTTGAATCATATCAATGGCGCCTATAGCAAATAAAAATGGCATGGTAGACGACTCATCAGGATTCAGCATAGCAAAGTAGGCTGCGGCGCAAAAACCCACCAATACTCCCCCTATCTTGCTAGCAAAATATGCTTGTTGGCAGCATCTTTCCAATAGTTTCTTTAAGTCAGATCTAGACGATGCTTTCAAACCTTCATGTAATTTTTTAATGTGATTTCTAGAAAATCTGATAGGTAAGTTAAAACCAGGACGGCTCGTGCTCACCGCATCTTGGTCACCTTTTGCATGCATGCGATTTGAACTAATATGATGGGGTGTAGACGCATGAGCCAAAGCGCCTTGACTCACTAAAGCGGCCAAAATCACTAATACGCTACTTTGTCTTCTATGCACAATCATATAGTGCCCCCATTTTTCTTTAGAGCCGATCTCATACTATTACTTGATGCACTTAGTGCTATAAGTGCCGCTATCCCTAATGCACCACACGTTAGACGTCTTTTAGCTCCTCTAAACGTCCTTCTGAACATCATGGAAAACATTTTACCTGCTACCTTAGCTGGTAATAGCAGAATTTTACAGTAAATACCAACAATACCTGCGCCGACAGTTACTGTTCCCCCCATGCTCTCTTACCCAGCAAATAAGCCCCGGTAACCACGTAAGCGTAAGAACTTTTGCTATTAGCACAATCAACTACACCGTTTTTTGATTCATTTTTTGATTCGATAAATAACTTCTCACCTGAAGCAGAATCGGTGGTAGCTCGTACGCACATAGACGTTAACACACTTGCCCAAATCAGCAATACTGTCAGTAATTTCAAATGCTTCGTGTTAAATCTAATCATGAACCTCTAAGCTCAACTCTTTAACATTATCTTCTGCAACTAACGTTTTTGATGGTACTATGCTATTTCCAACCCGGGCACTGCTGCATTCTACAGTAGTATCGCCTTGCTCTTTATTACCTCTCCATAAACTTTTCCATAATGATACCGTGCTTGCAACCAATAACGGCATTAACAGCGCGTTTTTAACTCTTAATGCCGGTTCATTTATCACCATCATCAGCCATCCATGCACAGCAAAAGCACTCTTATTCATTACTGCAAATTTATAACTGTTATATACGTAACGGCAGATTCTTCGAGTACGCCCCCATTTTCTACCGGTAATAGAACCCGCAGGATCTATGATTGCACTAATACTCTTACCGGTATTTCTCATATCTTGAGCCATATCAATGGCCCCGACAGCGTGTGCTATTCTATCTTTGAGTTCCTTGTCAGCGCGTCTAACCGAGTCAAGATGCCACACCACTGCCCCTATCCTGCATGCAAGGTATGCATACTCACAACCTTTCGCACATGCCTGTCTGAAACCAGACGCGAAAGAAACATCGGTGCTATGAGCGGATGCTCTTTTTGATTTCGCAGTTGGCACCGCAGTCGTTACGGCCAGAATATTAGATCCAATAAACAATACTGATAATACCAAACCACCCATTTTAATGTTAATCATAGATATCGACGCCCCTTATAAATAACATACGACTGATCGTGACCCTATTTTCTTTGCGTGTTATCTTGTTTTACCAACAACTGTGCGTTAGGCTTCTCACCGTCATGCCCCTCTTTGTCACCGTATCTCAAGCTCTTATAAAGGGCACGCGTAGATGAAATACCTGCAGCTGCGCACAGCACTGCCAACGTTCTGTCGAACGTTGATAGTGCTGGACATAAAGCCACAACTGAACCACCAGCAACAATCAGGCCAGACACCGCCAACGATGCTGCTCTACCACACCAATAACCCGACCGACATATACTGCCCGCAATGCGACCTAAGCTCTCTAACTTTTTATTTTTATTTTTTACTTCAACTTTCGCTTCAACAGATGCTTTGTTTTCACCAGAATTAGCCTGCACAGGAATAGTAATTGGCGCACAAGACGCAACTAAGGCTATCAGTAACAATTTTGAAAAATTCGTTTTATATATAAACATAGATCCCCCTTATACAAACTTACATACACACATTTATTTACACACTAATAAACATACTCAAACACATTACGATTTTACCTCGCGTGCTTTACACTTCTCACACTCACCCGCCTCTTTATCGCCGTATCGTAAATTTTTATACAATAGATACGTCGACGGCCAAATCGCCAGAGCCCATCCCACCGCCTCTTCTCTTGTAAATTTAGCAGTTGGTATTAATAAATGAATCGCACTTTTACAGCTTAGAATTCCACTAATAGCAAGCGATGCTACCCTAGTAGCCAACCAAGCACCTCTTGCCATCCTCGATACTGCATTGTTTAGAGGTGAATCACTGTTCGCGTTTTTTACCGAAATCTTTGTTTCTGTTGATATGGGCTTTGACGCCTGTACACTCGAAACTACAGCCACCGCTTGAAATCCAGTGCTTATAGTAAGCGCCAACAACAATCCTGAAACAATTCTTCTATTATATATAAACATAAAACCCCACTGATTTATACAAATAGTAACCACTCTGCAAGAATGGCGCTATTAATAAGTGCTCAAAGCTGCTCGTGCCGTAATAAAAGTTAATCTTTTTATTTAGTATATTATTGCACTATAGCTATAGAATATAGCATATAAGCACTTCTATCAACCGGTACGCATGAATATAATTATCACGTATCGTGAAAGTTACCATTTGTATAAAAACCAGTGGGTCAAAGCTTGCCAGCTATCATTTTCTACTGACTAACATACTAGTCGGCATTGGCCTTTGAGTAAGCAGCATGTTCAGCGTCAATATCAGCCTCTGCGCCATTGCTGCGCATGGTATAATCAAAATCAGATGCGTACAGCCCGGAATCTTTGGTTTTTAACGCGCGTAGCGCGCGTAAAATGGCACGAATTTGTTGATGTAATTCACGAACTTCTATCTCCAAATACCTACATTTACACGTAGTATAACAAGTGGCACATCGCTTTTCTATCGGGTAGGAACGATCATTATATTGTGATCCTAAAAGCGCAGAAGTACTATCTTTTCGATGCCTTTTACGATAACCAAACACGTCTTCTCTAGATAAAGACACTAGATCATACGCTTTAAACTCGTATTGAGATCCATCTCGTGGCGCAGCATTCAAAGGTTCCTGGATCAAAAAGAGACCAATTATAAAAACCCTGACTTTTTTGTTTATTGTATTACTATTGCTCATGCTTCTACCCTTTTTATACTATTTTTCGCATACTGTATTGGCATATATTAGAAGTACACTTTAACGCCCACGTACCCTTCTGTTTCTTTCATAGCGTTTTTACCCGCAAACACCTGTCCCGCTCCCGCAAAGAATTCCCAAAAATTCCATCGATGAAACAGTTCAGCGCGAAATTTATGTGTCATAGAGTCGGTGCGTTGCGATAATAGCTGTGTATCATACCCCTGATATTGCACCGGTAATTGGTCATTCGAACGCCCTAACAAATCAGCTGGGGGCGGGCACTTAATACATAACCTGTCTTTACTTTTTGCAAAAAAATCGTATCCAATAGTACAACCTAATTCCGGATTACATGGATGAAAAAAATTAAGATACAGGTGCGCTGTTACATAATCCCATGAAACACCAACGCCCACCGCTGGGCCAATATTTTTAACCGTTGCCCCCTTATATGGTGCTGCTCGTTTTTCTGTGCGTTTAAACGCATGATAATACGTTACGTCCATTTCTATGGCAACCCAGTTTGTTATTGCCCAGCCTGCATCAATACCTATTTTTAACTCAACATGCCCATTATTGCCTAAAGATTGCAGAAACACACGTCGCGTATCGTCGGTCCGTACACCAGTCGGAAAACGCAATCCTATGAGCCCATCGCAAAACCATCGCATATCTTTATGTTCATAGCCCCCACGAATAGTTGTAAATAAATCGCCCTGGCCGGTAATGCGCTCAGCTGCTCCCAAATTAATCCCACCAGCTTTGCGAAAAAACTGTATCGGCGTATTGATTCCAAATGTATTAAGCTGCGTAACCAGATTTTGCAAGCGTGCAGATACTATTTTTGCTTGAGGGGTTAACTCTCCATTAGGAACAACGGCTTTGGGCACTATAAACAATGTACCCTGTGTGTTTCTATCCAATCCAACATAAGATGCATAGTCAGTACCATTTTTGAAAAAGCCAATTGCATGAGAGCCAATAGATCCGTCAGCATCTATTGGCTCTGCTCGCGTATCCAGCGTCGATTTCCTGAAGGGCTGCGCTGGCATACTGCCGTCTAGGCTCATTATTGCAAATACTGACACTGCATCATCAGTCGCATTATTTCCTGATGCTTGAGTTACCCCCGGCATGGTTACCGAAACGCCATTTGGCTTATTATATTGTACAAATTGCGTACAATTATTGGGAGATTCTGCATACGTAAGCGTATTTAAAAAGTCGAATCGCGCTGCAAAGTCAAACTGATCTACAGCTCCACCGCTTTCGTTAGTATTACGCATGCGCACTACGTCATCGACTGTTTCATATAACTGTTGATCCTGATCACGCGTAATTTCGATCATACCAAAGGGCATACGCGCTTCTACACCTACATGCCACTGCCCTTCACTACCCAATGTACACCCCGCATCACAACCACAATAAATTCCATACTCGTCATAGCGAAAACGTGGTGTAATACGACTGAATCCTAATGCGCTATTTTCATTAATTTTTAATGCATTATTATCACAATAATTAACAAATATACTGCCAGGAAATACTTCTTCTCCCCTGAAAGACTCTTTACCAAACCATAGCGTAGACAACGATACCGTACTTCGCGTTGATTTGTTTTTGCAAGGACTACACTCGTCAAGAAATGATTTGGTAGCAGAGCGGCCATAGACGCCTTTTATTGAAGTAGCATACCACGGTTTTTGCTCGTAGTCAGTGTCCATAGTACTCAGCCACCATGCTTCGTTTACTGACTTCAAGGGGTAGTGCAATGCTCCACGTTCTTCTAAAAATGTCAGCGGCGTTCTAAACTGACTCGTCGCACCGTGTAATGCACTACTTTGTGCTATAGTAATTCCCAACACTACAGCACTTATCAAACACATGGGCATATGTCTAGTCTGCGCGCTCACAATACACTGTCTCTCATTCATGACTCTCCTTGCTGTTATAACTACTTCTCATTCTCTATCAGCGCATACTACCCTTAGGCTTTTACGATATTTGCGTAACACTTCGTATTCGTGCAGGCGCGTTTTCATCAATATCAATTGCTACACCTACTGCTCCAAAATGAGCTGCTCGTTGCATCCGCTCATCAATGCTACCACCATTAATATCAAGTATGGCGGTTACCGTGCCACGATCGATAATGCCACGATCAATTGCAGCAACACGTAATTTTTTACCAAAGCCATTTGATTCTGCTTCTCCGATGGCCGCGCATGCCAAATTAGCACTTTTTGCAGCAGGGATAGATGTTGTTTCGTTCATTTTTATCGCCTTAAATAATCCAAACGCATCTGTGGCAAGTATGGCGATATCGTGCATCATGGCGCGCGATGCTAAAATGCCCACCTGCATCGTTTGATGAATCGTTTGCTTGTCACGATTATTATGTATATCTATTATACCGTCTTGATCGTGCACAATCGGGTGCACTGCATGACCACTGTTAGCAATAACGGCAATATTACCGCCACCGTGTACATTTGCGGGAGATTGCGCTACCGGTACTTTCGGAAAGATAAAGTTAAAACGTGTAGGCTGGTAATCTTGCACATTATTGTGACCAAGCATAAGTAGTGATGCCCACGGATCATTACCTGGATAAATCTGTGCGTGTGAGAATAGCCCATTGCGCACTTCGATCCTAATATCTGATACGTTCCAAAGCACATCGACAATCCAATCGTTTGGTGTATCAGTGATTTTTCTATATACAATGCCACCACCAAGACCTACAAACGATCGTGGACCCATAATAAATTTCGCATCAGCGCCATTAATGAGCAATCCAAATTTAACTGCGTGCCCTGGAATATTTTCTGTATTGCCTACCTGTAGAACTCCGCCCTGAGCCATCGTGTTTCCTCCAAGAGAAAACCGTGACCTATCTCTTAACTCAACACTGAGTGCCGTCTCAGTTATTCCTATTAATGGCGTATTTTCTTGTGCGTCTTTTTGTATATTGTCAGCCTCATGTTCAGGTCGTAACGTCTCAATGCCCACAAAAGCACCGTTATCGATGTACATACGTGCTTCGTCAACAAGCTGTATAGTACCAGTGCCATGTAACTTCACCCGAAAACGATCAGTATTTTTCACCCCCTTAGCACATATAAGAGGCGCATATGCATGGTGAATACGTGAGGCGTCAGACTCTACAAATGGGTTCTCTGTGTTAACTTGCTTGCCACGTTGATATCCATTGAACATGGTATGTGTAGCATGAACCGGCTCCATGATAATCATAGCTTCTTGCGCTATTTGCAATACCCCACCACCCATAATAATTGAAGAACCTGGTTCCATAATCAGACGAACAGAACCACTGAATCGCACTATGTCTCGAGAATCATCGAATGATTGCAAGTCTACATATCCGGTCGACTGTATGCGCAATGTACGCGGCTCATCAGAAGTAATTTCCAACATATCGGTGCCACTGACAAAATGAGGACCTTTGACAAACGCACAACGGCCACTCACTACCATATCATGATTTAAAATAGCACGGCCTGATCCATCAGCTACTATCGTGACGCCATTAATTCCCAAAGTAGTTGGAGCAAATGGCGATTCTGATTCTGCAAGAGTTGAACCAATGCCGACGGTCCCTTCATTGGCTAATACAACCATGCCCACCGGAGCCTCACCGCCGTGATCAGTAGGAACAAATACCAATTCTTTAATGGTGCCACCATTCACTGCGATTTGCGCCTCGTTACCAATACGCGATCCCTGAACAAGAAATTCGTCAACCGTGCCCTGCACCGTTACAATACCGCGCAGGTGCTCTTCTTTTAGGCGAGGCACATCGAACTTATTAGAAGTGGGAGACAATAATGGTCTATTTTTCTGGTTGTACCATGAAGTACTTTCATAGTCTCCCTTTGTCGATAACCAATTAAGTACGTAATGAGATATGTGTTCATCCTGATCTACCACAATATAATTAAATTCATGCGATAGATCTAACTTCCAATCTGCAATTCCTAGAAGATTGCCAAATATAACCTGTTCTGCGGGTAAGTGAACATGACCACCGGAACTACGTGTTACCATGGTCTCCATAACCGCACGATGATTTCTTGTTATACCAAATATGCCATGTCGATCAACAAACACACCCCCTTGGCCGGTAACGTGCGCTGTTTTAGGATCAGATATACGCCCTCCACGCGCACTAATGGCAAAATAATCACCATTAATCCACAGCACCGCAGGCGTTCCTTTCTCAAAGTTTCCCGCATCATGCCTGTTTATACAGTGAGACCCCACAGAAATGTTACTGTTATGACCAAGAAATATCGTGTTGACTCCCGGTTGTTTGTCAGCAGTACGACGCCCTTTTACTCGCTCTATTACTGAAGAACAGTTAGTACCCGTTTCTAAAAACAATGCGTGATCAGGACCACTATAATCGCCTTCTTGACACTGTACCACATCAATGTGGGCGTCTTTAGTCGATGCCACCAACAATGGAGTGACATCGTTAATACCGATATTATAATCTAATGACCCTATACGTGTACCAAGAAGTACGTTTCTACCAAATCCACCATCAAGGCGTCTACCATTCTGATAAAAGACTAATCTACTTGTATTTTCAACACCTTTTTCACCTTCTTCCACAATATTAGGAATTCGAATATCGAGTCCCGTAAGCGCTATATCGGTATGAATATTAATACGTGCATTAAACAATGAAATATGCGGACGCTGAGTAAATCGTGCCGAAATTCCCTCATTAAGAAAACGTAAATCATACTCAGTCTCATCTTCCAGAGCACAACGTCCAAGCAGCCACTGTTCCCCACCCACATACATTGGCTGTGAAAGTTCATCGTTTTTTTCTATCACTTCGTGATTTACATCGGTATGCACGAGAGAAACTCGGTGAAGTCCTACTTCATCATTGATAAGTACCGCCGCCTTGTTATATCGCAAATATTCTCCTTGCTGCTCATAATCTCCATCGGAAGTTGGCTTACGATTAAACGTGCGGCTAAGAAATTGATGCTTATGATCTCCATGATCACACGGAAATAAGTTGCCACCTTCTGAACTCACCTGTAATGACAGTATTTCTATCCTACTCTTCTCACCTTTATCACTATTAGCACCATATATCTGCAGTGGCGATTCTGCAATAAATACAAACTCTCCTTCGTCAGGCGTCATATCTACCAAATCAACTACACGATCTGCGGTACCTTGATCGTGATGGCTATTAGCCAAGGACCGAAAATATAATCCTGCGTGTTTACCAAGTCGTATACGAGCAGGGCGCGCATCTGGATTATGACTTCCATCTATGACAAGCGCGGACGGATTGCGTTTTTTAAACAACGATTTAACGTTTGCAGAACAATACTTATATGAGCTAACTGACGGTATGGTGTACGGCTCTAGATTAGAGGCACATGCTTTGTAATCAACAAATGTATTATCGCCTATAGTAAGTACGCCATTTGCCCCCACGATAAACCCTCGGCGTACGCCACTAAAACGCCCGCTATATGAACGCGTGTCTTTCCGTATACCCAGGTGATAAAAGGGATCGTACAACAGTTCAGACAGCTCAGAGTTGTAGTTTTCAATCCTCAGTCCACCTTGCATTTTTTGTTCGCCGATGTGTGAAACGGTTTTAACACGCGCGAGTGCTTTATATCCCGCTAAAATAGGCAATTTAATATCAGCCGATTTAAATTTTTGTTTGTATAAAGGCGCTGTAAACAATGGATGATGGTCGGTCGGCTCGTAATCACCAGAGGTAGGATCAGTAATTTCAACATAATGACCACTAACTATAAATCCTCCGTCATGTATTTTAAGTATCATGGTTCCTGGAGATGGAATCTCAGGCGATGGCTTCACATTGGCGGGATAAAATGAGATAGCGCCCTGATCTTCTGAAATACAGATATCTTTATGTTGGGATAAATAACTCAGTACTGAGTTACTATTCACTGCTATCACTACATCTTGCGTAGCTGCCTTTACCTCTTGATATTCGCAAGAGCGCTGAAATATGAGCGTTGGTCTATGTCCCTCTGAATACGTAGGATCATCCATTAAGACAAATGCTTTTGCCGGATTATTGCCGTCAACAGACCCAAAATTAATCGTATGCCCACCGATAATATCAAAAATGGTAGTACCCATACCACCATAGGTCACCAGTATTGGGTCTTTGATATCTTTTCCCCTGAATGTCACGTCATGTTCGGCTTTTACCCTAATGGTTCGGCCAGCGTGCGCAATAAAACTAAGATGCGTATTACGACCACCTTCGATCACCGAATCGCCGCGTACTATAACTTCTATATCTGCAGTATCAGCGATAATAGTATAAGTATGATCTTTAAGCTTGGTCACACCCTCGCCGATAATAATAGGGCTATCAATCGAAGTATACCTAGTAGTGCTCGCTTTAAACGTAGGATAATAACTCGCAAATACATGAGACGATATAAAACTGCACAGTAATAAAAACGCAATCGTATATGATTTCCATAGATTCTTCATCATCTCACCTATCCTTTTTTAAAGTTCTTGCAACCATGGAGTTACATATTCTAAGCTTTATGATTTCAATATTCATAAGGCTATAGAATTTTTAGCTTTTTTACGCAGATATGTCAAGGTGCTCTTACGGCCATTTAAAACAGAAAAATTAATAAAATAATGCAAACTCTATACACGCATTAATAGCGTATGCTATAGATTAAAATTTATGCACAAAACAACAGCAAACATCCCCTAACACCCCCCCCCGCTTTATTTTTCTATTTGATAATTTATGAACTAAGAGTAGCGAGGCCTCTGGTTAAACAATAATTAACGTGCTATTTTAAATAGTAAGTTGAGCGTGTATATTGATCACCCCAAACTCGAAGCAATATAGCACAAAAGAAACAATGACCCGGTTCCTCGTAACCGAATACTTAAAAGGGCAAATACTATGAAGAAAAATACTATAACCAGGTACAGCGGATTAATTTCTCTGTTTATTCTGGCCAGCCTGTTAATGGCCAAGATGCCATTACAAGCCATGAAGCCAGAAGCTCAACTGCAAAGACCCCCAGTACAACAAGATGACATGAGCCGGGAAGGAACCGCACTCAGATGCATTACTCCCATAGCTCAGTGCGGGGAGTTTGCATGCCAGCGCACGTTAAATGCCCCAGTCGGCGCACAAGTACTCGGAGGTGCCGGACTTTGCTACTTTGGATCATGCCTTGCAGGATATGGGTGCTGCATGTCTTGTGGTGCCGGTTGCGCTGGTGCAACGCTGGCAACCGCGAGCGGTATGGCAAAGCAGCAAGAAGGTGGTGGCATACTACCAGCTACTGCTGAATTTTGGATAGGGCCACAAGATACCGATTTTTATAGAAAAAAAATTAGACAGATTTTCAATGCCATCTGCGGATTGGTTGGAGTATCTCCCGTCGATGAATCACCGGTACCACTTCAAGAGCATAGGCAACCTCATAGTGCCAGTGAAGATGAAAAAGAGGACCAACAAGAGCTCAAAATAGTCGGCGAAGAACAACATGCTCATTCTATCCAAGCGGCAGCGCTAGAACACGCGAAACGGACAATACATACAAAAGCTCAAGAATTAGGACAGCAGAATAATGCCTATCTAGGTACTTTTTATAATGCACAAACCTTCGAAAGCCTACGTATTGCACTAGAAAATATGCCACATGGACAAGAAGGAGTATTAAGAAAAGCTGTTATAGAAGTCACAACACCGCACATATTGAACCAAGCACAAACGTGTGGTGACATCCTTCTACTGATGCCTCTGGCAGATAGCATGTCTCCAGAGCTAGCTAGCCGAGTTGTATGCAAAGGAAGAGACTTATTACGCCAGCCATTAAGGGGCGATGCTCAGCAGGGCATTATCCGTGAAGCAACAGTCAACATAAGGGATGAAGCTAAATTACTGTTGTTAATGCTGTATAACACGTTAGCGCACATCGCAAACAGAGGAGATGACGCCTTAACTCACCTCGCAAACAGAGGAGACAATGCTCTAGCCTCTTTCATACAAAGAGGGGACGACTTGCTATCAAATGCAGGTAATGAGATCAAATTTGCCTCTCGTGGTGTTATCGGTATTTTATACGGTACTAGCGCTTGCCTTATTGGTGGCGGAGCGTATATCTCTATTGGTGCACTACGCATGCTACAAAAAATAATATTGACCATGTTTGGTAAAGATGGTCAAAACTCAGAACATAAAGAGACGCTGAAGAAAATTGCTAAACAGCTAGAACATCTACAAGAACAAATTGATAAAAAAGCAACAATTGTGATCGCCAGCCAGTCATCACAGAAACAGCTTGAGGCAAAAAATACGGAGCCTACAACTAAAGCCACCACTCCTACTGTTATAGAAAAAGATACCAAGCAGAATAACGCAGTCAGTAGTACAGATGAACCAAAAACAGTTACACAAGAAAACAAAGCTGGTGCATTAACAACAAGATGGATGAACACCTTGGGCACATTGAGACGGTGGCCAGCACAAAAAGCAACCGGATTGCTCAATAAATAATAATCAACGTACTATTTTAAATAATAAATCAAGCGTATATTAGTTACACAAATGACGGGATAAAGAGAGTGCAGAAAACAAAAACAGCCCGATTAATTATGGCGGGATACTTGTTATTTTCAATGAGTACCCAATTTTGTGGTGCTCAATCTGCCCGCGAGCCGGTCTCTATCAAGCGCCAGTCTCCTACGAAATCTATAAAGCAAAAAATAAGAGCTTATTTACGTAGAGCAGCTAGTCAAGCACGCAGCTTGAAAAACATGCTTTGGGGAGCCGGTAATTTTGGCGACCACTACCTGCGACGCATTACTGGGCTTGCAGTTATTGCAACGGGCGCTTCTGCCATAGTAGCTGGCAGATCGCCAAACGAAGCCAATCAGCAAGTCCCACCGAATAAAACACCGATAAGACCAACACGGAACGAAGAACAACAAAATCCCTTAAATCAACAACTTCCCATAGCAATCAAGCAGGGTAACGACGCTGATGCTCTTCGGCTCGCCGTGCAACACGGTGATATAAACGTAGTTTTTCAAGTTATAGACCAGATAAGGACTCAAAATAGGCAAAACGAATTTGATCCCTCTTCTCCTATTAATCCCATTAGCGCCGCATTACTACAAATAGCAAAAATGGAAAATGCTCACCAAAATCATGCTGACATGATTAAAGCGTTGTTTGAATACTTGATTCAACAGAATATGCAGTTGGACTATCTTCACATGCAAAACATCGGATGTCAGGCTATTAAATCTGGCAATCCCATGATTATTAAGGTTTTGTTGGAAGCAGATAATAAGTGTCAATTTTTCGATTCTGAGAACATAACACATCTTATACATACAATTGCACAACAAGGTCGGCCTGATTTACTACAAATACTTGTTAACCTGAAGGGTATCGGCATTATAAGCAATGCTGATAAAAAAGTGTTATTTGATAAAACTCTGAAACGTTTTAATAATGCCCTACAACATGCTCAAGATGAAGTATTAACAATGGGAATAAACTTATTCCTATATCATGAAATTCCGTTTAACGATATTTGGCAATTTGCATGTATACGCAACGATCAAAAACTACACAGGCTACTGCTTCAGAAATACACCAAGGCCTTACCAGTACCAGTCAATAATAATCCACATGAACTTGGTCAGGAGCTACACGCAATATACAAGCAGCTCTTCAATCTCATCACCAGTGTCAATAGCGTAGAAGTAAAACTGTGGTTAGATATAATGCAAGATAACAAGCTACTGCTCAGCACGGTAGTCAAAAATATGCTCAAGGAGAAGGGATGGCATGGTCGAGCTAATACAGACGACATAATGGATATACTGCTTAACTATGAGCTCTTGCTTCCAGACAGGCAAATAATAGCCAACTACGCCATAGATAATAATAACTATAGAATGATCCATAAACTCCTTGATAAACAGTACGCTCAGCCTGATAGTAGATATGTATTTTTTGATGATAAAACCACAGAGAAATTACTACACGAAGCAATCAGGGTTAGGAATAAAGATATAATAAAAACACTAGTGCGCAAATTGCCGTATGATAAACTGGCTTATGAGACGCTCTGGAAATTTGCCGCTTCATGCAATGATAATGACGAGCTGACTTACCTGTTAATTGATAAGCGCAAAAAAGCAAATGCGAATGACAATTTCGTAATAATCGTGTTAAAAAATGCACTTAATGCACAAGAAACAGCGCGTTTAAAACAACTACTTCAACATAAAGTACATCTAACATATGACAACGCTTATCATTTATTAAGGTTAGCAATAGAGAATAAACTTGTTGATCACAGCGAAGTACTTCTGGAATACAACCCTTATCCTGACATGGTCGATGCACATATGTGGCAGCGAGCAGCCGCTTCATGTAATATCAGATTATTAGAACTATTGTGTAACCACAAAGATCGTATGATGAAACACACTACGCAAGCAGTAGAATTATTTATCCCTAAAGCAATAACAAATGTAGTAGCCGAATTTATAATACCAACAAGTAATATCAATGACGCTTTAAGGCGTGCCGTACAGAACAGCTGGAGTCCGGGTGTGTTATTATTATTAAGTAATGGAGCAAGCTGCCACATCACCTATGGCGGCGACCCTGCTCCTACGCTATTAGATAAGGCTATCGAAAACAATGATCCTCACACCGCTCGAGTACTTATTGAGGCAGGTGCAAAAATAAGCCGGACGCCACTCGAAAAAGAATCTGATAAGAAAACACTTGAATCATGGGAACTCAACGATCTTGCACACTTATTAGTTGCGCATAAACGTTCAATAGAATTGGAAGAGGAGCAAGCATCACGAATAGCTCTCATGTACCTACTCTGCATGCAAAAACCAACATTGATGAATCGGGACCCAAACACGCATCCCCTTAACAGCGCCGAGCGGTACCGTGACCCACTTGTAGCACAACTATTATCTGAGAAAAGCGAAGAAGAATAAACCAGTTGTGTCTAAATAACGCAAATCAGGATTTTATTTGACTGCAAAATCTATGCAAAAACGTCATAAAATAATAAGGCCATGCAAACAGGATCATCCGAAAGCGCATTTTGATCATAAAAAGAAATTCACAAGCTCAGGTTAAAGTGACCTGAGCAGCAATAAGCAAGTGACGGAACCTACGATTTAAGACCAATCCAAATATCGTTGAGCACTGATTTTGGAATAACGTTTCTATAAAAATCCAGTTTTTTGTAGAGCTCAGGAGATAGTTCTAATTCTTTTGGCTGAAATGACACCTTCACATTAGTAGTGGCAGGAAAGAACATAAATTTGTCGACATATACCTGCAATACTTCTGGACGATAGAGATAATTTAAAAACGTATAGACCAAATCTTCTTTATCTGTGTATGCAGACAAGGCAAATGAGTCGATAAGCATAAAACTACCTTCGTCTGGTATCGTAAACCCGATACGCGGAACGTGTTTCATTACTTTTGCGACATCTGCACTCAACAACACTACAAGTCGACTTTCTTTTGATGCCAATAAATATTCGCCACGTGATTCAGTGTATAATTCTACTGTTGGCTTCTGCGCTATTAAATAATTATTAATACGCTCCATGCGCTCGTTATCAAGATTATCTATAGTACCAAATAAGTAACGTGCTGCAATGAGCACCAAATAACGCGCATTATCTGGAACTGCAATATGCGCAGATTTAAAGCGCCTGTCAAATATCATGCGCCACGAAGAAATGGGCAGCGTATCTCCAAAATAGTCTTTATCAAATCCTAAGCCATACACCCCCCAATAATAGGGAATAGTATAGTCGTTATTCGCGTCAAAATAATGGCCGAGTAAACGGGCGTCTAGCGTATGCATGAACGATAAACGGCTCTTATCTAATTTTTTTAATAGTCCCCGCTTTATAAGCTCTTGGGCAGCGTAATCTGTCGGCATAACTACATCTATACCATGATCACCTGATGCCAACTTAATCATTAATTCTTCGTTATTCTCAAAATATCTAATAATAACTTTAATACCAGTCTCTCGCTCAAACGCTGCACATGCAGTGGCATCAATTTCTTGCGGCCACGCCAATATGGTTATACTTTTTTGTGTACTAAAAAAACGCATGATACGAGGTGTGTATAAAAAAAAAGCAATAGTGACTATTATTGCTAGCACCAACAATGCACGTACCATAAAACAACGTATTTTTTCACGTATTATTGCCATTATGAAGCCGTTCCCATTTTTCTTATTCGAAAATAAAAAAATAGTGCCATTATTACACTGCTAATAGTAAGCAGCATGGTGGACAATGCGTTCACCATAGGTGAGGCTCCTGATCGAATCAATGCAAAAATATAAACAGGTAACGTCTGGCTTGAAGCTCCTGAACAGAAAAATGAAAGCAAAAAATCATCAAATGAAATAATAAAAACAAGCAGCGCTCCTGTGATAATGGCTGGAGAAAGTAAGGGTAAGATTATGCGCACGAAGGTCTGATGCTGCTTGGCGCCAAGATCATAGGACGCTTCGATAATTCGTTTATCTATTTCGAGATATCGCGCATGTAAAATAGGCACCGTGTATCCAAGCCCAAGTAATGTATGCGTTGCAATGAGGGCAGGAAGTCCTAGGTATATCGAAAAAAAGTAAAAAAAACTCAATAATCCGACAGCCAGTACAATCTCGGGTACTGCTAAACTGGCATAGAAAAACACCATACTCATGTCAACAAAACGTCTACTCGCATAAAATACAAATAACGTTCCCATCGAGATGCTTAGCATCACGGCGCTAAAGGCAACAATGAGAGAATTGGTAAGTGCATCCCATACTTCTGCGTCTTCCCACAACATGTGGTACCATCGAGTAGTAAGACCGTGCCAGTCCGTCGCGTACAAATCGTTATTAAATGAAAATATAATTAATAGCAGTATAGGAACATATAAGAAAAAGTAAATGCACCCCACAAAAAAGGGCAATACGTACGCAATATAACTTCTCGTTATTTTCATGCCTAATGACCTCCATAGTTTCCATACTGCGGTAATTTTATGCAGCGGTGAAAAATATAGGTAACTATTAATAAAATGCATCCGCATATCATAGTAAATGCAGAACCAATTGCATTATCCCGCGCAACGAGAAAATAATATGATATAAGAGAACCAACCATCATATACTTTGACCCTCCCATAAGCTCGGGAATAATATACTCACCAAACGAAGGAACTAAGACTAATAATATACCGGTACGAATTCCCGGCATTGAAAGAGGAAGCGTAATGCGCCTAAATGTTTGCCATGGAGTCGCTCCTAAGTCGGCAGATGCTTCAAGCAGCGGATATGAGATCTTTTCGATAATACTGTATATAGGTAATATCATAAACGGTATATAACAATACACCATTACCAAGAATACGGCTATCAGACTATTGGCTAGGTGCAACGATATTCCCACTACACGTAATAGGGATTCTATCAGCCCATTATTTCCTAATAAAAAAAACCACGCATACACTTGAACCAAGAAATTGCTCCAAAAGGGTAATATTAGAAGAAAAACCAGAAATTGCTTAAATCGCCTTGCTCGTATAGCCAAATAATAAGCAACTGGATATGCGCATACAAAACATAGAAAAGCGTTAGCGCACGCTAAGACAAGCGACCGTATAATAATACGTATATGCGCATTATCGTACAATGCACGATAATTATTAAGGGTCCATATACCATCATGGGTAATACTCGCATAAAAAATAACAAGCAAAGGGACACACAGAAAAATAAGCTGCCACATAAAAGCAGGTAGTGCGTACGCAAAAGGCACGTTGTGTAGCAACTCTTTCTTTATTTGTTTCATCGCTCCAACAATACTATATTTTCTTTCTGCCAATATAGATAGACCTGGTCATCATAGTCAATAATTTCCTTGGGAAAATGCTCTTCATTTTGCTCAAAAACGCGCACTAGCGAGCTATCTCCCACTATCACCGTGTATTGCGTTGAACGACCATGATAAACAATAGACTTCACTTTCCCTGATAACACGTTAGAAAAACCCATCATTTCTTTTTTACTGATGAATATTTTTTCAGGCCGCAAGCTCATTAAAACTATCGGCGCTTTATACACCCATTGTTTATCTGAAGGAACACTGACCGCATATTCGCCCAGCGCACCTATATCAATTGTTGCCTGTGCTCCTTCAGCTTTTACTTTCCCTTTAAAAATATTGGTAGTTCCCACAAAGTTGGCCACAAAAGAAGATTCGGGAAATTCATAAATATCTTTGGGAGTTCCCACTTGCTCTATTTGGCCGTCCTTATTCATAATCGCCATGTGATCAGCCACGGTAAGAGCTTCACTCTGATCATGGGTCACGTAAATAAACGTAGTACCGAGCTGACTCTGCAACTCGATGAGTTCAATAAGCATTTGCTCGCGTAGCTTTAAGTCTAATGCTGCCAATGGCTCATCAAGTAATAACACATCCGGCTCATTGATAATGGCACGCGCCAGCGCAACTCGCTGCTGCTGACCTCCGGACAGTTGTTGAATTGGTCGGTACATATATTTTTGTAGCCCAACCGTGTGCAAAATCTTGGATACTTTGTGTTTAATTACGTCCATTGCAACACCGCGTAAGCTTAAGCTATAAGCAACATTATCAAAAACGTTCATGTGGGGAAAAAGGGCGTAATGCTGAAATACCGTATTAACGCGTCTCTCATGAATGGGAACATGCGTAATATCTTTTGCGCCCAAAAAAATGGATCCCGAATCAACTCGCTCAAACCCTCCTATTAAACGAAGTAATGTCGTTTTGCCACTACCACTGGGACCAAGTAATGCAAAAAATTTTCCGCTTGGAATAGTCAGGCTAAGATTATTCAATATAACCTCATCTCTAAAGCGCTTACTAACCCCCTTCACAATGATATTTCTCATACACTTCTATCTCTTTTCATTGTTTTGCGCTAATACCATTGGTATTACAATATCAGATAATGAGCACGGGACCACCACAGCGATAATTAAAAATAAAAAAACGAGTCCTATTGAATCTAGCCAATCAGTACATCCATATGCTACTAAATAAAAAAGAGAAGCAAGCGCGCTCACCAATATATGAACGGTATGTGAAAAAAGTGAATAAATCATGCGTCTTTCTTCTTTATGTCCGCTTAATATGAGACCGTTTATCAATCCAATAACCAAAAAGGGCACTATATTTCGCCATTCAGTAAGAAAACACAAGTGAAATTTCATGGGAACTCCCATCATAATTCCACTTAAGTACGGAATAATCGCATCAGAAAGAGAACAAAAAAATGCGGGCGAGACAATGCCCACCAGCAGAGCGCGCGTTTTGCTCTTGGAGAACCGAAAAAAGGTGATTAATGTGCCAGTTGCCGCAAATACAATGTGCATAAAATGGAAACTATGAAATAGTCCATGGGCAGTAGCACATAATCGCTGTACATCAGTATGTCCCACGCTAATAAAACTCAAAATTGCCAGTGCACATGCAGATGCAAAAATTGCATAAGGCAGGTGACACACTAGCTCTCCATAAATAGTATGGTGGTGTCCGTTAGTATGGTCGTGGCCATGCGTATTGGCACAATATCGTTCTCCTCGATTGACAATACCGGAGCCGCATTCACCATGCGAATGACTCTGTCTCTGTGCCTCTCGCAATTGCTCTTGATGTCCATTTGATGGTTTATGGCATATTTTATGGTCATCCATAGCTGCTACTTTTCCTTAAAAACTGTAAACACTATTTCTCATGAAAAACTATGTTGCACTATCTTAATTATTAAAAGATAGCCTTAATAATAGCATATGTGCAACATAAATAAAGAAAGTTTTCTGTGTACATTTCTCATAGCTCAGAAGGCGTGTCCAAATGTCAAAAACCACGCAAATCGTGACTGAGCAGGATGATGTCTGCGCCAATTAAATCCAATATCAAACCGCAGCGGACCTACCGGTGTGTAAATACGTATACCAAAGCCGGTTGCTGCTACTACGTTACGCATAGTAAAATCATTTGGTAACGAAGCGCTCAATAATCCGACATCCTGAAAAAGAACTCCCCCCATTCGAGCCATGAGCGGAATACGAAGCTCGCAATTGCCATTGATCATGGTCTTACCTCCACGGGCAACTAATTGCTCTTTACCAAGCTCATCAATAAACACCCCCAATGGGGGTGCAGCATCGGCATTGTAACCGCGCACCGAATGGCTTCCTCCCAGGTAAAAACGCTCCGTAGGCATTATAGATTCAAACTTCTGATAAAAAATATGGCCAATGCGAAAACGCAACGCCGCAACCCATCGCGCGATAGGTACGAATAATGCACATTCTGTCATTACCTTTACAAAAAAACCAGATTCAAAGCTATTACTCAGCGGCACCATACCTTTAGCCGATGTAAGAATATATAAACCACAGCGAGGATTCAGCTTATCATCTAGATAATCTATATACATCGTTGGTTCTATGAAAAAAAAGGGCACCATTTTGCCATGCAGTTGAGGGTTAAAGCTAATTGCATGAGCTAAATCGCTGTTATAAGACCCATTATCAACCGCAGTACGCATACCCTCAAATCCGACATGAACACCGCCATCACAATAAGCTGTCTTTTTATATATTCCTCCGAGCAGTCCGTGCTGTGTTATAGTATATATAGTATCTCTACTGCCTATAAAACCCGGCTGCTCATAGCGTGTGCTATACAATTGTACCACACCATCAAATGGAAAATGAAATACCCATGGTACCATATACTTCATAACACATTCCCGGTGAGGACGAGAGAAGTCAGCTCGCAACGATAATAAATCAGCGCAATGCGCTGGATTTTTAACAATAAATGACCCCCCTAATTTATAGGTGAGACCACTGAACGATTGATAGTTTTGAATATTCTGAAATCCTAATCCACACCTAAGACGCACTTCGCATGGGTCATCTTGTTGTAATCTTAAAATCACCGGTCTTTCTTCTCGCACAGAATGCGTGCTGTCTCCCTGTACATGAATAATGTCAAAAATGGCGCGTTTTTTAAATTGAAGAAATGTCTTTTTGAGCGCTTCTTGATGCCATAACTGACCGCGCTCATACTGCAGTTCGCGCATGATTAAACCGAACGCATACGGGCATGAGCCTTGCACAATAGTCTTGCCAAAACGCACAGGATTCTTATCACATTCTATATGCCACACCAAAACTACACCCTGATCCTGACCACGTAGTTCAAAATCCAAACGCGCTGATCTATATCCTTGGTCACGAAGATACTGTTCCAAAAATGAGCGCTGTTCTGCGATAAGTTCCTGGCTCAAAACTACGCCTCCCTTAGTTTTGGCGATAGATACAAATGGATGCTGCTGCACCAGATGTTGCCAAGACGGAATTTCAACACCAACGCATGTAGTCGATTCACCTTCGTCAACTGATACTCGCATCGCACAGGTAGATTCAAGCGTATTTGATTCATCACGATGCTCAATAATTTCATAACCATTAATACGAGCATTTAAAAAACCATGACTGGCGTATAAATCACGAAGGCGAGATAGCCCGTCTTCCAATATATCTTTATCAAAAAAAGACGCTTTCAACAGGTCTGCAAAACAATGCTTAACAAGCACATCGCTCTTTATTGCCTGTGCATTCACACATTCAACGCTCTCTATACGTGTCCGCAGTCCCTCTTTTATCATAAAAAAATAGCGATCTTTTTCTTCGCGTACCTCAATGGACACTCCGCGAAACCCTTTATCGTGATATAGCCGTTCTATCTCTTGTACCAAGAGTGATGCGGGTAGTAGCCACGATGACGTCCCAAATTCTTGAAGGCTGCATCTTAGCTGTTGGTCCGAAAAAAAGTGATTACCCCAAAAAACAAAAAGACACTTATAAGGTATGTCAATACGCCATTTTAACCATACTGATCGTGTTACATTATCGTTATGCTCATCAAGTGTGATAGTTGCGGCAGAAAGACCTTTAGATATCAAATATTCCTTTATATCGACCGCACACTGATTAAGATGTTTCTTATGATACGGTTTTTGCAATAAATGTTTTATAAACGTACGGTATATTTTTTTTTGCAAAACCGCCTTCTGTTCGCCGATAACACCGTCATCATCATACACTAACACTTCCGCCGATCCAACAATAAATCGAGGACCTTTTGCGATAGTAATCGTTGGATTGACTATCTTAGCTTCGTCGTTGTACGTAAATACAGTGCGTATTTGTGCATTAAAGTATCCTTCCTGCTTACAAATATCCTTCATTTTTTCAGTAGAATGCTCATGACATTCATGATCAAAGCGATCACCTCGATCAATAACATAACACTGTGCAAACTCCTGCCTGCCGGTAAAAACGCCACGTATCTTAATTTTCCCTAAAAGCAAAAACGCTTCCAGCTCAATATGCACACACACGCCACAGATACCTGGTGAATACGTAATAGTAATCTGTTTAAATGCATTTTTCTTAAGTAGATAAGTCACCGCTTTTATCACGTCATCAGGACGAATGATCGTATTTTCCTTCAGGTCTACCAGATAATCGAATTCTTCCTTCTGCATATGACTATCTGCATGGAATGTGATGCGCTCAAGTAGGCATGGCTGAGAAAATATATCTCGTATTAGGCTAGCATAATAATCATACGTATTATCGTGTTTTATAGTTATACAAGAAACGTTTGAAGCTCTACCTATACAAGAAAGAGACAAAAAAAATACTAGAATAATACGTGTAATAACTGATAGGCGATATATACTAAACTGCAGCACATTTAATCACATAGTAGGGCAAAGGCGCCTGATATTTAGTATATCAGTGTATCACACTGTTAACGTAATGTTAGCGTATTTAACTAATTATACGAAACACGCCACGATAATCTTTGTCCTTCAAGAAGGGCTCAACCTCGACATCTTCAGGAGTCCATTGCGTTGTACCTTTGTGTAGTACGTCCAGAAATCGCTCTACACTGTCTTTTTCTCCGCATACTATAATAAGTGCATGTTTTTCATCTATAAGACTTGCCGTTCCTTCAAGTTCAAAGATACGAGCATTTTTTTGAATAAATGACGTTAAAAAATCGGTGGAACATTCACCAAATATCGTTATGCGCAAGCACTTGTTCATTACTATTCACTCCTAAATAAAATTCTTTTGTGCTCAAAGCTAACAAAAACAAATCACGTGTGTCAAAAAATAACAACATCAGTATAATCGTGCTATTCCTGTCACTGATACCTGTCACTTGTAGTAGTGAAATTCACTGTAAAAGAGTATAGTATGTATAAAATATAATAGATTAAGACTCATACAGAAAGTAAACCCGTGATAGACAATCCTATTCGCGTGCGCTTCGCACCAGCTCCGACGGGAATGATGCATCTAGGCAATATCCGCACAGCCCTCATGAATTACCTATTTGCTCATAAAAACAACGGTACGTTTATACTCCGCATTGAAGATACCGATGAACAAAGAAACTTTGATCCGGGAGCACACAAAATTATAGAAGATCTTCATTGGCTTGGTTTAGCATACCATGAAGGACCAATAGTGGGCGGCCCATACAGTCCTTATTTTCAATCAGAGCGTTTGTCAATATATCAGCAAAAACAAGAAGAGCTTATCGCTTTAGATGCAGTATATCGTTGTTTTTGCACCATAGAAGAATTAGAAAAAAAAAGAAAACGCCAAGAAACGTTGGGGATAGCACCACGGTACGATCGCACCTGCTTGCACCTAAGCAAACAAGACATTACTAATAATCTTGAACAAAGCGTTCCGTTTATCTGGCGCGTAAAACTCAATCATGAGCACAGTGTTAAAGTACATGATATAGCCCATGGCACTACTGTTTTTGAGTTAAAACATTTTTCTGACTTTCCCATTACTCGTCAGGACGGTAGTTTTACGTTTTTATTTGCTAACTTTGTCGACGACATGACTATGCGTGTCACTCATGTATTTCGTGGCGAAGATCATAAAAGCAACACGGCAGGCCAACTAGCTCTATATGCATTATTTAATGTGAAAGCACCGCTTTTTTGGCACCTACCAATACTGTGCAATATAGATGGCAAAAAACTATCTAAACGCGATTTTGGGTTTTCGCTGCGAGACTTAAAAAATGCAGGTTTTTTACCTGAAGCAATTTGCAATTATCTTGGCATTATCGGCAGTTCAGTTACCCAAGAAATTATATCACTTGAAGAACTAGCCCACACTATTAATCTGGAACACCCTCCGGTAACCGGCCAAATTAAGTATGACATAGAAAAACTCAAATGGCTCAACCATAAATGGATAGAGAAATACCCACCAAAACAATTGGCTCATGCATGCCGTCCATTTTTGTCACAAACTTACCCAAACGTTAGCGCTATTAACGATGCTACGCTGGGTACTCTACTTACGCACATCAAAACCGACTTAATAACGCTTGCAGATTCTGTAAACGCATTACGTTTTTACTTTGAAGATCTTACTATAAGCAGAGCAGACTTTGACGCATGCGTAAAAGCAGAGCACCAAGACAAGTTAGATACTATAGTCACATGCCATCTTGCAACACTCGATCGCGCAGCTGATAGCATTAATCTCATGAAACATGACGCTCAACAAGCCAGTATACCACTAAAAGAACTATTCTATTTCTTACGACTTGCACTCATGGGAGCTACGCACGGACCGAGCATACAAGTGCTCATAGAAATGCTCGGTGCTGAAAGATCACGGATAAGAATAGAAAGTGCACTTGTTCTATTAAAACAATAGTTATCAATTATCAGGAAAACTCAATGACATATAGTAGTGGTACACCAAAAACTAAAGTCTTAAATGCCACATTCAAAGTCATACTATCAAGCACAATTCTTACGCTCACGTACACTTCTCATGCCATGAGGCTAGACGCCCATCAGGTAAAACAAAACACAACCAACCGGCTAATACAGGTGCTCGACTTTAACAGCCCAGAGGAGGCCTTGGCTCTTTATCAAACACAAAACACATGTATCGATTACGAGCTCCTAACGCATGAAGTTCTTCAAAGAAGCGCCGGTTCCACTTTTGAATCAATATCACTACCAATCCTAAGAACAGCAGAAACCATAAATAGATACTATACATCCAGACTCTTGGGTAGTTTGGATAGTACAGACTTGATGGAAAAATGCATTGAATACAACAGATTAAATATATTCGAGCTGCTATTAGCTAAAGGAAATTATAGCCCCGCCTTATTAACTCTCGCCATAAACCGAAAGCATGCACCGATCATTAATCTTTTAATCAACAGCAAAAACTTTGCCCAAGATCCAAATTCTTTTTCCAATCACCTAGTGTGTGCCACCAACCCGATCATTCCATTAGAGATACTGCATAGCATAATCATTAAGGGCAAAGAATTGGGGTGGAGCACAGATAAGCTTCATGAAAAATCAGAATACACGCCGCTAATAAGTGCTTTTATTTGCGGAAATGCACCAGCAATGCAATTACTACTTGATGAGGGATGCGGAACGATAGCGGGTCTTAACTCGAAACAGCATATCCCTATTCTATATCAAAAACTCAGCGACATGAAAAAAAACCTAAATAAGATTGCGCTCAATGGGGCAAAAGAGTGCTTACATGTACTGTTAAGTCAAAAAAAGAGATTGATCAATCTAGACAACACGTTTGCTCTACGACTGGCAGTTCTTACAGACCTAACCAACGAGATACCACCGCTCATTTTTGACGGCGCTGAATATAATCGTGCTTGGCTTGAAGAAGATAATGTATCTCTGAAGACCAAACAGGCACTTACAGACGCCGAAAAAGACTACTACAAGAAACAATGTCAAGTGTTAGTAGACAACGCACCACTTCCTGTAGCATTACTATCTATTATTCAAGATTATGTTAACCCCGAAGACAGGGAGAATGCTGCTGCTGAAACTGCCTGATATTACCCCCCGAACTCACCGTTCTATTACACCTGCTCAACACTATCGAACAATCTGTTAGGCTTTTTCTGTAAATCCTGCACCACACCCTCTTTGCTGAGCGCTTCCACTATCTCCAGAAAATATGGCTCCATTGCAGCGGGCACAAAAAATTCGAAAATACTGTTAGCTACATCGTAGGTGCGATCAAATGCAACATGATCAAAGCTTCTTAAGATAGCGACAAAAAACCAGACGTGCTGACGTGGTACGTAAGCCTGATAATATGCACTATATTGGTCGTGAGTATCACCGTTAGGTGTCGATTCTATCATGGTGATCTTTCTTGTATCAATCGTACACTGGATATATCCAGCCGCATCTTAACTAGATATACAGGTTAACACAAAATAATATAACCAACACTTTATTGTGATAACAATTGACGTACGAAATACAAGAATGGTATACCAAGTACTGATAACGAGTAAAAGCCAAAAAGGAGCCGCTAATGCTCAACCTACGCGTATTTTTGTGTCTTGTTGTTGCACTAGCGTTTTCTATTGTGCCTAATTTATTACCAACGCTCACCTCGCTGGCAAAAAACGATCCGCATCCTATTTATGACTCTCGCGATCCACAAGCACCGCTTTACAGGCGTCCATGTCCCGATATGGAGGATCCATTTTGCGCTCATCTGCAAAAACAGCGATTCAGTATATCTATATCTCCTTTTGGACAAAAAGCAAAACATGGCAGAAATATACACGGCAAACAATACTTACCCGAAGTGGTGTGCGCATCTACATCAACAGTTGACTTCCCACCATGTGGCAGTTCGCTGCCTGTTCCTATCACCGGCAATCGTATAGAGCTGGGCGACCTAACTGGACGCATAAACATGATCGCCCTTTTATTTGGTCAACGACCAGAGAACCAAAGTCTTCCTATATCGCTCAAAAATGCAAGTCGCTGCTTATTTCACGAAGAGTTTTTCAACGATGATGTTCCCCTCAACACGGTCCCCAGCTGCCAGCCAGAAAACCCCGACACCGACACTGGGGGAGGGGCACCGCCACTAAATCCCCCGTGCGTATTTTTAAACGACCCAAGTGTTATCGATCCTACAGAACGATATGCATCACTCACATTCCCGCTTACCTATCACAAATATGGGGTACGCCTTGATGCATCAGCAGATATTACGCATGGCTTTGGCGTAAGCATGCAAGCAGGCATAGCGCATATTTTTCAGGAAGTGCACAAAATACGACTTAAAGAAAAACCCGAGCCTGAATCAGGTAATGACACAATAGAAAACGACCTAACCTGTCAAGCGCGATCTCTCTGCAGCTTTCGTCGGCCCGAAGAAAAAGAAGGTGTTGGAATCCCCAGTCCTGAATGTGAAAATTTCACCCCTAATGTAAAAAAATTATTGACCGGCAACTTTACTCAGATAACCGATCAACTTGGTATTAACACCCATGATTTTGACGAAACATCAGTGGAAGAAATTCGACTAAACACATACTGGAGGCATGCTTTTCCTATTAATCGCGATCGTATTACTGGCCCTAAAGCAACCTGTATGCCATACGTAATGTTTTCGGGAAGCATGTCTCCCGGCAAGAAAAAACACCCCAATAAACTCTTTGCGATCCCTTTTGGCAATGACGGTCACAACGCCCTAGGATTTTCTGCCGGGGTTAATTTTGACTTTATCGAAAGCATAGAAATATCGGGAGAAGTGGGAGTAACACACTTTTTCGCTCGTAATATCGATCGACTTCGCATACCGACAAGCATTTACCAAAAAACATTATTCCCGTTTACTGCCGATGCTCGAGTCAAGCCAGGCAATAATTGGCACTTTTCTGGAAAAATAGCCACCTACCACTTCCTGGGCAATCTTTCCACCTATTTTCAATATACTATAATTAACCATAGCCGTGACTCAATCTGTCTTCGCAAGCCAGATCCTGCTTTCACACCAGAAACATTATCACGCACCACGGCATGGAAAACTCAAGTTGCGCAAATAGGGTTCACCTATGATATCTCACCTGCGCTCGCACTTGGATTCTTATGGCAAGCGCCATTAGCTCAGAGAAATACGTATAGAAGCTCAACGCTGTTATTCACCTTAAACGCCACGTTCTGAATAAAAGTTTACGCGTAAATCAAAGACTAACTAAAAAAAACAGCCTAATCTAGATCACGTAGCCAATTGATTTTTGAGCCATTCCCCCCTATAATTACGTATATCATTGTTTAAGCACATATCAGTTTTTGCGGCACATTAAACACAATTTAAACACTACTAAACACAAAATAAAAAGGGTGCGCTTGTGATCTCAACTTCAGATTTCAGAAGAGGTACGAAAATTTTGTTTCGAGATGAACCGTACGCCATTGTTGATTTTCAGCATGTGAAGCCAGGCAAAGGCGGTGCCTTCGTCAGAACAAAAATGAAAAATATGATCACTGGCTTAATACACGAAGAAACATTCCGGTCAGGCGAAAAATTTGATAGCCCTAACTTGCAGTATCGTGATATGCAATACCTGTATGAAGATAATGGTCTTTATAATTTTATGGATCAAGACACGTATGATCAAGTTGCCCTCAATAAACATCAAATAGAAGATGTACTTCCCTTTTTGAAAGAACAAGTCACCTACTCAATTCTCTATTTTGGTGACAGAGTTATTGGTGTTAATCCTCCGATATTCATGGAATTAGAAGTGAAAGAAACACCTCCGGGCTTTAAAGGCGATACTGCTCAAGGAGCAGGAAACAAACCCGCCACACTCGAAACTGGTCTAGTAGTACAAGTGCCACTTTTTGTTGCAGAAGGGGACATTATTAAAGTCGATACGAGAGAATCGACATATATCGAACGTGTAAAAAAATAGTAGCACAAAAAAATAACTAATTAATGAGAGGCCGTACTTTTATGTGCTTTTTTTCTAACGATGTTCCCGAGTATAGCGAGACGTTACATGAAGATATTTGTGAAAATGATGGAAATGCGGTAATTCATATTTCAAATCTTTCTCGTCGCGATATTCGATCTCTTATTTTTCATATATTATATGCCGCAGAATCACATGGATACGAAGAATCGGTAGAATCAATTATTGATAATCTTTCCCGCGGCTTTGATATAGCAATTACTCCCGATAGTGAAGTGGTATCTATCGCACGCCATGTTATTGATCTGCGAGACTCTTTGGACGACATATATAAACCACTTCTCACTAATTGGCGCTTTGACCGTGTTAGTGTATCGATTAAGCTCATACTGCGACTCGCCGTTTGGGAATTACTATACACAAATACAGATCAAAAAATTATTATAAACGAAGCAGTAGAACTCGCTAAGTGCTTTGCAGAAGAAGATGCCTACCGTTTTATTAATGGTATACTAGATGGCATAGCGCAAAAGCAAAAAGAAAGTAAATCAACAGAAAACACGGTAGACCGCACATTAGACACCACAGAATCTGACACTGAAAAAATCTAAAAGAAAAATAGGATTGTCCTAATCAGAACTTCGAATAAGATAAATGACAAATCTCTCATCTCATGTGACAAGTCTCTACCCCACTATTTGCACCAATAATATAATGCGAACTTGGAGTCAGCGATACATAGACTTTGTAATCAAAAACTACTTTTGAAATCTCAGAACGTCATCCTCGCGCTTGTCGCGGGGATCCAAATTAAGTGTATTAAAAATGCGACCCAGAACGATTTTGCATATATTACTTGCACTGAAAACTACGCGCAGTAAACTGATTAATGTAATCATAATCGACAAGTATAAAAATCACAAAATCAAACTAATTAAAATATAGTAATAGCTTTACTAGCCACAAAAACAGAGTTAATTTGGATCCCCGCCCTGCGGCGAGGATGACGTAGAAAGTCGAAAGTATTATTTGATTATGAAGTTCATGTATGGATAATTACTTCCAAGCACGCGTTAACTATCGTCTCGCCAAGAATTATCATACTTGCGTATATAATTTAAGCATGCGCATGTGACAATAGTGCCTCAACATAATCGATCGTTTCTTGCAAGCGCTCTTTGAGTATCATGAAGTTATTCGTTTCAATTTTTTGAACAGGATTATCCCAATCAGAATTTTGAATAAGATAAATTACAAATCTTCCATTAACATCCAATGCCGGATACCAGCCGACATCTACAACATAAGAACCATAATCCACCTGTAACATATCTTCCTGAAGCGACAACTCTTGCTGAGATAACGGCAATAATGGATCAATATCAAAACTATCATAAGTAACCCGACCACCCTTAAAATCTATAAACTCGAAAAATTTGCTTCTCATTTCTCTGACCTTAAGCCCTATTTGGATTGCTTCAAATAATTCTCACACCTTTGTTCAACCACAGGGAATATCCCTACAGCGTGCATTCACCTTCTATATTCACGAGCGCCCATCATTTTTGCACTTTAAGCATGAACATGTGATAACAAAACCACTGCGTAATCAATCATTTCTTGTAAACGACCTCTAAGTTCCACAAAATTTTTTGCTTCAGTCTCATGAACAATATTTACCCAGTCATAATTATGAATAAGATAAATTACAAATCGTCCCTTTGGATTTAATGATGGCAGCCAACCAACATCTACCATGTAAGAACCATACTCGACTTGTAATAATCCTTGCTGAAGCGATAATTCTTGCTCGCAAAAAGGAATCGTTGGATCAATATCAAAATCATTAAACGTAATATCTCCACCCTTAAAATCAATTAACCTTAAAAACTCATTTTTCACTATAAACCTTACATTGTTATTTGAATATTTTTAAATACCGATTATATTCTCGTTGGGTTATAGGATGTCCATGAATAGTATTTGCGGACATTCCCACCCTCATATAACACGTTTCGATTCCTTCAGTTGCACCAATGATATAGTCAAACTTGATAACTTTCAAACCCTTCTTGTTAACACACGCAAGCCCATTTTCCCACGCAAATCTCTCCAACGCCTCTATATTAATATCAGGCTTGTATTTTGCCAATCCGTATTTTGTTCCCTTAACAATCATTGGCCAAGTCAACCTTTTTTGCGGTACATGCCTGTAGCCATGAGAGGTCCAATTTTTTTTGCTGCTAGCTTCTACTGTTGACGCCCCACCACCTTTGTTCACAGCCTTACCGGCACCACCGATATCTTTCTTTGCCCTTTTTACAGCTTTTGTCAAAGATCGCACTGGTTTGAGGCCATCTCCCTTACAACTCATGAGTAAGCTGTCAGCAGCTTCAGCAGCAAAAGAGACTTCAAAGCCCCCTGCAGTATATGCCAATTGCGGAGCAACTCCCTGCTCAATTTTCTGCGCGATAGCAACCATCTGCGTCTGCGCACCTTTGTATAAATAGTGCATTGTACTCATACACTTTTTAGTAAGTAGAGCCTCAACAAGCATACCTGTGCCAGCACGCGCGATTTCACGTCGGGACATCTTTTTGATTTTATTTTTGAGCTTGGCAGTAATCGCGCTAATATTGTGATGCGCACGCTTAATGCGATCCATCCCTGTGTCCCGATCTACTATACAGTCTTTGGTAATACCACAGATTTCGTATAATACGGAACCAACGGACCGTGCAACAACACCAACCCCATGCAGAGTATCTACCGCCGTATCTACTGGGTTCACAATCATATGGGCGATATTGTATACACCATCAACCGCTCCTTCTCCAATGCCCATACCAATATCAAGAATCGCCCAACAAAAGTCGGTCAACAGTACTGTCTTTTTGATATCGCCAAGTTGATTATATTCAGTGGCAATATGAGCCATACCGCCAATAGTATCAGTAAGTAATTTGACTGATTGATTTTGTACGTGCGCATAACGTTCAATTGCAGTGTGATCTAGGATAGTAATCAGTTCACGCTGCAAACAATGTTGTATTGCTGATCCATCAAGTGATACAACTCTAGAAACGATAGATTCTTGAAGAATGCCGTTATCAAAGTCACCAAACACCAGATTATCTATACACGAATCTCTCAATAAATCTACAGCGTGCTGAGAAAAAGAATATTCTATAATTTCAAACCTAAAGTCATCTTGCTTCGACTGCTCAAGAGCGTGTTCTCGCATCTGCCATCGAACACGTTCACGCTCGTTAATTTTGCCCGTTTCAAGATCATATCTTTGTACGCTCATATTCTCACGTATATAAGCAATACTATCTTGCACACACTCTCGAATAATTATTCGTCTTTCTTCCAATGGTCGATCTTCGCTTACTTGCTGCTCTTGTACCGTCTTGAAAACGGCCTGTGTGAGATCTTTATCTTCCTGACAGCTATTGTGTGCTGGTACTGGTGCTTGTTGAAGGGCTATCGCACGCATACCGACAAAATGGGATCCGCTGTTTACCGCTATTGGAGTGGGTGTAGCTTCTTTGGTCATGTCTGCGTGTAACATCGCTACCACGTCGGGAAAACTCTGATGTTCATACCCGGGATACGATGTCCATGATGTTGGTTTTCTCCACCCAGAAGCTACTGCGAGCCAGCCAGGAGCATTTGCCTCTTCATCCATTACGCGTTTATGCAATTGCTCAATATGTGATTTATAAAGTGGCAGCGTTTTTATAAATGCTTGAAATTCAGAAAATTGATACTGTTCGTAAGTCGACAAAATAATCTTTTGAATGTCTTCTGGAACATAAAAAGCGCATAAAAAATTTTGGTTAAAAGAATTATAGGACAACATCGGATCAACTTTTCTAAACTTCTCTACGATATCGTTTCTATAATCTTCTTGTTTCCATTGTGAATACTTATCCACAAATTCAGCACTTGCTCTACTGAAAGTTATGGCATTTTTTATTACACGATATAGCCCAATAATGGTATCTATAGTATTGATACCCACTATCCCATTGGTAAGTTTAAGCTGCACATTGCCATTTGACCTAAGTTCAAGAGAACCATCAGAGACTAAAACCTGTTTGCTATCTTGTAAATCGCCTTGATAAAAGAGAGGTAAGCTTGCATGCACTTCACCAATCGCGTTTGTGCCCGCATTAGCTAATCGACTAGCCGATATCACTATTCCAAAATCAAAAGGAGAACCAATAGTTCTCATAATAATAACTTGATTATCATGAGAAGCATTACCAAAGCGAGCTAATAGGGCCATGCTAAGAATAAGTAGAAATCTGAAGCACTTCACAACAGACCATTTTCTTTTTTTTATTGTTCTGGCTTATTAATTTTTACAAAACGATCAGAGTTTAGCACTCTGCGGGAAAAAAGAACAAATTTCGCGTGCTACTATGACAAATACACGATAACAAAAATTTCACCAATAAAAAGAGGCGAGAGCATAATGCTCTTGCCTCTTTTTATCTCTTACTCAATTATAATTAAAACTATAACTGACTATTCTTCGTCTTCTTCTTCGATTTCGTCTTCTTCATAGTCAGCATCAGACATACCGAAAAATAGGGCCAGTTCATCCATTGCAGTTTCTAATGCATCAGATCCGTGAACCGCATTTGATCCGATATTGGTGCCAAATAATTTACGAATGGTCCCTGGGGCTGCCTGCATAGGATCAGTTGCACCCATAAGATTTCTCCAGTCGCGTATTGCATTTTCTTTTTCAAGAGCCATTACAACTACTGGACCTGATGTAATAAATTCAATTGCCTCTTTAAAAAATGGCTTGTCTTTATGCACTGCATAAAACTCTTGGGCAATCTCTTTATCGAGCTGACCTTTTTGTATGGACACAATCTCAAATCCATTCTGTTCAATCATATCAATAATTTTACCAGTGTTTTTTGCTCGGACAGCGTCCGGCTTAATCATAGCAAATGTTAATTCAGTATTCATGCATTTTTCCTACTTATTGTCCGCGTCTTTTTCTTCTTGTTCTTGTTTTTGCATGGCGCTTTCAAGAGCTAATTGCAAAGAACCTTTCGTTTTAGGAGCCGTTGCCGCTGGTGGTGCTACTTGTACCGGCTGTGCAACAACTTTTTCACGCTTAGCTTTTGCTTCTTTTGCCACCTGCTGATCAGCAACTGGTACAACTACTGGCTTCTTCGCTTTTTCAAGCTGCAGCGAAAGACCGAGCTTACGTTCTTCTTTATTAACACTTATCACACGGAATTCTGCTTTTTGGCCCACTTTCAACAGCATATCCGCCTTTTTACCTTGGTCTTCCATCAGTGTGGTATTATGAATAAGTCCCTCGATACCTGTAGGTAGTTTAACAAAGGCACCAAAATTAGTTATTTTGGAAACTTCGCCTTCCACTATGGAATCCACTGGGTAATCTTGTGCAGCAGTTGTCCATGGATCTCTATCAAGTTGCTTGATACCCAATGACACCTTTTTGCTATCTTTATCTATGCTTAAAATAACTGCTTCGACTTCGTCGCCAATTTTATAGCGATCCGTTGGATGGTCTATGTGCTCCGTCCATGAAAGATCAGAAATATGAACCAATCCATCAATACCAGGCACCAATTGCACAAAGATACCAAAGTCAGTAATATTGCTTATTTTGCCCTTGATTCGCTGCTCAGGCTTAAAATTCTGCTCTATGGTTTCCCACGGATTGCTTTCCAATTGCTTGATACTCAGCGACATACGTCTGTTATCTTTGTCTAACGATACAATGACAACGTCAACCATATCACCAACCTTGAATCGCTGATGCAAATTGCTAATACGATCAGTCCATGAGACTTCTGATATATGGACAAGTCCTTCAATGTCTTTGGCAACTTCGACAAATAATCCATAGTCGGTGATACTCGATATTCGGCCCTTAACCCGATCTCCTACTTTCAATGTTGCATCAATGTGTTCCCACGGATTTTCAGTAAGCTGCTTGAGGCCCAACGCTATTTTCTGATTGTTTTTATCAAATGAAAGTACCTTAACCGTGATAGTATCACCTATTTTTACCAACTCACTCGGGTGAGAAATGCGACCCCAAGTCATATCAGTAATGTGCAGTAAACCATCAACGCCACCTATATCTATAAATACCCCGTAATTAGTAATGTTTTTGACCATACCTTGGATAGTGCTACCTTCATGCAGCTTATCCAGTATCTTTTTGCGAGAGTCAACGCGCATATCACTCAAATATTTACGACGGGAGATTATTACATTGCCACGTTTTTGATTAATTTTTAGAATATTTGCCGTAATCACCTGTCCTACAAAGTGATCAAAGTCAGTAATGCGTTGCAGGTCTATCTGAGATCCCGGTAGAAAAGCGGGAACTCCTATATCGACATTAAGCCCACCTTTAACTTTATGGGTTACCAATCCTTCAACCGGTTTATTTTCTTCAAACAAATGAATAATATTCTGCCATGCCTTAAGAGCCTTGGCTTTCTCATAAGAGAGAACGACAGTCCCTTCGGGGCTTTCCAATTCATCGAGCATAACCTCAATGTGATCTCCCACTCTTAATTTCTTGAGCTCATGCTCCTTGAATTCAAATTTGGGTATCAATCCTCGCGATTTAAATCCGATATCAACAAGAACCCCTTCTGAATCGATGGCTACTATAGTTCCTTTGACTATCTTACCTACTCTGAACTGCTCAAAAAGACCCGTATATAAATCCGATAATTCTTTTATCTGTTCTTGTGATAAGGCAAGAGAGGCCTCCTGATCCACACGTGCTATTTTAACACTGCAAAACTGGTCCGGTCTTATACATTCTTTTGACATAACAACATTCTCCAAAATCGCTTCTTTATATAACGAAGCACGCCTCAAGGGGTACTTGAAGGTTAAAAGGTGTACACTCTACAGTTCTATCTAGTATAGATCAATTATGGACAAATAACCATGAAGACCACTATGTCGCATTCTTTTACCAATTCTGGTTTTATCAACTAGTCTTCTCGAGACTACCGCAAAATCGATTAATTGACAAATAATTATGTACCAACACACTCCACGACTCCATTCTATCCACATAAGAAGCGCAATCCATCAATGTAAGCATTTGACCGTGCGCCAGCTCGGTCTTGACACTAATATGCGGCGAGTCACCCTCGAGAAGAAATACAAACCCGGCATGTACTTTGCCTACTTCTGTTGAATCGTCATTGACTATGCCAACAAAGTTCACCTCTAGGCTACCCTCATAGTGTACTTCTTCATAAAATTCACGCCGCGCCCAGGCAAAAATATCAGAATCACGCACATCTTCCTGTCGAATGTGCCCACCAATACCCAAAGAAAATTTGCTCTGCAACCGCGATTCTGAGGCACGTGCGCACCGCTGCATTAAAAAATAGCTATCTTTGTGCGTAAATACCAGATAGGGAATAATTTGCTTGTACCGCGCATCCTGCTCCATAAGATCACGAGGCAAAAACTCTTTATGCTCATTAATAAGTGACGCATAGTGTTGTTGGCTATCCGTTCTTTGCTCGCTCATTAGACCGGTAAATGGTTTCTCTGTGAACAAACACTCTCGTTTCACTACTAGAATACGTTCGCTATTCATATATAATCCTCGTTATAATTCTCGTATAGATATCTCGATTATTTCACGCTTTTTGACTATGATAACATCATGGCATCATGACCACCATTTTTATTTATTTTATTTAGGGATCTTAAATTATGCACTATGACATCTCTTTAATAGAACGCAAGTGGCAACAGCGCCTTGAACAAAGTCCTATGACACAAACCAAACCCACTGGGATGGGAAAAAAATATTACTGTCTTGACATGTTTCCCTACCCTTCTGGTTCAGGCCTTCATGTAGGCCATTGGCGCGGTTATGTGCTTTCTGATGTATATGCACGTATCAAATGGCTGCAAGGATACAACGTGCTACACCCTATGGGATGGGATGCTTTTGGTCTACCTGCAGAAAACGATGCAATCAAAAAAGGTATACATCCTCAAGTGAGCACTGCACGCAATATTGCGCACTTTAAAAAGCAATTAAAGCATATCGGTGCCATATACGACTGGTCAAAAGAAATAAACACTACTGACCCAGAATACTATAAATGGACACAATGGATTTTTATACAAATGTATAAAGCAGGACTTGCTTATGAAAGTCTCATGCCTATCAATTGGTGTCCCTCATGTCTCACCGGACTTGCCAATGAAGAAGTGGTAAATAGCGCATGCGAACGTTGCGACACACCTGTTGAAAAAAAGGAAATTAGACAATGGGTTCTTAGAATAACTGCATATGCAGAAAAACTGCTCAATGACCTTGATACTCTCGACTGGCCTGAAAAAGTAAAAACTATGCAGCGCAACTGGATAGGCAAAAGCGAAGGGCTTGTATTCAGTGCTCAAGTTAAAGACACCGATATTATACTGGAAACTTTTTCTACCCACTTTGAATCATTTGCAGCAGACACTTTCGTGGCTATCGCACCAGACCACCCGCTATTATCTGATCTTATACAGGGCACTCCCAACGAAAATACTATACGCGCCTTTTGCACACAGTTAACACAATACCAGACAAAAGAAAAGCACGTCGCACAGGAACCAAAGGGTATGTTTACTGGACGCTTTATCTTAGATCCTATAAGCAAAAGTGAACTTCCTATTTGGGTGGCTGATTTCGTACTTGCGCACTATGGAACCGGTGCCGTCAGATGCTCCGCTCACGATGAGCGAGATTTTAGATTCGCAAAAAAATATGGAATCCCACTCAAAACAGTTCTTTTGCCTCAAGACTTTGCACTTTCTGAGCAAGTAAAAAAACAAGAAATTTGTTACACCGATATGGCCAATGGCATTTTATCAGCACCTGCAGCTTTTGCCGGAAAGCACGCTGAATCCGTACGTCAAGATATTATCGCATACTGTGAACAAAACGCATTTGCTCGTCGCACAACCACCTACAAATTACGTGATTGGCTATTTTCCCGACAACGATACTGGGGAGAACCGATACCGCTTGTCCACTGTGATACCTGTGGTATCGTTCCCGTACCCGAAGAACAGCTGCCAGTAAAATTACCTGACATTGATACATACAAACCAACGGGAACTGGCGAATCTCCGCTAGCAGGAATTACTGATTGGGTTAACACAACCTGTCCACAATGTAGTGGTACGGCACGCCGTGAAACAAACACTATGCCACAATGGGCGGGATCGTGCTGGTATTTCTTACGCTATCCAAATCCTGATATATCTAATAAACCGTGGAACGAAGAAGACATGCATTATTGGCTTCCCGTTGATCTATATGTCGGTGGCATTGAGCATGCCATTTTGCATCTTTTATATGCACGATTTTATGTCAAAGTATTGCATGATCTCGGTCATGTTCCATTTAATGAACCATTTACCCAGCTGTTCAATCAGGGCATGATACTTAAACTATCCCATATTACGGGCCATATTGAAAAAATGTCAAAATCAAAAGGAAACGTGGTAAATCCTGATGACATCGTAGAATCGTATGGGTCTGACACTTTGCGTATGTATATTCTTTTTATCGGTCCCCCTGAACTCGATGCTGAATGGCAAGATTCAGGTTTAGATGGCATTAAACGTTTCTTGCAAAGGCTATGGACATATGCGACTACAGATCACAATATACTCGGTAACGAAGTGCCAGAAGATTCTACGGCGACCAAGAGGGTACACCAGTTTATGCGTGACTTTCAGATGCGAATCGATGCATTCAAACCAAATACCGCGCTATCATCTGTAATGGAGTTATTAAATGATCTTAGCGCACATCAAATGCGGCTAAGCAAAACATCATGGGAACATATACTGGTTATGCTCTCAACACTTGCACCATGCATTGCCAGCGAACTTCTAGAACGCATATGTCATAAAGAGCTCGCTAATTGTACATGGCCACGCTATATAGAAGCTCTCACCGTCGAACATACTATTACCATAGTAGTACAAGTAAATGGAAAAGTAAGAAACACTATGACCATTGAACGTACTGCGCAACAGTTAGAGATAGAAACTCAGGCGCTCACATTAGTACAAAAATGGACCTCCGGTAAACAAATCACAACGGTCATTTTCGTTCCCCATCGCCTCATTAATTTTGTAGTAAAATAATTTTTTGAATTCTTAAAAATCTACGCTATCATTAGTGTGAATTCGAAATTATATAAAACCCACAGAAAGGATTGTCCATGACCACGAATAAATCGCTTCTAACTTTAGCGTTGGTTACATCAACATTAGCATCGGCAGATATGCGCATTGATGTATCAGGAACTATAGAAACAATACCTCTTCAAGAAACAGTGATTATAGAAACTAAGACAAAAGCTCCTGAGGACGAACTCACAGCACGAGTTGAAACAGACAACATGTCTATTCACTGTGCCGTTACTGAAGAAACAGAAGAAGGCGTTAAAGTAGAACTTGATATCATGATTCAAGATGATACTAACGGTGGCGTTACCATGATCAATACACCAGTAGAATTGAAATGGGAAGAGCAAACCAGAGTCCCTGTGTTAAATAACGAAACAGATGATGCTGTAATGCTCACTGTCACGGCACACAAACAATAAATTTATTAAGCGTGTAGTAAAGAGGGTGGCTAGATAATTATTTAGCCACTCTCTTTTTTTATATCACTATTATCTCCCAAAAAAGAGAGCATTGTACATGGCAAAAAAATTATCACGATACTTTATCGTATTATGCACATCCTTACTATCTTATCCTATAACACGCCCGTGGCAAGAACAGCTTAAAACGGCAATAGAAAACATATCTACCTCTACATCCAACGCATGGATACATGAAAGTGTAAAAAAGCAGCTGTTGCCGTTTAAGGACGGTATCACACGGTCAATGCTTCATGCTACGAGCATTTATAGCCGCGAAATTGCCCGATTCGCTATTATCAACGGTACGGTATATTCAAGCTTGGAAAACGCTAAACAACGCCTAGGTCCGGGTATATCTCCCGGAGGCGTAGGTTACCATCCATCTTCACTAGCCAAAATGAACGTTATTCATAGGGCACTGAAAGACCTTGTTTCGTGCGTATCAGTATCCGATATCGAATTTTTACTTCTCATCAGTGATGGTACAGTAGGCCCCGTTCACTGCCCTGGCCCATTATACGCATTTTCTAAGCATCAGCATAAAAACCCTAACGTGATTATGCTCCCCGATCCCGACGTGCTCAAAAATCATGAGTACTTACAAAAGCAAGTATTAGCGGGAAATCAGCGCTATCCATGGGATAAAAAAATCAAAAAAATTTTCTGGAGGGGCGGAAGTAACGATATTTGTTTCTTTTCTCCTGATACATTCATGCAATCACCACGTTATAAATTGGTCATATTTTCACAAAAGAATCCCTTGCTCGCAGATGCATTTTTTCATGAAGTAAGTGGCAGTCGTTACGCCATACGAGCAGAATTAGCGCTGCAAAACCTAATCGGCGAGCACATTTCTATAGAAGATCATATGGCGTATGCATATCAAGTTATTATTGATGGTTTCACCGCAGCATGGGGACGAACATACTGGCAGTTATTTTGTAATTCCGTAATATTAAAGCAAGAGAGTGATAATATCCAGTGGTACTTCACTATGCTACAGCCGTATGTACACTATATTCCACTTATGTCTGACATTTCCGATATTAAAGAAAAACTAGCATGGGCAGAGTTACATCCCACAGAAGTACAAACTATAATTAGCAATGCCAACGAGCTCGCTAAAACCAATCTAAGCTACGCGAATATGCTCTATTACATGTACGTATTACTCACTGAATATGCAAAACTGCAACAGTTTGAGCCTGTGCACGTACCAGCGCAATAACTTATATATAAAAAAAGCTGGAGCGACTTCACGCGCTCCAGCTTTTTTATTACATGTTTTTTATTGCATGTTTTTTCTTTTTTCTACAATAGTTTTCACGTACTCTAATAGCGCACATTTATTTGCGACTCCCTTAGTCCAATTAGCATGATGCAGGACAATGCCTTCAGGAATATCAAGCGTTTTGCCAGGTATCCAGCCCGTGCCAGCTAACGTTCCCGTGCTAAAAAAAGTGACCGGCAAATAGTCCCAACGTATATCTCTTTCGTGCCGCTTCAGCACTCTGTTAAGTGCATTTTGATCATCATAACTTTCATTCATCATCAGTTCTTTCACATGTTCCCACACAGCTAATGATTGATTATTACATCGACAAGCAAAAAATCCTGAGCATATCAATCCCTTAGGACTATCCCGCTGTACCACCATATCGTTATCTTTTAATGCATGCTCGATTAGCTCTTGTATCGGTTCAAAAAACTGTATGTCGATATCTGCATAAATTATTATTTTACCCCTATTTTCTTTTATTGCGTCAACTATAATATCTACTTTCTTTAACACCGTTTCCTGAAATCCCGGATCATGATACACTCCCGTGGGACATGATTGTTCTGCAAATGCTGTTATCACATTAAAGTTATCTTTAATCGACGGCAAAAACCAGTCATCCTTCAATACAGCATGAGACGGCGTATAGAAGCTATACAGATTTATTTTGCCATTATTACCCATGTCACTTTGATTACAATGCATTATAAAGCTCACACTCATTAATGCTATCAATTGGCCATACATAGATATAGATATTCTAGTTACTGTCATCGTTTTCTCCCGTTTTTATTATTATATGCGCGCTGCACCGCGCGCGCGCACCATTCTCTATCTTTAATAAAAAAATTAATCGTCCTCACAATAACTTCGTCCTTCTCTTTATCCCAATATACTTGATTTGGAGATACCACTATTTTGTGTTCTCCCAATAACTCGGCACTCTGGGCAAAATGAGAATGGGAACGTATCAAGCAATCGAACGAAGCCATAGAATACAAATCACTTATAATGGTATCTTTATATGCATCACCATAGAGCTCGCCGATATTACGAGATCTTAACCCCCTTCCAACCATGTTGCCCGTCTCCGTCAGAAATGTATCATCTTGATCATTCTTATTACAGTCGATTATAATATTTTTTTTATCAGATAATGCAGACTCATAGTATTTCTTGATAATGGTCACATCGGCATAATCACTAAAAAGATATACATACAGTGATTGATCGTTAAAATATTCTGAAACACGCCTAATTTGTTCTGTGTAATACCGATCACTTAAAAATTTGTCGGTAAATAATTGCTTCAAATTTGACTGGTGCTGGTCTGTTCCCGACCCCTTTCTTATATGTACCGCAACCGAAATCGCATGTTGAGGAATAACTGTTTTAGTCACTTTATATTTGGGCTTTATGATATCACGAATCCGCTCCAAAAAGTGTTTATATTCACCGGGATGCCTCAACATCCGGAACACGCACCCACATGCTCGTGAAAACGGCAATTTATACAATATGGATTTACTGGAATCATACTGAACGCCACTCGCAATCACCTTTTCACCATCAAAAAGCTTTTCGGTGTAAAATGGATATATTCCGTCTTCAGGATCGAGTATAAAATCCTTTAAATGATGGCTCCGTGCATGAAAAAACGGGATACCCCAGTTCCAAGAATACCACTTTGCTGCAGTATAAAATAAAATCTGATCACCCAGCCTTCCCTCGTTACTACGCATCAATATCAAGGCGCTCTCATTATTCACATCGTTATGAGCCTTTTTTTGGCCACATACAGCACCTTCATACGTGCACATGACCACAAACGCGAGTACCCCATTTATCATAGCAGCTGTAAATCGTAGCCATGTATGCGCCATATAGTTCTCCTGTGCTTTTTTCTATACCACTTACTTACCACTATGTGTGATGCGTAGATTAAGATATCGAAAATAATCTTTCCCATATACTGCAAACCACTTCATAATCTCATGGTGCTGTTGATTATTAATAATCGTAAAACAAGAAAAATCTATCTTTGGATATGCAAACCATTCAGAATTTACGGCCCGTAATACCATCTGATTAGCATCTGGCACAAGACATGCAAATTCCTTCTTATCATAGATGCCGTTAATTATTTGTGCATTATAGTGCGGATTATCCAGCTTTTCTTGCGCACGTATAAATTCAAGGCACATGTACCAGTCTTTTTTGATCGTAATAGCATCCAAATTGGCATATTTAAAGTGTATAAGCACGCACGGTATTCTCTCAAAAACATCAACACTTTTGGACAAATTTGCAGGTACACGAAGACCGTGAATAACCTTTGCAGGACCTCCATATATAGGCGTATTATTCGTATATGAACAGATACCGTCATCACAGAATGCAATAGGCTTCAGCCATCGACTTTGACGCGGGTTACACCATCGATCATTGCGATAGTGAGTTAGTCCATCCCATACATTCATGCAGGGTACTCTCAACACCATACCGGGCTGCAAATACAAAATCTTGCTCTTTAAATAACCGTTCTTCAAGCAATTGGCAGAAAAAACCTCATCAGCATCAATTAAAATAAAATGGGTACCGCCCACTGCTCTACCAGCCTCTAATAATTTCTGCCGATTATCATTTTCTAGCGTTTTCTGCCATGCAGAACGACTATTTGTTATCACTTTTTCGATATGTAACTCAGACGCCAATCGCTTAACTACATCTCTTGTATTATCATCTGACGCATCATCAAGAAGCACAATACTATCTGTATAGTACGCTAAACATCGCAAACACGACTCTATAATGGGCTCTTCATTACGCACTTGAACCAAGCCAACAACTTTAGAAGGACTCATATCTGCTACAGCCAGCGCACCGCACAAAACGAATAGCAATATGGTACAAGATATAATTTTTTTCATGTACGCACCCCCTTAAGCATGAAAGTCCTTCCTTTTTAGATATACACCGTGCTACCGTCAGCTATGAGCGTACATAAAAATCAAAAGGAGCTTCAAGTATGATTACTATTTACACTAAGACCATTCGTTTTTTTATTATTATTTTTTCTATTTTCTGCAGTATATTTTCTTATCATCTATACGCCGAAAAAAAAGCTGTCTTTATTATCGGGACCGGAAGATGTGGTTCATCATGCACGGCAGGACTATTACAAATAATGGGGCTTCCGCTTGGTAATCAATTACGAGAGGGTCACCCAGAAGTCAATCCAAAAGGTTTCTTTGAAGACATACCCACAGTAAACCTCACTGCGACTATGCTCCAGGAGATAGGAGCGCGTTTCATATCGCCATTGTTCATCAAGTGGGACACACACCCCAGAAAAGCATTATTTACTTACCGCATAAAAAAATGCCTGCAAACACATTTTAGTACATACCCATTTTTTGGTATTAAAAATCCCATTATTGCTTTGTTCTTACCTCTTTACTGTCAAGCAGCACAGGAACTCGGCTATACTCCAAAAATTATTATTATAAAACGAGACGCTGAAGAAACATACGCCTCATGGAAAAAGAACTTCAAAAGCCTTTCTCGCGAACAAATAGTATCGGCTGTGCGTTGTTATGCGCAAGCTATCGACTTCTATGCGCCCCACTATGACCGCTTAGTACTCAATTTCGATGATATTATTCATAACACACACGACGTAGCTCAAAGACTTATTCGTTTTCTACCAGAACTCCGTCCTTATGACACGGTCAAAAAAGAGATAACATTATTTATTGATAAAGAACTCAAGCATCATAATAGTGCTACGCGTCAACCTATACAGGAGTATTAAGCAATATAAACATATTAAATTTAAATAACGAAAAGTACTTCAATCCATACGTATTAATCCACTGTCGTATATCTTTTCTACGCATTCGGTTAACGGTCATATAACCTGTTTCGTGAAAAAAAGGATAAGCATACCATTCTTTGGGTACTGGTTTAAGGGTCACATTTTTTTCATCTGGCATTGCTCCCTTAAACTCCCATCCATCGTAATAATTGATTATTTTTCTTGCATTGGCTACCGTATCTGACGAATTCTGACACGCTCTTATGTACTCAAGCATCATGTACCACGCTTTTTTACAATATATATTGTCAAGACATGCCCATTTAAAATGTACAATGCCATGATTAATGCTGGTTATAATTATTTGTTTCTTCATAAGAGGACATACCAGATTACGCGGTACACGGCACTCATGCAGTACTTTCGACGCGCCTATTCCTTGGGTATCCTGATTGACATAACTACAGCGACCATCATCGTGAAAAACAACGGGTTTTTTACGCCAAACTCCATGATATGGGCTTAATAAGGCGTCATCACGATAGTTATGCACGCTTCCCCATACATTTACCATGGGAAATGAAAGTACCTGCCCCGACCTCAGCGATAGTATTTTTTTACGAAGCCAATTATTTTGGTTGCATGTGGCCATGAAAAGTTCATCAGCATCTATTAACACAAAATGGGTGCCGCCTATAGCCCGACCCGCCTCCAATAAAGTTTGACGATTATGCGCTTCTGTTGTTTTCTGCCACCCTGAGTACGGCTGTTCAATAATAGTTTCAACGTGCAGTTCTTGCGCAAGACGAGATACTATTGATCGCGTTTTATCACATGAATTATCATCAAGAACAACAATAGCGTCCGTGTAGACAGCCAATCCTCGTAGACACTGCTCCACCGTTTCTTCTTCATTGCGTACTTGCACCAGTCCAACAATCTTAGGCAATTTACCATAGCAAACAGATCGACAAAAAATAATAATAAAAAGAGTAACTATATATCGTTTCATCGTTTGCTTCACAATAATCTCCTTACCATGTCATACTTAGTATGCACATAATACGCATAAACCAATAACACTCGCTAACACATATTAAAACAAATATTAAAATAAATGGTCTTACAAAATGAAGATTTTTCTCGATACTGCCCATCTTACAAGCATTAAAAAGTGGGCATCAAGCGGATTGGTTAATGGGGTTACTACCAACCCATCGCATCTCAGCAAAGAATCCGGTAATATAACAGAACTTGTCATGGAAATATGCAATGCAATGCCAACGGGAGAAATATCTGTAGAAATAACTGAACAAACTCCAGAACGAGTGTATGAGCAAGCAAAACAGATTGCTCAGCTCGCCAAAAACGTGGTAGTTAAAATACCGTGCCATAGCGACTATTATCCAGTTATACAAAAACTCGTCTCAGATAATATTCCTGTTAATGTCACGCTCGTATTCAGTATATTGCAAGGTCTCATGATGTGTAAATTGGGAGTGCGCTATGTTTCCCTTTTTGTCGGTCGGTGGGATGATATAGACGTAGATGGAGCTGCGCTGCTTTATGATATGAAAACAATGATCAGACGATATAATTTTACTACTCAACTGCTGGCCGCTTCAATACGAGATTTCCGTCACTTGCACTGCGCCATACAGGCCGGTGTCGATGCCGCTACCATTTCACCAGCACTTCTAGAGAAAGCCATAACCAACCAGCTTACAGAAAATGGTATCGACCTCTTTAATAGAGATTGGGAAAAAACGGGCATCAAACAGTTCCCATAGGTCAGCGTATTTCACCGGCACTCACTATTAATTAATATACTATTAACTATCTTATTAACTATTTTTAATATAAAGGGCCCTCATGATTCTTATCACACTTATTATTCTTGCAAGCGTAGGTCTGATGCTATCAATCTATGCATACAATCTCGAATATAATATTAAAAAACCCAATAGCACATATAAACCGTCGTGCGATCTTTCTGAACGCATCTCGTGCTCGAAACCAATTCTCAGCCCATATGGGTCTGTATTTGGCATATCCAATTCTATCGTAGGCATACTTCTATACACAGCAATACTTTTATTCGCCCTAATGGGCATGAAGACCATGGTCTTTATACTATCGCTACTTGCGTGCTTTACATCAGTAATATTCGCCTTTATTTTATTCACCAAAATTAAAGTGCTATGCCCTATATGCATATCGATTTATATTATTAATGCACTCTTGCTTTGGGCGAGCTGGCCGTCATTGACACCATAATATATTCAGAACGAGCTTGGTTTTGTCGAGTATATCACGTTATATCACGTAACCGTCAGTTAATCAAAGCATTCTCCGACTACCGGATAACCCTTCTGGCACCATTCTTGCGTTCCGCCTTCATAAGCACACACATTGGTAAAACCAAGCCTTTTGAGCACGTTGTATGCATTTTTACTCACCGGACACTCATAGCTAGCACAATAAACCACAATGTGATCATTTTTGTTCCAGCTCTCACCGGCAATACCAGGTAGCTGATCTAAGGGTACGTTGATAGAACCCTTTATGTGACATTTATTAAAATAATCTTCGCTGAGTGCATTTATCACAATGAGTGATGAATCTGATGCCATTTTTTTGTGCAATTCATCAGCAGTTATTGTTTTCATGGTACAGCTACAAGAATCGCTCTTACAATCGCATGACTTACTACTATCGTTCTGAGTGGTACACGTACATTGTTTACTATCACATCCACAATGTTTGCCATAGCAGGCGCAATTTCCTGGGGTACAGGGGCAATTCTTTGCCGTGCATTTACAGTTTTTTTGTCCACAACCACAACTACTACTCATGATACACTCCTATTTTAAAAAGGCCGCATATATACTCTCACAAACTGTTCTACTTAAAATAACTTGAACCCACTATAAATGTTTTGCCATTCTTAACTACCGGAACTACGAAACCTACTTTGTCGATGCCATTGAGTTTGTAATGTACTCTCCCAGCACCATGCTTTGCTGTATTAATAATTTCTTGTACAAATAGAACTCCATCATCGTCGGTAGCATGCAATAATGGACGCCATATTGCACCAGCTTCATCTCCGAATACATAGCAAACGCCATCGCTATCAAAAATAAATAAGTAGAGATCACCGCGAATAAACTGCCCGTTCCTATTAGAAAATTGTGCGCACGCTTCTTTGAGCTCGTGCGTTTTTAAAAAATCTGCACCACTTTTGGTAAGCAGTTCCATGGTCTCTTGTTTTGAAATCGGATATACCCCCGAGCCAATAATAAAAGAACTGACTCCTAGATTCACCGTTTCAACGTATACAGACTTAAAAAAACCCTTTAATTTGACTTCTACCCACCCACCACCCTGTTGTGCTTTCTTAATAAAATCGCGCACATAATATTTACCATCTTCGTCTTTAAGATCGTAGTGATTTTGTCCAACAAATTCCGTATTGGTTCCCTGCACTACCACTTTTCCCTCAAAATCATACACAAATAGAGAAAGATCCCCATATAAAAATTCTGTTGATCGCTTGTCGCTAAATGCCGCCTCAGCTGCAGATAAGCCGTGAGTTTTCATGAAATGATATCCCTTGCGTACCAAATCAACCACTTTGTCGCGATTTGCGTCAGAATAGTAACCGCACGCTATAAAATATTCTTTACCCGCGGCATCTTTAACTTTTTCCACATATGAGCGCTTGGGCGCACCGTGCGAAACATATTCTACCCAGATCCCAGCCTCTGTTGTTTTTAACTTTTTCACTATTTCTTGATTCACCAGCACTCCCGCTGCATCTTTATAACCCCACGAGTTAGTCCCTATCAAACCAGGGCGCTCCCCATGGGCCATAACATTTCCCTCAAAATCAAGCGCATATAGATAGAGATCCCCGTATACAAATCTTCCTATTGGATAGCTCAGCGGACTAAATGCATCATCAGTCGACCGCCCTTCTTTAATAGTCTTATTGAAAAAGCCAACCGCTCCTTTTACCAAATTTACCACCGCATCAGGTTTGGAATGCGCAAAGTATCCGGCTCCAATAACATATTTCTGCTCTCCCTTTTTGACCTCTTTCACATATGAAACTTTAATGGCATCACGCCAATTATGGGTCACCCATCCACCGCCCTCAGTGCCTTTATCGATAAGGGACTGGACAACAAATGTCCCAAATATATCGCGCTCATTATACAAATTTTTCCATAACAGATCAGAGCGATGACCATCGGCAAGTACTGTCCCATCCGTCGCATAGAGAAACAAGTATAGTTCACCTTCTATAAACTGCTTTGTATGAGAAAAGATATAACAAGCATCGGCCAAGGGATGAGTATAAAAATACTCTGCGCCACGCTCAACGAGTGCAACCGTCGCTTTTCTTTTGGCATCTTCATTAAAAAATTCTTCTTTTGTATTTACCGGCTCGGCTACAACTTTTCCCCCTTCATCTTCTTTTATTACCATAAGGGTATTAAATGTCTCCGCCTCCGCCCTGCTTGGCACTTCAGATGGCTCTTGGGTTGCATTAACTATATTAATACGAATGAGCAAAGATAACAGAATTGCAGATAACCATAGAATATTCGATCTTGTATTCACTGATCACTACCTCCATTCATAGAATAACTCATAGAAAAAAAATTAGCCGGTAACTCTGTAGCTTCTTAGCCTTCGTAAATCAACAATACACCAACACCTTTAGATAAAAATTTTTGCTATTCGGTAATTTCTTAAATAAAGTATCTCACAATTTCAAATACAAAATCAACAATTGTACAGCAAACAAAAACATAGAATTTAGGTATACCGTCACAGTATAGTAAACAAGTCCCAATACTTCACCCTCATATCTCCACAAAGGAGCTTCTACTCATGAGTACAAAACCAATTAATAACAATTCAATTACTATAGCACTCCTCTCTTTATTTTTACTTGGTAATTGGACATCACAACCAAATAAACAAGGTGCACAATTCTTCGGCACCTTGGTCACTCGTCCCGGTAACACATTTTGTGTACACAATATTACCATTGGATCGGATAAAAAAACAAAAGCAATCCCGGTTTATGAAAAACCAAAAGATACCACAATGTTCAATCGTGTCGATAACCATCACTATATGCTTTCTGTTGATCCCAAGAGTTCGCTCGCAACCATATATCTTGACCTCGATAAAGTGTCACAGATCACTATTTCCAATCCCAATCATATTCTATGGACATACAAAAACAATAAGGGATATCGACAATATTCTTACATAGAAATAGAAGTAACTGAGAAAGCATTTTCATCGGGCAATCTCTCATCCACTTCGTCCACTGAGAGCAAAAAAACCACATCTGAGCGATATCTTATTGAGCTCGACACCTATATAGCATGCACTCGTATAGACGGCAAAGCACCCGAAAAAATGAAGGTTCAACTGCCTGCCGTTAGGTATCTCACTATCGAAGGATATGTTTCTGAGCGAGAGGAGCACGATCAATCTACTCACCCATCTGTAACACGCCCCACCTGCCAACCTACGTCCCAAGACACACATCAAACCAAAAGCCAATCTCTTGCACCCTCAATGCCACTATCAACACAGCAAATGCACTCCTTATCAACAGTGCCATCATGGACTCCCGCACGCACTAAACACAAACATTGTTACCGTAAAGCCAGGCGGCACCCTCAAACACATGTATCGTAATAAAGAAAAATAAAAAATAGATCGAGATAAAAAGTTGTTGTATTCTGTATTGCTCTGTTATCTAATCTTTTTATTGTAATAACTGCAGTAGCTGTAATAAGGGAGATACTAAATGGCAATAACAATCACTCAAGATAATTTTGACAAAGTGGTGATACAATCAACACAACCAGTCATAATTGATGTATATGCTTCATGGTGCGGTCCATGCCAGCAAATGGAGCCTATTTTTGAAGAATTGGAAAAAGAATTAGGGCATCTATATACATTTGCAAAACTCAATGTCGATGAAGCACGCGATATCTCTACCCACTATGGCGTAACTTCTATACCCACGTTTATTTTAATCAAAAACAACGAGGTCAGAAGCAAGTTACTTGGCTATAAAAGCAAAGCTGCCCTGAAAGAAAAAATACAGGAAGCATTCGCCGACTAGCTAATCAACTTTCTTATCATGCACAATGACACCGAGTACCTGTAACTGTTCTCTCAATATATCTGCGCGTGCCCAGTCCTTCTGAGTACGCGCTTCTTTGCGCTCATCAATCAGCATCTGAATCTCAGGAGTAATCTTTGTTGGCTGCTCACACGCCACTTCAAATGTCAGTCCAAGTACATGACGCAAAAGATACTTGACTGCACATAGATGTTCATGATTATGAATCAATAAGTCAAGATGTTCAAATAGCACGCCGAACATACCTACGGTATTCAAATCGTCCAGCAAAAAGCCCAGCATACGATCGACGATAGGAATATTTTTAACACTTGCCAAGTGTTCCGGAAGCATATGCTCGCTTTTGCACGATTCTTTCGTACATGAAGAAAAAAGTGCGCATAAACGCGCATAGCTTTTCTGTAGTGCTTGTATATCGGTCATACTAAAATCGAGGGGAGCTCGATAATGGTGATTTAGAAAGTAAAAGCGAATCACCATCGGATCATATTGTTTAAATAGCTCGTCAAGTGTACGTATATTGCCCAGAGATTTTGACATCTTTTGCGCATCCATACGTACAAATCCGTTGTGAACCCAGTATCGGGCAAGCGGCTTACCATGTAACGACTCTGACTGCGCAATCTCATTTTCGTGATGAGGAAATACAAGATCAAGACCACCGCCATGTATATCGATTTGTTCGTCAAGATAATATGATGCCAGCGCTGAACACTCAATATGCCACCCTGGACGACCATATCCCCAGGGACTTTTCCAAAAAGAGCCCTCTGGTTCACTTTTCCATAGTGCAAAATCAAGCGGATCTTTTTTATCTGGATCAACGTCAATGCGAGATCCTGCGCGTAAGTCTTTTAGATCATGCTTTGATAATTTACCATATGCTGTAAATAATGGTATATGAAAATACACGTTACCATTGACTACATATGCTTTATTATCGAGCACCAACTGTTCTATAAAATCGATTATTTCCGGTATATGATTGGTTACCCGAGGTTCATGATCGGGACTGACACAGTTTAACGCAATCATATCTTGGTGATACTGTTTAATATAAGTATCGGCAATTTCTATATATCGTTGTTGATCGCCCCACTGCTTCTCCGCTTTAATCAATAATTTATCATCGATATCAGTAAAATTGCGACAATACGTAACATAATATCCCATAAAAGATAATACACGGTAGAGTATATCGAATGTCACATAACATCGTCCATGTCCTATGTGAGATGCATCATACGGTGTTATACCGCATACATACATACTCACTGTGTCTGGTACGATTGATTTAAAAATTTCTTTTTTACCGGTTAGTGTGTTGGTTAATTTTAACACCGTTGTTTCCCACGTTCTTTGACTCTTATCTTTTTGAAAGATGTATCGTTTGTCGCTTCTCAGTTCAGTATCCGTCCATTTTATCCTGCACCTTCCATCCCACCAATCAGAGACTAGTCTAATAAAAAAAACCCCGCTACACTAGTCAATGTTAAAATTATGAGTAGAATAATTCATTAATGTTTCATATAATCAAAACACTTAATCAAAACACTATTGAAGCCACGGCAACACCAAATCGTGGTAATGATTGAGTCGAGGAAGCTGCATAATGATTGAAGCACACAAAAATATACTCCTATCTCTCTCATTATTGCTCTGTATCAGTACGGCAGCACTCCGCGCAGAAGATGAATTCACGAATGGACAAATCAATCTAGAAGGACAACAAGAGGGGGGGCCGATCGACTCTCTCAATCCTCAGCAACAGCCACGTATCATACATAACATAGAAATCGTTGGGCACAAACATACTTCTCGAGAAGCAATATTGAGCTATATCCCTTATAAAATAGGTGAAAAATTTGATATTCGTAATGCAAAAAGTAAAACTCACTTACTTATTAATAATCTCTATTTTGGTCTTAAGCGTTTCAGCAACATCACCGTCAAAACACAACTGATCAGAAGCGATCGTATAAATATTTATGTAATCGTTGTAGAAAAGCCGATACTCAAAGAAACCCTTATTAAGGGCAATATCGTTCTCACTGACAAGGAAATTCATAAAAAAATCGACCTCAATCTCCCCGCCTTAGAAGAAGGCGAACTCGCCATTATCGCGCAAAAAATAAAAAAATTATACTTCGAAAAAGGATACTCTCATGCAACTGTATCAAGTGAACTGCGTATAGATCCAGAAGACGGTCATGCAACAGCACTTATTATGATTAATGAGGGCAAAAAACCATCAGTAAAACGAATACTATTCACCGGAAATAAGCATGTATCGGACAAAATATTACGCGGCATCGCGCTGAGCAAAGAAGACTGGGTACTGAGCTTTTTTGACAAATCTGGTACTTATCATCCTGAACGTCTCGGAGCTGATAAGCATGTCATTGAACAGTATTATCAAAATAATGGATTCCTATCAGCAAAAGTCACCGATATCGAAAAAACGATAGATACAACGTCAGACAATATGACACTCACTTTTCACATAGAAGAAGGGCCGCTCTATCACATTAAAAATGTAATAGTACCTGGAAACGAAATAGCAACGGAAGAGCAGTTGCTACGTAGCATCCCTCTACAGGCGGGGACTTTATATTCACGTCAGGATATTACTGATTCTATTAAAGCGCTTGAGTATATTTGGGGTAACTACGGATATCTCTTTGCACACATTGAACCATCTATTGATACAGATGAAGAAGAAAAAACCGTGACTATTACCCTCGCCTCAGATCTGGGCAGCAAAGTGTTTCTCAATAAAATAAATATCCGTGGAAACTTCAAAACACGTGATAAAATTATACGCAGAAAATTGTTACTCGAAGAGGGTAGCCTGATTAATAACCATCTTATGGAAATCTCAAAAAATAACGTTGCCTCTCTCGGCTACTTTGATCCTAAAGATGGCGTAAACTGGAAAATTAATAGACTCTCGGAACACAGCGCTGATCTTGAACTTTTTCTCAAAGAGGTCAAGACGGGAAATGCATTTATTCAAATGGGGTTTGGTGGATCGGGAACGAACATGGCCTCTCCCAATTCAGGACTCAGTGTTAAAGGGGGATTTGCTGATAGAAATCTACTCGGCTACGGTGTAAATATTAATATCGATGCCTCATGGGCTCGCACAGAACAAACAATGTTATTTCATATCGATCAGCCATGGCTTTTCGATCGACCCATTTCGGGTTCCTTCGATGCATATCATCGTCGTCCAACCTATGATATGCTACGGCATATTACGCCGAGTGCCGTTAATGAAAAATTAACTGGTGCGTCTATTGGCGCTGGTTTTATCATGCAATCTCGTCACTTTTTGTGTAATGGAATGCAAATGCGCGCGAATACGGGTTTTGATGCAGTGGCATACGAAAAGTTACCGGAGGCTGCCGGCATGAGTCCCGAGAAAAGTGCATTGTATCAGTACATATTAAACAAAGAATTTGTAGAAGGAAAATTCGCCTGGCTTGCCTGCTACCTAGAACAAGACTATCGTAACCATCCCATTCATACGAGCAGAGGTCATCGATGGGCTATAACATCGAAAACAGCAATTCCTACTCTCGGACATTCGATAGGCTTTCAAAAGCTTACGCTGGACGCAAGCTGGTATACGCCCATTATCGGTGAGCGGGATTTAATATTCAGAATTCGCGCTTTCTTTGGATACGCTATACCATTCAAAAACCACACTATTCCTTATGGAGAACTATTTCACATCGGTGGCCCTGCCAGCGTACGCGGTTTTCTATATGGTCAAGTAGGACCTACATTTGAGGGAGACTCGATAGGTTCTAAAAAAGCGTTCTTTATTAATGCTGAACTGGTATTCCCCATTACCCCGGATCTCAATATGAAAGGTGCAGTATTTTATGATGGAGGATCTGGATTTGATAATCCATATGCTAACTCAGCCAATCGCGGCTTCATCCAGCATAACGGATTTGATTATCGTCATTCAGTTGGTTTTGGTGTTCGTATGCTAAGCCCAATGCCAGTCAAAATTGATTGGGGATTCAAAATCGATCCTCGCAGCCATGAAAGCACCTATGAGCTTCATTTCGGGATGACATACGATTGGTAATGCAGGCTACTAGGCAGGAGCAATTCGGTAAAAAAACTCTTAACATGGCTCATAATATACTGCTACTCTTTTTTAAACAGTTAATTAGAAGTAATATATGCTATAAACAAGAGTACTCTTATGAAACGTGTTCTATTTGCTCCACTAGCCACGTGTATAGTTATTATAAGCCTATTACTACATATCCACAAACGAACACTGTTCATTCAAGAGTCATATATACAACAAAAAAATGAACGAGCACGGCAAGAACTTGAACATGAGTACCAACAGCTCACGCAACAGTTGCATGCACTCCGTGATTATCAACACATAGAATCATATGCGCGCAATACACTCCGCATGCATCCTATTCATATTCATCAGATAAAACATATAGCCGACCGCTCTGACAGTCATGCGTTTCAAAACCCATGATACACGATCCTCGCTCACTCTCAGTGCGATGCTCCCTTTTATTCTTTATATTTTGTATTATATACGGTTTTATTATAATAAAATTATATTACATACAGATATATAATAACCTTTTTTTTACCCAACTGGGCAAGCAACAGTATGGCTTCAACGTAACACAGCTGTCTCCCCGTGCATCCATCATGGATCGACATGGTAAAGATCTTGCGATTAATCGTCAGTCTATATCAGCATTTATCTTTCCTCACAAATTACGTGATCGAGCCACCGTTGAATCATTTCTTGCGCAGCATTTTCCCCACGCATCAGCACAATTACAGGATCATACCAAGCAGTTTATCTATGTGCAGCGCGCACTATCGCCCGAGCAACTTGATATAATCAATAAAGCATGCATCAAAGACATATACCTTCTTCAAGAATCAAGTCGATTTTACCCGGTACCATGCACAGGACTTGTAGTCGGAAAAACGGACGTCGATAATAACGGAATACTGGGCATCGAATATAAATATAATAACACATTAATGGGAACCCCTAGTATAGCCTCGCTCCACAAAGATGCTCGATCAGGCCACTATTATTTTAAAAAAGAGACAAAACAAGTAGGCAACAGTGGTACTCCTCTCTATCTTACTATCGACAGCAATTTACAATTTTTAGTAACTGAAGAACTTCAGAAAGCAGTTGCCCGCGTTGGTGCAAACTATGGATGTGCACTTATTATGGATCCACAGACAGGCGAAATTCTCACTATGACAACGTGGCCTCACGCCAACCCTAACATTTCTTCTATACGTTCGCTCGAAGATACAAAAAACAGAGTAATTTCTGATGCGTTTGAGCTTGGATCAGTTATAAAAGTATTCTGCGCACTCGCCGCGCTTGAACAGTCTACAGTTACCCCAGAAGAACTTATCGACTGTAGGAATACAAAAACTGCCTGTATAGACGGTCGAACTATCAATACACCTAAGGCACATGGTGCTATACCATTTACTGATGTAATTGCCCACTCCAATAATATTGGCATCGCTATTGTGGCCAAAAGAATAGGCGATCAGCTATATAATCATTATACGCGCTTTGGCTTCGGCACAAAAACAGGAATCAATTTGCCCGGGGAACATAAGGGCTTTGTCAATCATCCATCTCGCTGGTCGAAACAATCGATTATATCACTTTCCTACGGGTATGAGATAACTACGACTCTATTACAAATTTCATGCGCATTTTGCATGATCGCCCGCAATGGCTATCCCGTACGTCCCACTATCACCCGTCCGTTTTCCCCCATTATTACTGCTACACATAGTTCTGATACTGATGTTTGCCCGTGCTGTTCTCCCGAAAGTATCATGGCTATAAAACGCATTCTAGAACGCACTACTCAGGCTGGCACAGCGCAACATGCGCGCATTAAGGGCTATACTATTATGAGTAAAACGGGAACCGCAAACCAGCTCACTAATGGCATATACGATCATAATAAACATCTCTATACCTGTGCAGGTATTATTGAAAAAAATGGATATCAGCGTGTAATCGTCACCTTTCTGAATAATTCACACTACCCGAACGCATATGCTTCGACTATTGTCGCTCCTCTCTTTGAGAGAATAACGCAAAAAATGTTAATTCACGAACGCATTTTATAATAGGAGTCATCTATGCAATCAGAACAGTTATCTCGTCTTCCCCTTATCGTACCTGCCGATGTACCTCGCTCTATGCGTAACCTTTTTATGCATAATTACGACACAATCACCCGATCAACTGGACGCCTTTTTTTATTTGCATGCGATCAAAAAATAGAACACATGAACGATGACTTCTCAGCTCCAAGTGCTCACTCTGACAGCGCTGACCCTGAACATTTATTTCGCATCGCTCATCATGGGCGCATTGGTGCCATGGCCACCCAGCTTGGTCTAATCGCTCGCTATGGCGCTCAATATACACAGGTACCGTATATTGTTAAACTAACGGCAAAAACAAATCTCATCCCTCCAATACAACAAGATCCGATCAGCATATTACTTAATGACGTACAGGAAGTTCTGCTTTTTAAAAAAGAGTCAGGATTATGTATTGCGGGAGTTGGCCTAACTGTTTATCCCGGAAGTGAACAGGAACATATCATGCTCAAACAAGCCGCTAACACCATATTCGCCGCTCATCAGCAAGGACTTGTAGCGCTCTTATGGATATATCCACGCGGCACCGCCATCACTAATGAGGCCGATCCTCATCTTATTGCCGGCGCAGTTGGTATTGCCGACGCACTCGGTGCTGATTTTGTCAAAATTAACATTCCCACTGCATTGGAAAAAGATAATCACGTACCATATCTTACACAAATTATACATGCGGCGGGCAATACGCGCGTTATTTGTTCTGGCGGAGCAAAAATCGATACCACGCTCTTCCTGCGTCGTCTTTATCAACAGCTACACAGTGGTGGCGCTCACGGATGTGCCGCCGGAAGAAATATTTTTCAGCGTTCACTATCTGAAGCCATCGCTCTCACCCACGCAATAAGCGCACTCGTTTTTGATAATGCTACCCTCGAACACGCTCTTGTTTTTATGAAAAACCTATCCTAAGCTAAGCAGGTATTAACGCCCTGAAAAAAGTAATAAAAAAAGAACGTAGCAATGAACAAACATACGGCTCCCAATATACTCCTCCCTATTATATCCATTATACCCGTTATCGCCCTTACTGGTGCGCTTGTTCTGCACGAGCAGCGTGTTTATGCCCGTCCCCACCAAGTATATGCACGGTCATTTATGGCAACGCGTCCTATATATCAGCACATGAGTACGCAACAATCGCTATGGCATTCGATTATATATAACAAGAGAGCACCAGATAAAGGCACTAAGCTTGATAATCATACTGAAAACCGTAAAGGAAGCGCATTTCGCGTTCTTAATATAATAGGACAATCAATTCCTATGCATAAAACGGCGCACTACTTTCTACCACCCTGTATTGACCGTGTTTTAGTTGCAGGAGATAACACACCACCAGACGTGCAGTGCAAACGTGCAATACGAGCTGAATGGCTTGGACTCGACCATGATTTTCAAGGATCGTTCACTATCACTCCCAAAGAACAACAATATGCATTCTCGCTTGAATATAACCAAGACTTTGGCACCTGGCTCGATTTTCCTTTACTCAAAGATTATTGGATCAGCATCACAGTACCCGTAGTAGCGGTCTATCACTCACTTAATTTCAAAGAACACGTGCTATCCAATACTCATAGATCGGGTGATTTATATCAAGCATTTAATAACCGTGACTGGCAATTTGCAAAACTCACTGAGTGTTCTCATGTTATACGTCCTACGGAAATTCGTGTACGGATCGGAAATGCACTCGTATCTCATGATTATTTTCAATTCGCATACAATACTATTTTTATAGCACCAATGGGAAACAAACAAAATGCACGCGAGTTATTCCCCGCCATTGCAGGAAATAATCAACACTTTGCTTTTGGTGCTGCCATATTTTTTCAATTCCCGCTCAATAGCGACACATCAGAGTACGGCATCTGCTTTTTTGCAAATTTGGAATCAATATTTAATATACGTAACACGCAACTGCGTACATTCGATTTAAAAGATAAGCCGTGGAGTCGATACCTGCTTTTTAATCAACGCTGCGGCACAGCTAACGAATTGCCTGGACCACAAAAAATTCCCGGAGTGAATATTCTCACCCGCGAAGTACTCATACGTCCGTATGGCGTATTTGATTTTTCTATGGGATTGCGATATATAAGTCCGCTATTAGAAGCAGAGTTTGGATATAGTATCTGGGGTAAAAGTAACGAAAAAGCTGAGCTTAAAAGGCCCTGGTATCACCCATGCCAATATGAAGGCATCTTTGGCATAGCAGGAGAAAAAGAGAATACCACTGCAAGTAATAGCACAATAGCACAACGCGCACCAGACGATAATAATGCGTTTGTCCCCATTGACATGATATTTGATATCAACACACAATCGGGAGAAAGTGGAAGTGCACTTAATCACAAAGTGCACGGTTCTATAGGCTTACAGAGAGATCACAAAAATGCCACCATATTTTTTGTCTCTGGCGCTTATATTGATATTCCACAAAAGAATGGTGCATTGCGTACTTGGGGTATTTGGATAAGCTACGGAGCCTCGTTCTAACTACGCAAGCACAAACTCTTAATCATAAATAGAAGTATCAGTCTCATCACCACTATTACCCTCATCATCATTACCTACGCGTACGACTCTTAGCGCTTTTTCGAGAGCAGCAGGAGCAACAACAGACGGGAGCAACTTCTGGCGATTCTTTATCGCCTTTTCGTCTTTTTCATTGAACGCGTACAAGTTTACAAGCATATCTGTATCCATTTCATCAGCATTTTCTTGTACAATACTTACTTCTTTTCCCTCATCGTAATCAATCTCCTGATATGTATTAAACTCTTGAGCTTGCTGCCGAGCATTAACTGCCTCTCTGCGACGCACATCATACAAGTCACTCCAGAATATATACTCCTCAGGATGCCTATTTTGTAGTGCTTCTTCGATCTCACAAGACTCTTCGCCCGATTTAGAGAGCCCGCTAAACATGCCTCCACTATTGATAATATGCACCACAGAAGTTAATAATAATATACCTATAGAACAATATTTTTTACGCATGTACATCCTCTATATATAAAAAATTATTAATATACCGGCTATATTAAAGAGCACGCCTCATTTCCAATCTCTTGCAAAAACTTTTCTGTGTCCAGTCGATTATAAAAATGTGCGTAATCGAGTGGAGTATTGCCCATATTATCTATCTCATGCACGTCGTTACCTCTTCCACATTCATGCACCAATTTTTTCACTAGCCATAATGCTCCCTCCTGCTTTGCAAGCTTATGTAATAGGGATTCATCCGTACTTTTATGCACTACTGCAGTATTTGCATTAAGAGCAAGTAACCTGGCTACATACCATAAGCAACCATGATCTGCTGCCACCAGAATAGGTGGACAGTGACTATCCAGATGCTCATATTGTACATCGTTTATGTCCGCACCATTTTCGAGCAATGCCTCTATAATCTCTCCCGATGCCCGCGACTCAAATGCAATGCGCAAAGCGCTCTTGGCATGGTTTTTATCTATTATTGCACTATTGGGATCAGCCTTACTCGTAAGAAGACGTTGAACTTCAACTACATCATTCTTTTTGATTGCCCCACCAAGAGGTGATATTTGATCTAAGGGCAGTGCTGGAACAAAAAGCATTCTCGCCAATCCAAATCTTTCGCTAAGTGCATCTAACTGATTTCTCACATCAGAAATTAGCGCGCGAACCAATACTTGTTCTCCCAATGGTAGTGGTCTTTCCATGCACTTACTTATATTATAACCACAAGTTAGAATACCGACTAAAATCATGCGCATTAGATGTGTATTATGCATATGTCCACTTTTTTGTATATCTAAAAACTTTTATAACTTATAGCGTTTTATTTACGTACCATTGGTCTAAACAACTCTTGGCTCACATTAATTACCTATCTTTAAGTCGTTAGCCACGGCTCCTGATAGCTCTTCTTGCTGATCGTCGATCATATCTTCATCATCAGCCATATACCCATCAAGATACATATCTTCTGGATCTTGCCTCGGTTTGTTCTCTAGTCGCTGTCGTTTAACAATAGCGCTATCGTCTTCTTTCTCTTCGTCATTACGCCTTTTCCCATTATTAGCATGCATCTTAAACAAATTAATAACATGCCCTATATTTTCTTTTTCAACTACCAAGTCCCTATTTCTAGTTACTAGTTGACGATGAGAAGATCGGCTCCCTAGTTCAGTAGTCCAGGGCTTTAACATGCGTACCTTACCAAATCCTTCTGCCGCGCACTCCATCAATTCTTGAGCATAATCTCTGAGAATAAGTGCTGAATCAGCCGGCACATCTTCGTCCTTCATATCGTCTGATGACGATTCTTGCATGCACATAGTTATATTCGATCCACCACACACCAGGGCTATCACCATAATTATGCGCGATAACTTTTTTATACTCATAAGCTCACTTTCTTTTGTATATATTGGGTATTAAAAAATCCCCGAGCAAATTCGGGGATTCTAAGTGTATCAATATTTATATGCGATATACAGAAAAAAATGCATATCGTACTTTGAATCAATATAGATCGGCTCTCGGCCACATACACTGACCTAGATATCCCTATATACCTGACCCGCCCGTACTATTCTCAAAAATGAAGCTATATCACTTTGGCAATATAAATCTGCATATCCTATCGGTGTCTGATTAAGTTTGTCTTTTTTACATACGTCTTCTGCTCTCCCATAAGCCAGTACCAATTCCTTTATTAACCACAGAGCTCCCTCTTGTTTAGCAAGCTTGTGCAATAGCGATTCTCCTGTCACCGGATCAATACTCCCAGGATCTACGTTATATTTTTTGAGCAGGTGTTTAATATACCACGTACATCCTTCATCTGCTGCTGCCATGATTATACTGCTATTGCCTTTGTTGCGCTTTCTATTTGGTTGGCCATTAAGCGTGGCTCCTTTCATCATTAACGCTTCCATAATTTCTAGTGATGCATGAAATCTGAGTGCAGCACGTAACGGAGTCAGAATACTTCCATGCTTATTGGTACTATGATTGGGGTCAGCACCATACTCAAGCAAACGAATAACACAGCTATAGTCGTTATTCTCTATAGCTTGGTGCAAAGGTGAAGGTGGCTGATGCCGCACTATGTTTACTAATCCAATCCCTTCTGCAAATGCGTCTAAGCGTTCTGACTCTTGATTACGCAAAACAGTTACTCCTGGCCTAACTAATTCATATCGATTGGCGCGAAATCGTCCTCTTCTTGCTATTGTAACGATGCGTGAGTCATCAGAACTGGAATCATCATACAATTCTCCATTACTATTATCTTGTCTTGTATTGCCTCGCTTCCCCTCTTCTTCACTTGTGACGCACATAATACCATTATGAGATCCAATAACCAACAGCATATTCGCAAAAATTATGCACACTAATTTTTTACGTGTTACTTTTTTATTCATGCACTCTCCTATTTCATATAGTTATATATTTAATACGTACTAAAAAATCCCCAAGAAAACACTCGGGGATTCTAAATATATCACTCTTTACACGTAGCATAAAGAAAAAATTACATATTGTAGCGGCGTATTTATGCTTTTTGTTCTTATTCCCGCACTATACTTTCCCTAGTACCGACCATCTCTTGGCCATACATAATAAGTAATAATATCTATAAGCGGAAGTGCTACACCTCGTTTTAGCAAAGCCAAACGAAGCTGCTTATTAATCGAGCACCATCGCGCAAATATCATCCGGCGAGCATATTGCTTGCCAATTAAAAATTGATACACAAAATTATCTTGGCCACGAGCAATATCTGCAGGTTTATTACCCATGTGATTACGATAGACAACATTCATATTATATTCATTAACCAACTTTCGTAATAAATGCAGACTATCTGGATGCCATACTATTTTATGCAACAATGTATCACCCGTATCACAGTCAAGATCATTGTGATTCGCCCCCGCATTTAGAAATATTTCAACTAATGACAATCTACCTCTAGCCGCCGCTAATAGCACCGGTGTTATTCCATTGTTTCTGTCATCCCGGTTAATCCACTCTGTCGCCTCTTCGTATCCCATGGTTTGTTGCGCACATTCAAGTATATGAGCAAATATTATATCACTAGCATTGCAAAGAAATGCAAGATCCAAGCTATTATTGCCTATTTCATCAAACGACGCTAAAGATGCTCCTTCATGCAAACTTTCGCTTATGCCTGGTATGGCTGACCAAGGTCTAAAAGAGTACATTGCAATTGCTCTATGTAGCTTTTTATTTACAGCGCTAAACGCCATATCATCATTATGTTCTTTTTCATCGCCTGAATCGCTCTCGTCGCTACTCTCTGCATGATTAATCTCCGAAGTTATATTTAAGCGGGCTCGCTTGGCATTACCATTATTTTCACTATTATCAGTTAATCTTTTCATCCCATGTAACATAGTAATAGGTAATACTACTCCCATTAATACATACACTAAACAACGCGTTTTATTGATATACAAGCTACTTTTCCTTCCGTACAATATATTTTAGATATTAAAATCCCCAAGTGTTTGCTTGGGGATTTTAATATCTCATGCTTTATGCATAATATAAAGAAAAAACTACATATTACAGCGTATGTATTAGTACATACCTGGCATTCCGCCCATTCCGCCACCCATGCCACCCATTCCTGGAGTAGCAGCCGCATCTTTTTTATCCTGCGGTAGATCGCAAATTGCTACTTCAGTAGTCAATAACAACGATGCAATTGAGGCTGCGTTTTGGATTGCAGTACGCGTCACTTTTGCAGGATCAACAATTCCTACAGCCATCATGTTTACATATTCACCAGACCGCGCATCAAGACCGATACCTTCCTGAGAATCGCGTACTTTATTCACCACTACTGATGCATCAAGACCCGCGTTAGCAGCGATTATACGCAACGGCTCTTCTAATGCACGTCGTACAATATTCACGCCAAACTTCTCATCGCCCGGCAATTGTCCCAATGCATCTACTGCCTTTTGAGCACGTAGTAATGCAGTACCACCACCAGAAACAATACCTTCTTCAACTGCTGCACGTGTTGCATGAAGCGCATCTTCAATACGATCTTTTTTCTCTTTCATTTCGGTTTCAGTTGCTGCACCTACTTTGATAACTGCAACGCCACCTGCCAACTTAGCCAAGCGCTCCTGCAATTTCTCTTTATCATAATCAGACGATGTGTTGGCAATTTGCATTCTGATCTGCGCAACGCGACCTCTAATCGCTTCTGGAGAACCCTTACCTTCGATAATAGTAGTATTGTCTTTAGTTATTACTATTTTTGACGCAGTACCAAGATCGTGAAGCTGTACTGATTCGAGTTTAAGACCAATATCTTCTGAAATTAATTGTCCGCCGGTTAAAATTGCAATATCTTCAAGCATTGCTTTACGGCGATCACCAAAGCCAGGAGCTTTCACTGCTGCAATGTTCAACGTGCCACGGATCTTGTTTACTACTAATGTTGCAAGCGCTTCACCTTCAACATCTTCTGCTATAATTAATAGCGGACGGCCTGTTTTTGCAACCTGCTCTAATATAGGAAGCAGGCTCTTCATAGAACTAATCTTCTTTTCAAAGATTAAAACAAATGCATGCTCAAGCATCGTTTCCATTTTTTCTGCATTAGTCACAAAGTATGGAGATAAATAGCCGCGGTCAAATTGCATACCTTCCACTACTTCCAGCTCATCTTGCATGCCTTTGGCTTCTTCGATAGTTATGACACCATCGCGACCAACGCGTTCCATCGCTTGTGCAATTTGATTACCAATTACCGTATCAGAATTAGCAGAAATGGTAGCTACTTGCTCAATCTCACGTCTACCCGTTACCGCCTGAGCTTGCGCTTTCACATAAGCAACTACTGCCGCAACCGCTGCGTCTATTCCACGCTTTAACTCCATTGGGTTTGCGCCGGCAGCAACATACTTATTACCCTCGCGGAAAATAGCTTGTGCAAGCACGGTTGCTGTTGTAGTACCATCACCTGCAACATCACCTGTTTTACTCGCTACTTCTCGCACCATTTGTGCGCCCATATCTTCTAATGCATCGCTAAGTTCAATTTCTTTAGCAACGGTTACGCCATCCTTAGTAATTAAGGGAGCACCAAATGAACGCTTAAATACTACATTGCGTCCCTTTGGCCCTAGCGTTGCTTTAACCGCATCTGCCAACGCATCTACGCCTTTGCGCATTTTTTCTCGTGCATTAACACCAAATATAATTTTTTTACCTGCCATAGTCACTCCACGACACTGTTATACATTTCGTTCAACTATATTCTAACTTATTTATTTTTCTAGTACGCCGAGAATTTCATCTTCACGAATAATTAAGTAATTTTGATCTATTTCGGTCCCTGCATACTTACCAAAGTACACGCGATCATTAATTTTGAGCGCCATTGGGATCAATTTACTTCCTTCGACAGTACGTCCCGGTCCCACCGCAATTACCACAGCTGTTTGTGCTTTTTCTTTAGCAGCCTCAGGGATAATAATCCCTCCGGCAGTAACCTCTTCGTCTACGCGTTTCACGAGCACACGATCTGCCAATGGTCTTAACTTTTCAAACATTGATCTTCTCCTGTCCAACAGATTATTGTATACACTTATTATTATAAATAAGTATAAATAAAAAGTTAAATATTTCAATGAATTTTATTTGATATGAACTGACTCATATTTTATATAGTAAAATA
>Ga0134121_10000186_pt1 | contig 73777 bp, 52 predicted proteins | sample KB301_FD_96463 | JGI IMG/M metagenome (GOLD analysis project Ga0134121, IMG submission 96463) | Terrestrial soil microbial communities without Nitrogen fertilizer from Kellogg Biological Station, Michigan, USA - KB3-0-1 | ecosystem: Environmental > Terrestrial > Soil > Unclassified ...
CGGGCATGGCAGATTTCAAATCGGGCGTGGCAGGTGGTTCACCGGGCATGGCAGATTTCAAATCGGGCGTGGCAGGTGGTTCACCGGGCATGGCAGATTTCAAATCGGGCATGGCAGGTGGTTCACCGGGCATGGCAGGTTTCAAATCGGGCATGGCAGATTTCAAATCGGGCGTGGCAGGTGATTCACCGGGCATGGCAGGTTTCAGATCGGGCATGGCAGGTGATTCACCGGGCATGGCAGATTTTAAATCGGGCATGGCAGATTTTTGTGGTTCGGGAAGGGTGCGCGGAGACGTCCCGCCGTCCCCTGGCCTGCACAGGATATCGTTCAGGGCAGGGACGTCTACGGTCCTGCCAGCTATGATCGGCCACCCATGAATCTGCAAATCGCCCTCCGTCACGACGTCGCCAGCGCCGGCGTGGGATTCGTGCTGCTTGGGCTTGGCCTGGCGGCAGGGGCACTGGCGTTTTCGCGACGGCGGGCGAACGACTGGACGCTTCTCGCCTTTTCGGTCTTCACGACTCTCTATGCCGCGCGGCTGCTCTGCGACCTGGAGGCGACGAAGCTGCTGTATGCGCCCAGCCAGCCGGCGTGGGACAAGTTCATTGTCTGTCTGAGCTATGTCATGCCGGTCGCCGCCGGGTTCCTGTTCGAGCGGCTGATGGCACCGGGCCGGCGGTGGGGAATCCGCCTTGTCTGGCAGGCTCAGGCAGTGCTGGCGGCAATCGCGATTCCCTGGGAGATTGGCTCCTCCAGGGTGGGAGTCCTGATGGGACCTTACCGGCTCCTCGTGCTGGCCGCCATCGTGATCGTCCTCTTCAACGTCTTCCGGACCAACCGGGAACCGACTCCGGACCTGGCACTCCTGCGCGCGAGCTTCCTCGTCTTCATCGTCTTCGCGGTCTATGAGAACCTCCGCGGCCTGGGCCCGATCCCACCGGGCGCGAACGTGGAGCACTTCGGGTTCATGCTTTTCGTCTGCGGACTGGGAACGGTGGCGGCGAGGCGCGTCTTCGGCGACCAGGAGCGGTTGACGGAGATCCGCCAGGAGCTCGCGACGGCGCGGGCGATTCAGGAATCCATCCTGCCCCGCGAGGCGCCGCGGATCGACGGGCTCGATCTCGCCTTTCGTTACCTGCCGGCGGCCGAGGTGGCGGGCGACTTCTACGAGTTCCTGCCGGGAGAGGGGCGGCGGCTCGGCATCCTGGTGGCAGACGTCTCGGGCCATGGAGTGCCCGCGGCGCTCGTCGCCTCGATGCTGAAGGTGGCCGTGGCGTCGCAGGCGGCCCACGTCGCCAGCCCGGGCCGGCTGCTGTCGGAGATCAATGCCATATTCCACGGCAAGCTGAAGAACCAGTTCATCACCGCCCTCTATGTCTACCTGGACCTCGAAGGCGGCAGCCTCGCCGCCGCCAGCGCCGGCCATCCGCCGCCGCTGGTGTGGCGGCACGCCTCGGATCAGGTCGAGGAGCTCCCGCCGGGCGGCGTCGTCCTCGGCCGCCTGCGCCGCGCCGCCTATCCCGAGATCACCGTTCCCGTGTCGCCCGGCGATCGCATCCTGCTTTTCACGGACGGCATTCCGGAAGCCCTGAGCCCCGGCGCCGAGATGTTCGGCGAGGAGCGCCTCCGGAGAGTCCTCGCCAACCACGCCACCCAGTCCGCCGAAGCCACAGTCGACGCGCTCGTCGCCCAGGTCGCGGCCTGGACGGGCCGGACCGCGGCGTTCGATGACGATCTGACTCTGGTGGCGGTGGGAATCGGCGAGCCGGGCCCATAGGCGTTGACTTTCTGCCGGAGGGGGCCCCCCCAAGACCCCTCATCACCCCGACCCTCTTCTCCCATCGCCCTCCCCCCGACCGGGAGAAGAGGGAGGGTGCCCGCCGGGAGCATTTGACTGTATCGGCGACATCGCCGCCCTCGGAGACGCCCCACCGGGGTTCCCCGTCGGGCGTCTCTACCTTGGGGACGCCTTACGAGGGAATCCAACCGCCGACGCGGGTGCGGAACGCCGGCTGTTCTCCCTCTTCTCCCGGTCGGGGGGAGGGCGATGGGAGAAGAGGGCCGGGGTGATGAGGGGTCTTGGGCGGGGGACCTCTGAGCCAGCAACGTTGGCGCCTATCAGCTGGGAGAGGGAGTGGTCAGTCTGTAGAAGAGTGAGGGGAACGCCCCCGAAGGGGCGTTCTACCACTGCGAGGATCTCTCAGCGCTGGATGGTGAAGTTCACCGTCAGCGTGTAGTAAACCTTCACGGGCCGACCATTGAGCAACGCGGGCTTGAAGCGCCACTGCCGGATGGCATCCATGGCGGCCACGTCGAGTTGCATGGGCAGACCGCGGATCAGTCGCACGTGAGTCACCTGGCCTTGCTCGTCAATCACCGCCTCTACGATTACCGCTCCCTGAACGGCCGCCCGGCGCGCCAACTCGGAGTAGCGGGGCTGGACCTGGTGGATGACCTCCGGCTTGGTCATGCCGAAGGAGAAGACAAGGGGCGCGTTGCTGATGCCCGGGCCAGGGCCAGGACCCTCGCCAACTCCGGGTCCACCGATTCCTGGCCCGCCCGGTCCCGGACCTTCGCCGATGCCGATTCCAAGGTTGGGCCCCTCGCTGCCGGAACCGGTGGTAGTGACGGTCTGCGCCTCCTCGTGCATGGTGGCCGCCGTTGGCGGCTTGTCAGGCACGTTCTCTGCAGTGATCTGCACGACCTTGGTGGGGTCCTGCTTCACCGCCTCCTTCTTGATCTCCTGGGTCGGAGCCTTGGGCTTCGGACCACCGCCGGGAGGAGGCGGAGGAAGCGGCAGGCTCACGGTGAACACCTCGGTGAGCTGTGGCTCCTGCACGGAGCCGACGTTCCAGTAGCTCGCGAAGGCGAAGGCGGTCAGGCCCACGACGTGCAAGCCAACCGCGATGGGCAAGGAGAGCCAACGGCGACGGGGTGAAGACTTCGCTTCAAGGTCAATGAGAGAGTGCTCGAACATGATCCACCTCCAGGTCCCGGATTCTGTTATCCCTTCGTTCCCTTGTCCTCGCCCCAGCCCACGGGGCGGGGGTCGTTCGGAGCGCTCCTGTACGAATAAGACTGGTGAGGCCTTGAATTGGTTCCTGGTGGCAATGCCGGAGCCATTCGGCGTGTTGTCTGTGAAAGGACCTCCTTCGCCGGGGGTCGACTTATGCGGGGCGCCTGATATCTTTGCCGGACCGTAACGCCGGCCATGCCAGGCGTCGCGCGCGAACAGTTCTTTTATTGGAGGCTGGAATGCCGGATTCTCACCCGAGCCCGACGCACTTGCGGTCAGCGCTCTTCGTCGATTTTGACAACATCTACCTTGGCCTGCAGCGCGAAGATCCGGTGGCCGCCGAGCAGTTCGCCACCGACCCCGGCCGCTGGCTGCTCTGGCTGCAGGACAAGCTCCCCACCCACGACGGAGAAGGGCGCAGGCGGATGATTCTCTTTCGCCGCTGCTACCTCAATCCCTCGCAGTTCGGCCGCTTCCGTCCCTACTTCACCCGCTCGGCGTTCGAGGTGGTGGACTGCCCGCCGCTCACCAGCGGCGGCAAGACCAGCGCCGACATTCACATGGTGATGGACCTGCTGGATACGCTGAGCCATGCGACCCGCTTCGACGAGTTCATCCTGCTCTCGGGCGACGCCGACTTCACGCCGGTGCTCTTGCGTCTCTCCAAGCACGACCGGCGTACCGCCGTGCTCGCCATCGGACCGGCCTCGGTGGCCTACAAGGCGGCCTGCGATCTGCTGATCGACCAGGACACCTTCCTGGAGGAAGCCATCGGTGCGACGCCGGGCCAGGCCTTGCGCACCGCCTCGGGGCCCTCCGCCACTTCGGCGATGAGCGAGCTCCTGCGCCGGATCGCCGACAAGATCTACGAGCGGGCGAGCGCCAGCGGCGAGCTGGTCGCCACCGAGCTGCCGCCCATCTTCCGCGAGTTCCCGGAGTTCACGGCGAGCACCAACTGGCTGGGCTTCAACAGCTTGCGCAATATGACCACCGGCGTGATCCAGACGCGCCAGGACCTCGTCATGGTGGACGGCGATCCCTGGCGGGTAGGCCTCATGACCGAGGGCGAGACGCCCGAGACCGACCCCGACCAGGGACGGCCGGTCCCTGTGCCGCGATTCCTCCCACCCGCCGACCGCGGCCACTTGATCGAGGAGATCCTCGTCTTCGTCCGCTCGGTGGTGGACTCTTCGGACTCAGCAGTGCCCATGGCGCGGGCGGCGCAGATGGTGATCAGCCGCTTCGGCGAACAGGTGCTATCGACCCGCTGGGCAGGCGCCGGCACCTTCCGCGATCTGCTGGAAGGGCGGGAGAATCCGGGCTTCGCCATCTCGGCCCTGAAGCCCGGCTACATCTACGATCCGGCCCGGCACCAGCTCCCGATCGACGGCCGCCCCGAGGAGCTGGTGGGCGACCCGGAGCTGAACTCGCTCGCCTATCGCGTGCACCAGCTCACGGACACGCCCTACCTGACCCGCAGCGAGTACTCCCGCGTCTTCCGCCTCACCGCCGAGGAAGTCAGCGAGCACAGCTATTTCCTGACCCGCACCTCGAAAGCGGTGCGCGACCGCTGCATCGAGGAGGGCTCGCCCATCGCCCGGGCCAGCGTCAACTTCATTCTGCGGGGCATCACCTTCGGCGGCCATCGCTTCGGCCAGAGCGTCCCCGAGGACCCGCTGGCCCTCGCCTCCTGCTTCTTCCGCAACGTCCTCAGTCTTTGCGACAGCGCCGGCATCTCCCTCGACGCGGCCGAGATGCAGACGCTCTCGGACTGGATTCTGGGCGATCTGAAGCGGGCTGAGGGACTAGGAGCCCAAGAAATCGCTGAAGGTATCGAAGATTACGACGAGGACGAGGAGGACGAGTTCAATCGGCTGCCGGTGACGGTGGGAGTGACACCGGACGACGAGGACGGGAATGGCTAGTCCCCGATGAGTTGGGAGGCCGGAGAGGACGAGCTTCGCGCTCTCCAGTCGCTCTCCGCACCGGACCGGGCCGTCCACCTCGTCCAACTGGTTGCCGACTGGGAGGAAGCCTGGGGACTTCTGGACGATGAAGGCTGGGTCGTGGCGAAAGAGACCGACGCCTTCCCTCTTTGGCCTCACCCCGATCTGGCCCGCGACTGCGCCCAAAACAACTGGGAGGGCGCCCAGCCCGCGGCGATTTCCTTGGACGACTTGATCGAAGAGCTTCTTCCGCTGCTCGAAGAAGACGGCCTGCGCACGGCCCTCTTCCCCACCCCAGGAGATCCGGGCGTTCTCCTCACTGCCGCCGAGTTTCGGCAGCGGTTGGAGAGGGAGCTGGAGTTGGGCGCCTGAACAGGCCGGCTAGTCCCTGATACGATGTCAGGATGCAGTCCGTCCTGCCGATCGAGATCGTCGTGCCCAGAGAGCTGCCCTTCCTGGAGAGCATCTCGTGGTTCGATCTCCAGTTCCGTCAGCTGTCGCCGCTGGACATGCTGCGCCGCTACGAAGCCGGCTGGCGCTACAAGGGTGTCATCGCTGATCCATCTCCCGATGAGTTGAGCTTCATCCGGGAGCTTGTGAAGCGTTTCGGAAGCTATCTCGATGTTTGAGCGCGAACCGCACCGTAACGTCCAGGCTCTGCTCAACTCGCTCGATTCCCGAAAGCTGTCCCGCTGCAAGTTTCTCTTTGGCGGCGGCACGAGGATCGTACTCGAGCTGGACGAGTATAGGGAGTCCCATGACGTCGATTTTCTCTGCTCCGACCCTGAGGGTTATTCCGAGCTGCGATTTGAAGCGTCGGCAGGTGGATACTCGGCTCTCTTTCTTCGCAACGCAAGCGTGGATCTCGGTTTTCCGCGTGAGATGCGAATCGATCAGTACGGCATCCGTTTTCCAGTCGCGATCGCTGGAGACTTGATTCGGGTCGAGCTCATCCGAGAAGCCCGGATCGAGCTCGATCCAGGTACGGTGCCGGCCTGGGCTCCTGTGGATTGCCTTTCTTACACCGACTGCTACGCGGAAAAGCTCCTGGCAAATGCGGACCGCTGGGCTGACCGGCAGGTTCTCTCGCGGGACCTGATTGATCTCAGCGTCTTACGGCATCGCCTCGGACCCATACCGGCGGCAGCCTGGAAGAAGGTCGAAGCGGCTTATCGGACCGCTGCCCATGATGATCTCTCCAAAGCCCTCTCCGCCTTCGGCCAGGATTCACAACATCGGCAACGATGTTTCGAGGGCCTGCAAATCAGGGACACTCAAAGAATTATGGAAGGGTTGTCCCTCCTGGCCCAGGATCTGGCCGCGGCCGCCCTCTCCTGAGCCCACCAAGCTTCTCCCTCACCGGCACATCGGCACATCTCCGCTGGCCGGCTTGGCCGGGCCCGGGCCGGGGAGGGTGCTGTTGATGTAGCCGACGAGAAAGAGGATGAAGTTCGGGTTGTAAATGTCGTTGTGGCCGTTGATGAGGTTCCCAGGAGCACTGGCCACGATGTAGGGAACGTTCTTGTTGTTCGCGTTGATCGGCTGCAGAATCACGTCTTCCCGCAAGGCGTGCACGCTTCCTGCTCCTTCTTTCAGCTTGGCTTGATCCTGGCTGTGGCCCGACACGATTGGGCCGTTGTTGACGGCGGGCGCTACCGCGTAAACCGGATACGAACAGTCGCACCTGGCTCGAACCAGCCCGCTCTTTTGCTCCCCGACCAGATCGCAATGTTCCAAAGCCTTTTGATCCGTGAGCGGCGGCGTGTCGGCCGGTTTCTCTTCCTTGCCATTGAAGATCAGGCGATGCGTCGTGTACGGGGCGTAGTGACCGAGCCCGGTGATCTGAGCACCTCCCTCGCCCCATGCGCCGGGATGCCAGGCCAGCCAGAGCATGCGGCCGGCTGGGAAGGCGACACCCACCGCCTTGTCGGCGGTGGAGGCCACAGTCAGCAACACCGGGCGCTGATCGGATGAGTAGCTGCCCGGGGCCGTGACGTCCTCCGCGAAAAACTGGTACCGCTTCGCCTCGAACGCCGGATTGACGAGGACGACGAGGTCGCCAACGCCGCTGCGGACCGGCTTCTCTCCGCCCTTGCACGCCGGATAGCCAACTCCGTGCTTGCCGGCGTACTCCGAGACGCTGAGACTCTCCATCGCCGAGTAGACGAGCGCGCCGCCAAAGCTGTGGCCAACCGTCACCATGTTCACGTAACGGCTGCCGCCGGACGCTTCGCGCACCTCGCGGTCGAGATCGCGCTGCATCTGACCGAGCTCGAGGAGCAGGTCTCTGCCGGCGAGCGAACCGACGCGCTGCGCCGCAGCCTTGCGACTGAAGAACGTGAAACCGGTGAGTTGATGCGCCGACTCCCCGCGCCACCCAATGTAGATTCCGAAGACCGGTCCCTTATTGGCGCGATCGCTCTTGCGCCGGACCAGTCCTTCCATCACCCGCCGATAGCAGGAGAGATTCTCGTCGCAGACTTTCGCCCGATGATGCCAGCCGTGGACGAAGGTCACGACCACCGCGCCCGGACTCGAAGCCGACGCGACATCGCCGCCGCGGGACACGCGCTTCAGCTCGCGAAAGACTTCGTCACGCTGGCGAATATCCTTGACGTGGCCGTCGTCGCTCAGCTCGATGACGCCGATGGTGAATTCCTCGTTTTCCGGCGTGACAAATTTCTCGATCGAACGATCACGGAAGAGGCGCTCAGCGCATTTCGTGGCGCCCTGGCCATCGGGTATGTCCTTTCGCGCTTCGAGATCGCTGACCTGGATTGGAGGGACGGGACCGAACGTCCCGCGGTACTGGGTGGTCGAGGTGGATCCACACCCGGCCACCAAGAGAAACGAAAGCGCGGCGAAGCACAGGCGAGCGGTCCGCATGAAAACCTCCTTCGGGCACGAGGATGGTGATGACTTCTTTACAGGGTAACGAATCTACGCAAGGGGAGTCAATGACATGCGTAGTGGCGCATAGGGCGCAAGGTGCTGGTGCACGTCGGAGCGTAAGGCTTCTTTACGGGTAGTAGCCGCTGATGGTCCGTGCCTCCACGCCGGGCTTGTCCACTCGCACCTGCACGGCGCGGAAAGCCTCGCCGGGCGAGGTATTCGAGGATTGATACGTGAGGCGGTAGCGCGAGCGCAGGTCCTTCTCGATCGCGGTGTAGATGCCAGGCAAGTCCGACAGCGATTTGACGAAGAAGCTCTGTCCTCCCGTCTCTTTGGCAAGGCGGGAGAGATGCTCCCTGGCCTCGCCGCGAGGGAGATCGATGCCAAGGACAAAGATGGCCATACCTGCCCGCCGAGCGCTTACCAGGACGTCGTCGAAGTGAAAGCGGCTGGTGCGGTCCTCGCCATCGGAGAGGACGATCACGGCCCGCTGTCCGGAGGCGCCTCCAAGGTAGTGAAGGGAGAAGACGACGCTGTCCCAAAGGGCGGTTTCGCCGTCCGCCATCAGTCCGTCGAAGCCCGCAGCGAGGGCCGCCAAGTCGGCAGTGAGCCCAACAACCACCCGCGGCGCCTGGTTGAAGGTGATGACAGCCGCCTGGTCCTTCGGATGAAGAGTCTGGCGCAGAAAGGCGAGCGCCGTGTCGCTGACGTTTTTCAGCCGCGGCTGCATGGAAGCCGAGCTGTCGACCAGCGTCACCAGCCGTAAGGGCATGTCGTCGCTACGTTCGACCTGACGGAGTGACTGGCGAACTCCGTCCTCGAAAACCTGGAAGTCGCCGACCCCCAGACCTTCGAAAGGCCTGCCAGCGCGGTCGCCGGCGTTGGCGTACAGCTCGACGAGGCGGATGTCCATTTTCTCCGATGGAACCGGAGAGTTGAGGAGCACTACGTCCTCAGCCGAGGTGCCGTCGCTGAGATAGGCGACGGCGCGCAGATAGCTCATCGCTCCGGAATTCGGCAGTACCAAAGGGTGAACGAAGGGTGGTTGGTAGAGCGTGGCCACCCGTTGCTCGCCCAGGTAAAGCTCAACGCGGTCAATATTGCGCTTCTCCGGGGCATCGACGACGATCCGTGCGTGCAGGCTCTGGCGGTAGGAACGGCCCGGCAGGGGCTCGACCAGATGCACGGCGAACCGCTGAGATCCGGCATTGACCACCACCTCGTCGCTCGCCAGCGCCTTGCCGCCGCGGTCGAGGCCCTGAGCAGTGAGCTTGTGCGTCCGCGGCACCTTCCCGAGGTCGATTTGCACCGTGTAGGGCGGATAGTTCCGAGTCAGCAGGGGCTTGCCGTCGAGCGCGAAGGCAACGCGCGTGATCTGCGCCTCCTCCGGCAATCCAGGGGCGCCATCGACTCGCGCCTCGAAGCGCTGAATGCCGGTGAGGAGCTGGCCGGATGGGGCGTCGATCCGCAGACCTGGACGGGGAGCGGAAAGCTCGGCGTCGGCTTCGGCGAAGATCCGGCGGACCTCTGTCCCCGCAGCCGCGGGGCTGCCCGCCAGGGACGGGACGGCCGGATCAGGAAGTTTGCTCAGCACGACGAGCTCCCGCTCGCCCGCGAAGACGCTGGACGACGCCGGAGCCTCCATCTTCACCTCCAGCCGGTAGCGGCCGGGCTGCAACCGGCGTTCGAAGACCAGAGGCCAACTCGCGGTCACCGACTGCAACCCGTCGAAGCGGTAGCGGAAGGCGTCGATCGTCTCGGCGCCGCGCAGCACACGGCCGCTCAGGATCACATCCCGCGGAGCTCCAGTCATCGACACGGCCCCGTCGGGCTTCACCATCACCCGCACCAAGCCGTCGCCTGACCGGCCAGGAAATTCGACGTCCAGGTGGGCTGGTAGAACGGCGCCACTCCCGGGGGAGTCGGCCACGACGATCGTCCTGGGATGGAAGTCCGAGACCCACTCCCGGGGCCTGGGTGCGTTCCATGCCCGCCGGGCGACAATGTCGCAGCCCGCCGTTCCCGCTTCGCGGAGCCAGGTGAAAGCCTCGGCAAGGGCCGGATCGCCGTCGCACTTTCGCGCTCGTGCTACGGCGACAAGGTCTGGCCCCTCGCCGGGTAGCCAGAGCTTGGACGTTCCTCCCGAGGGGCCGGTAAGGAAGGTGAGCACGATGCGATATGGGATCTGGAATCGAGGCTCGTAGGTCCAGAGCTCCAGCGCTGTGCCGCCGCAAGTGCCGAGCACGATGGAATCCGGCTCGCCGTTGAGCATGAAGATGCGAGCGCGATCGTCCCGTGTGCCTCCCCAGCGACGGCGGGCTTCCGGCAGACGTGCTTCCCAGCGCTCCCGTGCCTCGTTGCGGGGCGTCTGGGGAAACGGATCGCGCACCTCCCAGAAGCGGCGGATGAACGCGTCACGATCCGTGTCGGCGGCGAGCGCCAGGAACGCATCACGCTCGCGGGGCGTGATCAGCGGGCCCACCTCGTCGAGCCAGGCACGGAGCCGCTCAGGGAGCGGCTCCGGCGCGGCAGCGAAGAGATTGGAGAGGGATAGAAAGGGGATGAAGAAGCAGAGAACCCAAGTGAAAGGAATTTTCCGCAGCACACTCACCTCCAGCGAGCCGAGAACCTTCACGGGCTGGACTCCCAGCAAGAGACATGCCTTATTTCGGCGTCTTACCGTCCAGCTCCTCGATCAACGCATCCGAGGCCGGACGCTCGCTTCGGAGACGTTGCGCCACCTGCTCGGCCTGACGGAGGACGCGCAGGACGTTGCGGCCGGCGAGCTTGCCAATCTCCTCGTCCGTCCAGCCGCGGCGGAGAAGCTCGGCGAGGAGCGCCGGGTAGGTGTCCACGCCTTCGAGCCCGAGAGGCACACTGGTGATGCCATCGAAATCCGAGCCGATTCCCAGGTGATCGATGCCCGCCACCTTTCGGACGTGCTCGATGTGATCGGCCACCTGCTCGAGCGTGGCTCGCGGCGCCGGGTGCTGGCCGCGCCAGGCCTCCAGGCCCTTCTTCACCGCCTCCGGATCGCCCGGATTGAGCGTCTTGAGCCGGGTTTCGGCGGCGTCCTGATCGGCGTTCCACGACCGCGCCGCTTCGGACGTAAACGTGGGTACGAAGCTCACCATCACCACGCCGCCGTTGGCCGGCAGCAGCTTCAGCACGTCGTCCGGGACGTTGCGGGGATGGGCGTCCAGGGCGCGCGCCGAAGAGTGGGAAAAGATCACCGGGGCCTGGGCGACGGCGAGAGCTTTCTTCATGGTCTCCGCCGAAACGTGCGAAAGGTCGACCAGCATCCCAAGCCGGTTCATCTCGCGCACCACCTCCTCGCCGAAACGGGTGAGACCGCCATGCTTGGGCTCGTCGGTGGCCGAGTCCGCCCAGTCGGTATTCTTCGAGTGGGTGATCGTCATGTAGCGGGCGCCGGCCGCATAGAGCAGGCGCAGGGCGGCAAGAGAGTTGTGGATCGAGTGGCCGCCCTCCATGCCGATCAGCGAAGCGATGCGGCCGGCCTGGTGGATTCGCTCGACGTCGGCCGCGGTGCGGGCCACCTCGAACGTGTCCGGGTAGCGCTCGGCCAGGCGATGGACGTCGTCGATCTGCTCCATCACGGCCTGGATGGCATCCGCGCCGGTGATCTCGACCGGCACGTAGACCGACCAGAACTGGCCGCCGACGCCGCCTCGGCGCAAACGCGGGATGTCGGTGTGCAGAGGCGGGTCGAGCCTCGTGGTGCCGGCGCGAAGGTCGATCTTCTCCAGGTGATTCTGTACCCGCTTGCGGTACTCCCACGGCAGGTCGTTGTGGCCGTCGATGAGCGGCACCTTGTCGAGCAGCTTGCGCGCCCGCTCGACGAGGGCGGGGTCCGCCGCCTTATGGGCCGCCTCCTGCGGCATTGCCGTCGCGGCGGTCGCGGCCATCGTCAGACCGAGCCCCAGGGCCAGCCAGCAGAGCTTTTGCATATCGTCTCCCTCGGGTCGAGAGTCTTGGGGAAAAGCGGGGGCATTCTATGACGTCTCCTCCCATTCTGGACCGCCTTGCGATAGTGTTACAGCATTCCAAATTCTTCAGGAGCTACCATGGACTTATCCCATCCCTTCCGTCCCGAGGATTTTGCCGTCTATGACCCCGAGAGGATGGGAAAGAGCACGCTCTTCGAATCGGACAGATTGCTGGTCGGTTTGAACGCCTTCGAGCCCGGCCAGGAGCACAAGCTGCATGCCCACTCCGGCATGGACAAGGTCTACCACGTGCTCGCCGGCAGCGGCGTCTTCCTGCTGGCGGGACGGGAGGAACCGATGACCGCGGGGGTGATGCTCATCGCTCCCGAAGGGATGATGCATGGCATCCGCAACACCGGAAAAGAACGGCTGCTGGTGCTGGCGATCCTGGCGCCGTCGCCGTGAGGTGTGTCTAGAATATCCATGGGAAGCATTCGACGCCGCTGCGTCAAGCCGTCGTGAGCCGGACCGATCACCGCTCCGTCTGGACCCGGAACGGCCGACAGAGGTCCGTCTACCAAGTGGATCGGCGCCACGACCCGGGCTCCCGGCGAACCTCACCGGTCCCTGGCGCCTTCCAGTAGGGCGGCCCGAGTCGCCGAGGCCTGCAACTCCTCTGCGATCAGGGTCTCAAGCTCGGCTTGCTCGTCAGGAGGCAGGGTGTCTCCCTGGTCACGCAGGGTACGCCAACGCCCCATCAACGCCGCCAGTCGCTGTTGCTGGGCCGCCGTGAAGAAACGATCAGGGCTCAAACCTGGCTCAATCATCCATGTAATCGCCAGATCAATGTACGTGCCTCAGATACGAACACAACCAAGTTTTTCGAGTTGCCTGCCCCTACTTCGCAGCCTTCGCCGCCGAAGCCCCCGTAGTCACAATCCCCTTCGTTTCATCCACCGTCACCACTTGGTTGGCGGGCACATTGGTGAAGCGCTGCTTGGCGCCGCTGGGCCACTCCAGCTCCAGGGTCTGTACGACTTTGTCTGCGCCGAGGCCGAAGGTGGGGGCGATTTCACTTTGCGAGCAGTAGGAGGAGCCGGTATGCACCGTCGCCCACTGCTTGCCTCCGGCGCTGGCCACGCGCACCACGGTGCCGAGACCGTCGCGGTTGGATTTCGTGCCCACCGTCTTCACTCGCAGCCAGTGATTGGCATTGCCGCCGTCGTTGCGAAACACGACGGCCGGACCGTGGTTGGTGGTAAACACGACGTCGAGGTCGCCGTCGTTGTCGAGATCGCCGTAGGCCGCGCCGCGAGCCACCATGGGACGAGGGAAGTCGGCGCCAACCGAGGCCGGGGTGAACTTGCCCTTGCCCAGATTGCGGAAGAGGAGCGGCGGCTCCTTGTACTGGATCCGCGGCTGGACGCGGTTGATCTCCTCCTCGAGGTGACCGTTGGCGGCCAGGATGTCCGGCAAACCGTCGAGATCGTAGTCGAAGAAGAAGACGCCGAAAGTGAGCGTGAGCAGGCTCGCCTGACCGACTGTGGAGGAAGGCGCCTCGTCCACGAACACGCCGCTCCCTTCGTTGTGATAGAGGGCCAGCATCTCGTTGGTGAAGTTTCCCACCAGAAGATGCGGCCTGCCGGAGCGGTCGTAATCGGCAGCGTCGACGCCCATGGCGCCGCGAGCCGTCCCTTCCTCGGAAAAGGCGACGCCTGCCTCCAGAGCCTCGTCTTTGAAGGTGCCGTTGCCCAAATTGCGGTAGAGCTTGTTGGGCTGCGTGTCGTTGGCCACGAAGAGATCAGGCCAGCCGTCGCCGTTGTAGTCGAGCACGGCGACGCCGAGCGACTTGCTGTTGGGATCGCCGATGCCGGCCTTCTGGCTGACGTCCTCGAACTTGCCGCCGCCCAGGTTGCGATAGAGCTTCGACGAGGTCCCCTTATAGGACTCCGGCGTGCAATAGGACTTGGTGGACCCGTCGAGAGAGCACCACAGGTCTTTGTCCCGGCTCCACTGCACGTAATTGGCTACGAACAGATCGACTTTGCCGTCGCGATCGTAGTCGAGCCAGGCGGCGCTGGTGCCGAAGCTCACGTTCCTGATGCCGGAGAGGGAGGTGACGTCTTTGAACTTGCCGCCTCCTTCATTGTGGAACAGCCGGTCGCCATCCAAAGAAGTGATGTAGACGTCCTCGCGGCCGTCATTGTCGTAGTCGGCTACGGCCACTCCCATGCCGTACGTCTGCACGTCGAGGCCGCTGCCCTTGGTGACATTGGTGAAGGTGCCATTGTGATTGTTGTGGAACAGGGCGGGCAGCGAGGTACGGCTCTTTGGGTCCCAATCGCGGCCATTGATCAGCAGAATATCGAGCCAACCGTCGCCATCGGCGTCGAAGAGCGCGACGCCGGAGCCCAGCGACTCAGGCAGGTATTTCTTCCCCGACCGGCCGCTATTGTGGGTGAATTTCACTCCTGACGAGGCCGTAATGTCAGTCAACGTGACAGCTTTCACGGGCGCGGGGCTCTTGCCGGTATTCGGAGCCTTGGAGGGAGCCGCGGCGCCGAGAGCCAGCACCGGGATCAGACCGGCGGAGACGGCGAGCAGACGCTTCGCAGCGGTCTTCAAGCTCAACCTCCTGCAATCGCCGACGACTCGGTCGTCCGCGGAATGGTGTTCAGGGGAACGCTCTCGTGCTCGTGAATCGGCTGCCGTTCGTTGTTGTTCTCCGGGCTCAGCATGCGGGGCCGCGCCGTAATGGCCTGCGACGATTCCTCGGCCTTGAAACGGCGGAAGAGCTTCGCCTCCCGTTCGGCCCGTTGGGCGTCTCCCAGACCGCGGGCGCTGAGCATGGCGGTGTAGTGCATCTGCACGTCCTCGGGATCGACGGCGCAGACCTGATCGAGCACCTGCAAGGCTTCCTTGTACTGCCGTTTGAGGAACAGGATGCGAGCCAGCTGATTGAGCGCCACGCGATCGCGTGGGAACTTCGCCGTCACCTTGCGCAGCGAGACGAGGGCGCCGTCGTAGTCGCCGTCGGCCTTCTGGATCATGGCGTTGAAGAAGTGCGTGCGCGGCAGGTCGGCGTTGATCGCCAGCGCCTTCTGAATGAACGGTTTCGCCGCCTCCATCTCGCCCTCGCGAATGAGCGCCCGGGCGACGTTGAGCCAGCCGTCGGCGTAGCCGGGTTCGGCTTCGGTAACCTTTTTGAAGGCGTACTCGGCCCCCTTGATATCCCCCTGCAGGAGCAGGCCGATCCCCCAGTCGTTCCACCGCTCGCGATCCTTCTTCTCCACCCGCGGCTGCCAGTCCGCGCCGCGGCCAAGCGACAGGCTGGCCTCGGCGCTGGCCACCGTGACGATCGGCAAGTCGGGAATCTCGCCCTTGATCTTGCCCGAGACGTTGGCCGGAATGTTGGCCTTGTCGAACGAGTACTCGGCATTGTTGTAGTGAGCCGTGATCAGTCCTGGCGCTTGCCCGGGTTTCGGCTGGCCGGCGTAGACGAACTGCGTGTAGTAGTGAGAGAACTTGCGGTAGTTGAGCTTCGCCGTCAGCGTGATGGGACCTACGGCGTCGGCAGGGATCTTCATCCGGTAGTGGGCGACGTCGGCGGCGCCAGGCGGAATCAGGCGCGTGTAAAGCACGCTTCGCGCCTGCCAGGCGTTGCGCTTGTTGATGTAGTTGCCCTCGGCGTCGAGCTGATAGGAGCGGTAGAAATGCGCTCCGGGCTCGACCGGCCCCTTGCCGCCGTCCTCGACACGGCCGCTCCAGAAGACGACGCGACCGTTGGCGTCCTTCCCCTGGAGCTCAAGCCAGACGTCGAAGGCATCCACCGTGCCACCGGGGAAAAAGTGGCCGATGGAGCGGGTGCGGACGACGACGTCGACCCGCACCGTCGAGCCCGGCTCGAGAGGCGGCGCGGCCTTGTCGATGGGCGCCGCCACCTTGCCCACGTCGCGCAGCAGCACTGCGCCGCTCTGCTCCGCCTCCTCTCCCACCGCGAAGGTTGACGCGAGCTTGGGAGCGTTGTCGGTCGCCGCCCGCCGCACCATCACCGTTTCGCCCTTCGTCTCCGTGGTCGGCGAGGCGGCGAAGATATCGACCGTGATGAAGCCCGACTTCAGGAACTTCTCGGTAACCGCCATCTGTTCCTTGTCCTGGTTGACGTAGGCCAGGGCGGTATTCGCCGCCGGAAAACGATGGGAGTGGACCTTTCCACCTTTGTTTCCGGGGTCGTTCGAGTCGACCAGCGGCATGTGGCAGCCGCCGCAGTTCTTCGATTCCGGCGGGTAGTAGAAGGAACGGGCCCCCTGGCCGGAGACGCCGCTCGCCTGCCAGGCATCGTAGTCGTTGAAGCCGCGGAACCAGCGGTAGGAGTTCACCGGCACGTCGAGGTGGACCTTGTGGCAGGAGGCGCAGAATTCCGCCGTGTCTTCGCGCATGAAGGGCTTCATGAACGTCCGTTTGTGCGGCTCGGGATCGAGGTAGGTCAGGAAATGGTTGGTCTTGCGAATGAGCGGGTTCTTGCTGCTCATCAGCTCGTGGAGGGCCGGGTACTCTATGGTGTAGTCACCATTTCCCATCGAGCTGTGGACGCTGGTGATGGCGTGGCAGGAGGTGCAAGCGAGGCCGGCCTGCGACTCCGGTGTGTCGATCTGTTGCTTGATCGGCCGCTCGAAACGGCCATTGAAGAACACTGCGTGATCGTGGCAGCCGGCGCACCATTTACTCGGCTGTGTGCCTATCGTGTCCTGCATGTACTCGATCGACTTGCGGTAGAACTGATTGTTGAACGACGCGAAGTGGTGGGCCGAGCTGTTCCATTGCTTGTAGATGTCCTGATGGCACTCGCCGCAAGCCGCGGAGTCCATGAAGAAGTTCGACGGAATGATGCCGCCCACATTGGTGCTGGCGGATGACGGGAAGAAAGGCGATTTCGGGCCGCCGCCCTCCTCGTTCATAGAGGTGGGGACGACCATCGGGTTGTAAATATGATTCTCCGGGTTCGGACGGGCCTGGTGATAGATCGCCGTGACAGCTGGGACGAGAACGAGCAGCGCTACAGCCGCGGCAAAAGCCTGACGGAACCGGCCCCAACCTCCCCCTTGGGCTCCCCGGCGCCAGATCCAGGCACCCACGGCGGCTACGCCAAGGCCGGCGGCCACCACGTGGGCCCAGTAAACGGGCCGGTTCCGCAGGACGTTGCCGTCCACGGCCAGCCACAACCCCGCCAGCAAGGCCAGCAGGAAAAAGATCGCGGCCGGAACCAGCCCCGTCCTCATCTCCGGCCGCCGGACCAGAAGCACGGCGAGCATCACCGCCAGAACCAGCCCCAGGAGGAGGTGCACAAGGACGTTGCCCATGTAAAAGATGGTCGGCGAGGCGAACGCCGTGATGTAGGCCGTGTTCAACAGCAACACGACGAATAGGAGGGCCGTCCACTTCAGGAAAGCGCCAGGTCGGTTCTCCATCTCAACCTCCTGTCGGATCAGGCTTTCGAAATCAGATCTTTGTTACACCCGAGCCCACCCGAGCCCCTCGATGGCCGTCGAGTCCCATTTTGCATACAATTGCCACAAGAAGTCCAGCCGAACAATCCCGATAATCCTTAATATAACGATCTACCTCACGCTCCACTGCTTGTGCTGTTGAACGGAGAGCCGCCACGGCGGGTTGTCCCGGCACAGGCGGATGCACCAGTCGAGGGTCCGGCGGTCGAGCTCGGCGCCGTCGAAAGCCGGGGAAATCAGGTAGTGCTCGGCCTCCACGACCGTCTTGGGGATCGCCTGGCCGTAGCCGCGGACGTACTTGACCTCGTGAGCCCGCCGTTGGCGGATGGCATGCTCGGCCACCTTCGGACTGACGGTAATCCAGTCGATTCCAACCGGCAGCTCGACGCTGCCGTTGGTCTCGATGGCCAGCAGGAAGCCTTCAGCGTGAAGAGTATCGATGAGCTCAGAGTCGACCTGGAGAGCCGGCTCGCCCCCGGTCAGGATCACCCAGCGGCACTCCGCAGAGAGCGCGCGCATCTCCGCCACGATCTCGGGAAGCGTCATCGACCGGCCGGACTCGAACTCGGTGTCGCAGTCGAAGCCGTGGGTTTCCACCCGGCACTCCAGATTGCAGCGCGAGAAGCGCAGGAACAGGTTGGGCGTGCCGGAGCGTACGCCCTCCCCCTGCAGACTGTAGAAGATCTCGTTGACCCGGTAGCGCTCCACGCCCCTACTTTAGCCGAGGAGCCGCAGATCCACGTAAGGCGGCGAGGGTTGGATGGCCGAGAAGTCGTTTTCCATGATGGCGACTTCCCCTATCCTTTCGACTTCCTTGAAGCCGGCGAAGCGGTAGGTGATCAGCATCTGGCGGTTGCGGTCGTTGGAGACGAACTCGGCGCGCAGTTTGACTCCTGCCTCCTTCGCCCGCCGCAGGAGTTGGTGGATCATGATCGTCCCGACTCCCTTGGACATGACGCGGCACGACATCAGCAGGAGCTTTACAGTCCAGACCTCGGCATCCTTCTCCACCAAAGACAGACCAATCTTGCCGTACGCGCCGTGCCGGTCCTCGAGACTGGCGATGAGCAGCTCGTGGCGGGGCGACTGCCGAAGCGCGTCCAGCTCTTCGTAGGAGTAGGTGTAGCCGGTAGTGTTGAGCTGGTGAGTCCGTACCGTCAGCTCCTCGGCACGCTTGAGATCCTCCTCACGGCACGGAGCGATGGTGAAGATCATTCCCAAGGTGGCGAGAAACTCCTCCTTCGGCCCCACGAACTCCGCCTCCTCGCTGTTGCGGCGGATGTCGGCCTGGTACATCTGCCGCCGCAGCCGGGAATCCTCGGTGATGAAGCGGGGATTGAACTCGGGCCGGTCGAGGAGATCGTCGAGGAAAGCCGAGTCGACGCAGAGCACTCCGGGATGGCTGAAGGTCACGTCCTCGCGCTCGAAGGGCTGATCGTCCACGAAGGCGAAGGCATCCAGGGCGAGGTTGAGATCCTTGGCGATCTGGGCAACCGAGGCCGCCTTCGAATTCCAGTTGATCTGAGGGTAGAGAAAGTAGTCTTCCAGGCCGAGCTCCCGCAACTTGGCGAAGGCGGCGTCGCGATCGTTGCGGCTGGCGATCGAGTGCAGGATGCCGCGTTCGTCGAGCGTCTTCAGAATGTGCGGCACGCCCGGCCGCAGACTTACCGTGGTGTCTTCGAGCAGAATGCCGTCCCAGACGGTGTTGTCGAGGTCCCAAACGACGCATTTCACGGCCATCGGAATCAGAACTCCTCGAAGTCGAACATCGGCAGAGCGTTCTGCTGGATCTGCGTGCTGCCCTCGATGATCTCCGTCACCTTGGCGTCGCGCAGATACCGCCCGACTGGATACTCGTCGCTCATGCCGTTGGCGCCGTGGATCTGCACCGCGTCGTTGGCGGCACGCACCGCCATGGTGGAAGCGAAATACTTGGCGGCCATGGTCTCCATGAAGGCCACCGGATCCCGCTGGTCGCGGAGCCAGCCGGCCCGCAGGCACAGGAGACGGGCGGCGCGAACGTTGACGATCATGTCGGCCAGCAGCCGGCGAATGAGCTGGTGGTCGGAGAGCGGCACACCGAACTGCCGGCGCTCTGCCGTATAGCGGCGGCAGGCGTCGAGACAGGCCTGGCCGATGCCCACCGCTCCCCAGGCGACGCTGTAGCGTCCGTGCTCGAGCGCCGCGGCGATGACGTGCGACAAACCGAAGCCGATGCGCCCGATCAAGTTGCCATGGGGGATGCAGCAGCCTTCGAAGGTGAGCTCGGCGAGCTGCGAGGCGCGAGTGCCCCAGACCCCGGTCAACGGCCGCACCGTGAGGCCGGGACTCTCGCGTTCCACCAGGAAGGCGGTGGGCTGGCCTTCGAATTTGGCGAGGACGAGAAACAGACCGGCGATCTGACCGAAAGTCGTCCACTTCTTCTGGCCGTTGAGCACCCAGCCTTCGTTCGAATCGGCGGCCGTGGTTTCGACGCCGGCGGCGTCGCTGCCGGCGTTCGGCTCGGAAAGGGCGAGGGCCGCCAGCACTTTGCCGCGGGCCAGCGACGGCAGGTAATTCTGCCTCTGCTCCGGGCTGCCCCAGCGCTGGATGGCATGGGCGACCATGTCGTGCACCGTCAACAACGAACGCACCGAGGAACAGCCGCGGGCGATCTCCTCGGTGAGCAGGCCGTAGGTGATCATGTCGCGGCCCACGCCGCCATACTTCCCGACGACGTTGGAACCGAGATAGTCGCGGGCGCGCAGCGCATCGATCACCTTACGGGAGATCGCCGCCTCGCGATCCCAGCGGTCGGCGTGGGGCAGGATCTCCGCCGACACGAAGTCGCGAAACTCGTCTCGCGCCGCGCGCTGGACGACCGTCAGCTCCAGCTTCATGCCGGTTCAGGCCGTTGCCGGCGCGCTCTTTCGCGCGACGAGATCCGAGATCGCCCGGATGGAACGGAAGTTGTCGAGGTCGAGATCGGCGTCCTCGACCTGAATGCCGAACTCCTTTTCGACGAAGGCCACGAGCTGCATGGCGAGCAACGAGCTCACGAAGCCGAGCGCGAAAATGTCCTCGTCGATCTGCAAGTCGTGGCTCTTCAGGAACCGCGACAGAAAGTCCTTGATCTTGACCTGGGTTTCGTCCATGAGGCCTTCCTAGCGGCCGATGCCGTAGTCGTAGAAACCCTTGCCGCTCTTGCGGCCGAGTAGGCCGGCGTCGACCATCTTCTTGAGCAGCGGCGAGGGTCTGAATTTGGAGTCGTTGTAGCTTTCGTACAACACTTCGATCGAATAGAGGATGGTGTCGAGGCCGATGAGGTCCGCGGTTTCAAGCGGCCCCATCTTGTGCCCGAAGCAGGTCTTGAAGAGCTGGTCCACCTGCTCGGCCGTGGCGACGCCGTCCTGCAGGACGAAGACCGCCTCGTTGACGGTGAGCATCAGGATCCGGTTGGAGACGAAGCCCGGCAGGTCGCCCACGACGATGCAGTCCTTGCCCATCTGGCGCAGCAGCTGGCGCGCGGTCTCCAGCGTCTCGTCGCTGGTGTGGAAGGCGCGTATCGCCTCCACCATGGGTTTCAGCGGGACGGGGTTCATGAAGTGCATGCCGAGCACCCGGTCGGGCCGTCCAGTGAGGCCGGCCACGCGGGTGATGGAGATGCACGAGGTATTGACGGCGAACACCGCCCGCTGCGGGCAAACGGCGTCGAGACGGGGATAGAGGTCGCGCTTGATCTCCCACTTCTCGGGCACGTTCTCGATGAGAAAGTCGACATCGGCTAGAGCCGCAAGGTCGGTGGTGAAGGTGATTCGTCCGAGGACCGTCGCGGAGTCCTCTCGCTTTTCGCCTTTTTGAAACAGGCCCCGAAACCGCAGCCCCTGGCGGATTTCCTCCCGGGCTCGTTGCAGGACCGCGTCGGAGACGTCCACCAGCACCGCCTCATGTCCGGTCTGCGCCAGGCTTTGACCCAGCCCCACTCCCATCACTCCGGCGCCGACGACGCCGACCTTCCTGATTTCCATGCGGCAAGCTCTCCCAGGCGGGTTCGTCCAACTCTCTCTAGTGCCGACTGACAGCACAGAACGGGACAAGTTCTACCCTGCTTCGCTCCGCACTGCAAATCTGCTCCGCCCCGAGCCCGCGGCACGGCCGGGGAGCGTAATTTACGCCTCCAAAGGTCTTGACTTACGCTCTTGTTACGCCTATGCTGACTGCATTGGTGGAACGAACAAACCGACCACCAAGATCCCTGAAGGGATCCTAGGAGACATGCATCGTGCGCACACCCATCTTGAACGGTCTCGGCCAGGCACTTCGCTGGCTGCGGGACCGGCGCGGCAGGAAGCAGTACGAGGTGGCCGACGCCGCCGGCATCACCAAGGGCATGCTCTCGGCCTACGAGACGGGCCGCCAGCGGCCGTCGCTCGAGACCCTGGAGAAGGTCCTGGGTACTCTCGCCTGCGATCTGAACGACTTGCACAATGCCATTCAGATCATCAACGGCAAGCCCGAGGGGATGCGGCGCCGCGGCGAAGGGACCGGCGGCGAAGAGGACGGAGCAGCGGCGCCTGCCACGGCAGCGCCGGCGAGCGAGCGGCTGGACGTGCAGCGGATCCTCGGCCGGCGCCAAGCCCTGCCGCCCGAGGAGGAACGGGCCATGAGCGAGATGCTCGACGGCTTCCACCGCTTTCTTCGCTACCTCCACGATACGCTGGCGCGAGCCCTGCGAACCGACGGACCGGACGACGCCGAGCCGTAGGACGCGGCCCTCAATCGGCGAGCAGGCGGCCCGCCAGGATGGTGACCGCCTGTCCGCCGAGCTTCACTCTCTCCCCGACCACACGGACCCGGAGGACGCCGCCGCGGTTCGACGCCTGGTAGGCCAGCATTTCAGATTTGCCGAGACGCGGTGCCCAATAGGGACCGAGGGTGCAGTGCGCCGAGCCGGTCACCGGGTCCTCGTCCACTCCCGAGCCCGGGGCAAAGAAGCGGGAGACGAAGTCGTAGGGTGCCGCCGACCGGGCCGTGATGATGACGCCCCGCACCGGCAGTGACGCGAGTCGCCGCGGATCGGGAGCGGAGCTACGGACGGCCGCTTCCGACGGCAGCTCGAGCAGGTAGTCGTAACGGCTCTTGCCGACGAAGACCGGCGAGGCGCCGATGAGGTCGATCAGCCCGTCGGGCGGTTCGGCCTCCGGCGCCGTACGGGCCGGAAAGTCGAGCTCAATCCATTCCCCCTGTTGCTCCGCCGTGAGCAGGCCGCTGAGCGTGTGAAACCGTGCCGTCTGGCCGGCCGCCAGCCTGCCGGACTGCCACAGCACGTGCGCGCTCGCCAACGTGGCATGTCCGCAGAGCTCGACTTCGATGGCCGGAGTGAACCAGCGCAGGCTCCAACCCGCTTCGAGCGGGTGAAGGAAGGCGGTCTCCGAGAGATTCATCTCGCGCGCGACGGACTGCATCCACGCCGCGTCGCGGGGCTCCGGCAAGAGGCAGACCGCCGCCGGATTGCCGGCGAAGGGGCGGTCGGCGAAGGCGTCCACCTGATAGAGATCAAGGCTCACGGGTTCCCTTCCTCCAAGTCGGCCTCAGCCTATCGCAGGAACCTTTCGTCGACCGGCTTTGCATCGCAAAGTTCTTTCGCTTACAATCGTCCCGGTACCGGCCAGCAACGCCGCCGGGAGGTTTTCGGTTATGCTTTGCGGGGTCGGGACTTGGTTCTTCCCACCTCACGAGACAGCAGGTAGACAGCAGGATCAGTGACCAGGGTAAAGCAACGGCATGGGACTATCCACAGAGGCACCCGCGACCGACCGGCCCCCGGCGGTGCCTGAGAGTTTCCATGACCTGCTCACCGGGTTCCGTGCCGTGCTCGACGGCACCCTGGCCGGCTGGTTGGAGGGCAAGCGCCAGGAGGCTGCGGCCGGCGAATCGCCCGAGATGCTGGAGCTGATCGACGGCGTGGGCCAGCTCGCCACGCACGGCGGCAAGCGCCTGCGCCCGGCCCTGGTGGTCTACACCTATCGGGCTTTCGGCGGCACGCGCCTGAACGAAGCCTTCCCACTGGCCCTGGCCACGGAGCTGCTCCATACCTATCTCCTGATTCACGACGACATCATGGACCACGCCGAGGTCCGGCGCGGGCTGCCGGCGGCGCACGTGCGCTTCCGCGACGCCCACCACGCCCACGGTCTCAGGGGCGATGCCGCGGACTTCGGGCGGTCGGTGGCCATCCTGCTGGGCGACCTGGCCCAGAGCTGGGCCGTAGAGCTGGCTGCGCCCGCCTTCTCCCGGAGCGGTGGCGAGCTGGCCCGCTGCTTCTCCGCCATGTGCCAGGAAGTGGTGGGCGGCCAATACCTCGAGCTGCTGGTGGCGCAGCGGCGAGATGCCTCGGAAGAGGAGCTCCTGCGGGTACTGCGGCTCAAGTCCGGCCGCTATACCTGCGAGCGTCCCATCCAGCTCGGAGCCCTGCTGGCCGGAGCGCCGGCCGCGGCTTTCGCCGACCTCTCCCGGTACGGGGCCGCGGTGGGCGAGGCCTTTCAGCTCCAGGACGATCTGCTGGGGATGTTCGGCGACGCCGGCACCGTGGGCAAGCCGGTAGACGCCGACCTGCGGGAGGGGAAGTACACCTTCCTCATCCATCGCGCGAAGTCCGCGGCAAGCGCCGGTCAGCGGCAGATCCTCGAGGCCGCTCTCGGCAATCCGGACGCCACGGCGGCGCAGGTCGAGCAGGCCCTGCGGGTCCTGGAAGAGACCGGGGCCCGCGCCGCCGTGAACGGCATGATCGCCGAACGGCTGCGCACCGCCCGGGCGGCCCTCGCGGCCCTCGCGCCCTTCGACCTCGCCGCCGACGGCCGGCTGTTCCTCTCCGGACTGATCGACTACCTGCGGGAGCGCGAGCAGTGAGCGCGCCGGTCAGCGCTCCGGACGCGCTGGCGGAGTCCGCCGCCTTGGCTTCCGACACCGCGCCGCCCGAGCGCGACCGCAAGCTGGAGCACATCCGCCTCGCCCTCGAAGGGCGGATGCAGCTGGGGCGCAACTATTTCGACGACTACCGCTTCGAGCACGCGGCGCTGCCGGAGATCGATCTCGACGCCATCGACACCGGAGTGAGCTTCCTGGGCCGGCGCCTGGCGGCGCCCCTCCTCATCTCCAGCATGACCGGGGGTACCGAGACGGCGGGGCAGATCAACCGCAACCTGGCGGCGGCCGCCGAGCAGACCGGCATCGCCGTGGGAGTCGGCTCGCAGCGCAAGGCGTTGGAAGATGCCGCCAAAGCTGATACCTTCCGCGTTCGCGAGGTCGCTCCCTCGGCGGTCCTGTTGGCCAATCTGGGTGCCGTGCAGCTCAATTACGGCATGGGCGTCGAGGCGTGCCGGGACGCGGTGGCGATGATCGGGGCCGACGCCCTGATCCTCCACCTCAATCCCCTCCAGGAGGCGATCCAGCCTGAGGGACAGTGCAACTTCTCCGGCCTGCTGGCGAAGATCGGCGCGCTGGTGAGCGAGCTCGGCGTGCCGGTGGTAGCCAAGGAGATCGGCTGCGGCATCTCCGAAGCCACGGCCCGCGCCCTGGCCGGCGAGGGAGTGAGGATCATCGACACGGCGGGCGTGGGCGGCACGAGCTGGGCGCGCATCGAGGCGCAGCGGGCCGGCGATCTGGAGATCGGCGAGCTCTTTGCGGGCTGGGGAATTCCGACGCCGGAGTCGATCCGCCAGCTCTGCCGCGTCGAGGGCCTGACGGTGATTGGCAGCGGCGGCGTGCGCAACGGCCTCGACGTCGCCAAGGCCATCGCCATGGGAGCCGACCTGGTGGGGATGGCGTATCCCTTCTTGGCGCCGGCCACTGAATCTCCCGAGAAGGTGAGCGAGAAGGTGCGGCGCACGGTACGGGAGCTCAAGATCTGTATGTTCTGCCTCGGGGTGAAAACCATCGCGGAGCTGCAACGCGTGCCGCTCCTAAAAGGGTCGTAAGATGAGCAAGATCGCCAATACAGCCTCCTCGGCTCCCATTACCCGCGGCGACCGCGACGAGTTGGTGCGCTCGCTGGTGGATGGCGAGCGCCGGTTTCACGAGCTCCCCAAGGACCTCTCCTCGCAGGAGGCGGCCGAGATTCGCCGCCAGGCCCTGGAGGAGATGACCCGCACGGAGCTGTCCAATATCGGCCACCATTCGCTGGACGTCCAGCGGGCCTCTCACCGCAACTGCGAGAACTTCATCGGCGTCGCCCAGATCCCCATGGGCGTGGTGGGTCCGCTCAGGGTGCGGGGCAAGTACGCGGACGGCGATTTCTACGTCCCTCTCGCCACCACCGAGGCCGCCCTGGTGGCGAGCACCAACCGCGGTTGCGCCGCCCTGCGCGAGGCCGGCGGCGCCGTGGTGCGGATCGAGGACGTGGGCATGACCCGCGCTCCCGTCTTCCGCACCTCAGGCATCGTCCAGACCCAGCTGTTCCTGCAGTGGATCCATGACCACGAGGAGGAGATTCGCGCGCTCACCGAGTCGACCAGCCGCTATCTGCGGCTGCTCGAGGTGCGCCCCTACGTCTTCGGCACCACGGTCTTCCTCCGTTTCCGCTTCGACACCGGCGACGCCATGGGCATGAACATGGCGACCATCGCCTGCGACCGGGTGGTCAACGAGCTCATCGAGCCGGCGACCGGCGTGCCCTGCATCGGTCTGTCGGGCAACTACTGTGTGGACAAGAAACCGGCCCACATCAACTTCCAGGAGGGTCGCGGCAAGCGCATCTACGCCGAGATCCTCCTCGACGCCCCCATCCTCCACCACATCCTCAAGACCGACGCCCGCAGCCTCGTCGAGGTGCAGTACCGCAAGAACCTCCTGGGCTCGATCGCCGCCGGCTCCCTGGGTTTCAACGCCCACTACGCCAACGTCCTGGCCGCGTTCTTCATCGCCACCGGCCAGGACCCTGCCCACGTCGTCGAGGGCTCGATGGGCATCACCTGCATCGAATCGCGGGGGCCGGACTCTGTGTTCGCGTCGATCTTCATGCCCGACGTTCCCCTCGGCGCCATCGGCGGCGGCACCTCGCTCGATACCCAGCGCGAGGCTCTCGCCGTGCTCGGCGTCTCTCCCGACCCGGACCGCCGCGGCGACGCCGTGGCCCGGCTGGCGGAGATCCTTGGCGCCGTGGTCCTCGCCGGCGAGCTGTCGCTCATGGCCGCCTTCACCTCCAACGATCTGGCGCGGGCCCACGAGAAGCTGGGACGCGGCGAGATTTCAACCTTGCTGAGTTAGCCGCCGAGGCCGGGCTGCTCACCCGCACTCATCTCTCCGGCCCGGCCGCGGGCATCGAGCAGGTCATGGCCCGCGTCACCGTCTCCGTTCCCGGCAAGCTGATCCTCATGGGCGAGCACGCGGTGGTCTATGGCCGCCCGGCGCTCGTCGCCGCCCTCGACCGGCGGCTCACCGTCCGCGTCGCACCGCGCCCGGACGGCGCCGTCCACCTCGATCTCCCCGGCCTGGGCCACGCGGAAGAGACCTCTTGGGAAGCCCTGCGCGAGTACGCCCATTCGGTGCGGGAGAGCTGGCACGCCTACTCCCGGCGGCCTTCTCCCGAGAGCTTCCGTGCGGTGCAGAGGGAGGATCCGGCCCACGTGGTGAAGGTGGCCCTGGGCGAGGTCGCCGCCGAGACCCTCATGGGCCTCTCCCTGCGGGTGGAGTCCGATCTCCCGATCGGCTCGGGCTTCGGCAGCTCGGCAGCCACCGCCGTGGCGGTGATCGCTGGCGCTCTGGCTTTCCGCGGCGTGCCGCTCGATCCCCGCCGCATCGAGCCGCTGGCCCTGGAGGTGGAGCGCCGCCAGCACGGCCTCCCCTCGGGGGTGGACAGCGCCGCCGTGCTCTTCGGCGGTCTCCTCTGGGCGCAGAAGTTGGCGGCGGGCGGGTTGGAGACCGAGCGCCTTCCGGCCACCTCCCCTCTGCTGAGCCGGCTGCGCGTCTACGACACGGGCACGCCGGCCGAATCGACCGGCGCCGTCGTGGCCGCCGTCCGCTCCCGCCGCGATCGGGACCCTGCGGCCCTCGAGAGCTTGCTGGACCGCATCGAAGCCGCCACCCGGGGATTCCGCGCCCAGCTCGAGCTGCCGGTGGAGGACGCCGCCGTCACCGTGGATCTGATCCGCGAGGGCCACGCCTGCCTGCAAGCCCTGGGAGTCGTGCCCGACGAGGTCAGCGCCCTCATCCGCCACGTCGAGGCGGAGGGCGGCGCCGGCAAGCTCTCGGGCGCCGGCGCGCTGAGCGGACCGGGAGCCGGTTGCGTTCTGGTCTATCATCCCGACACTGAACGGATCGCCGCTTGGCCGTTCCTTCAGTCACTGTCTTTCCACGCCGTCCACCTTGGAGCCGACGGGCTCCGCCGGGAGACCGACGCATGAGCAAGGCCACCGTATCCGCGCCGGCCAACATTGCCTTCATCAAGTATTGGGGAGCCCGCGACCTCGACCGCGCGCTCCCCCTCAACTCGTCGATCTCCATGACCCTGGAGAGTTGCGTCACCCTCTGCACCGTCGAGACGCTGGACCGCGACGGCCAGGACGAGGTCTGGCTCGCGGAGCCCCACGGCGGGTTCGGCAGCCTCAGCCCCGAGTTCGACCGCCGGGTGCGCGAGCACCTGGACCGCATCCGCCTCTGGGCCGGCCGCACCGAGGCCGTGCGGGTCGCCACCCGCAACACCTTTCCCACCGCCGGCGGCCTCGCCTCGTCCGCCTCCGGTTTCGCCGCCCTGACCCTCGCCACCGCCGGTGCCTTCGAGAAGAAGGCCTCGGACGCGGAGCTCTCCCTGCTCGCCCGCCGCAGCGGCTCCGGTTCCGCCAGCCGCTCGATCTTCGGCGGCTACGTCGAGTGGGCGGCTCCCAAGGGAGTGGCCAAGAGCGACGACGACGGCAGCTACGCCAAGCCGCTCTTCGACGCCGACCATTGGGAGCTGCGAGACGTCATCGCCGTGGTGGAGATCGGCCCCAAGACCGTCTCCTCGCTGGAGGGTCACCACCGCGCCCTGTCCAGCCCCTACTACGCGAAACGGCAGGAGCTGCTGCCCGAGCGTCTCGACAAGGTGCGCCGGGCCATCCGCAAGCGCGATCTCGCGGCCCTGGGGCCGATCCTGGAGGAAGAAGCCGTCGATCTCCATCTGATCGCCATGTCCTCGCATCCACCGGTCTTCTACTGGAGCCCGGGGACGATCGCCGTGCTCCGCGCCGTCCGCGAGCTGCGCCAGGAGGGGCTCGCCGCCTGGGCCACCATGGACGCCGGCGCCAACGTCCACGTCATCTGCGATCCCGACGCCGAGGACGAGGTCGCCGAGCGCCTGGAGGACCTTCCTGCCGTGGGCTTCGTGATCCGCGACGGCGTGGGGGACGGGCCGGATCGGGAGACGGAGCATCTGTTCTAGAAAATGCGTGACGTCGTCCTCCTCAAGCTCGGCGGCAGCCTCATCACCGACAAGGCCCGAGAGGAGACACCCCGCCGCGAGGTGATCGACCGGCTGGCGCGGGAGATCGCGGAGGCGACCGCCGGGGCGGACACACCGTTCTCCCTGGTGGTGGCCCACGGCAGCGGCTCGTTCGGTCACGTGGCCGCCGAGCGGCATGGCGTCGGCCGGGGTCCCCTCTCGGCCGCACAGCTCGCGGGCGCCTGCCGCACGCAGGAGCGGGCCGCGGCCCTGCACCGGATCGTCGTCGCCGCCCTCCTGGAGGCCGGCGCCCTTCCCTTCTCCCTCGCGCCGTCGAGCTGCGTGGTAGCCGCCGGGGGCTGCCCGGTCGCGATCGCCGACGAGCCCCTGCTCCTCGCCTTGGAGCGCGGTCTGTTGCCGGTGCTCTACGGCGACGTGGTGCAGGACCTCGACTGGGGCGCCTCGATCTGCTCCACCGAGCGCCTCTTCCGCCTGCTCGCTGCCCGGCTCCAGGACAGAGGACTTTTGATCCGCCGCGCCGTCTGGCTGGGCGAAACGGACGGTCTCTGGGACGCCGCCGGACAGACGGTTCCGCGGGTCACGGCCGCGACCTTCGCCGGCGCCCTGAAAGCCATCGGCGCTCCCGCCGGCACGGACGTGACAGGCGGCATGCGCCACCGGCTGGAGACGGCGCTGGAGCTGGCCGGCCTCGGCATTCCGTCCCTGCTCGCAAATGGCCTCACCCCCGGCCTTCTGGCGCAGGTCCTGCGCAATCAAGAAGTGACCGGCACCGAAGTGCTTTAGAGGACCCTTCGGGGGGTGCTATCCTCTCCCCGTGCAACCGGAGACGAGACAGCCAGCCTGGCGGGAGCCCGATCTGGAGCAGCTCCTGATCAGCACCAGCCGCACGTTCGCCCTTGCCATTCCGCTGCTGCCCGAGCCGACGCGCCGCGAGGTGACGATCGCCTATCTCCTGTTCCGCATCGCCGATACCTTCGAGGACGCGGCCTCCTGGCCCCGGGCGCTGCGCATCGCCGCCCTCGAGCGCTTCATCCAGCTCCTGGAAGCTCCGGACCAGGAAGAGATCGCCGCCGTCGCCGGCCAGTGGGCGGAGGAAGTTCCCGTCGACCAACCGGGCTACCGCGATCTGCTGGCGGACGTCCCCTTCGTCTTCGATTCCTTCCTGGCCCTCGCTGCGCCGGCCGTGGCGCTGATCCGCGAGCACACGGTGCGCACGGCCCATGGCATGGCGGGTTTCGTCGCCCGCACCGGCGACGACGGCGAGCTGCGCCTGCGCGACGTCCCCGATCTCCAGGCCTACTGCTACACCGTCGCCGGCATCGTGGGCGAGCTGTTGACCGAGCTCTTCATTCTCGGCCGGCCGGTGGTGGCCGCCGTGGCTTCAGGCCTGCGCCAAAAGGCGCGCGCCTTCGGCGAGGGGCTTCAACTGGTCAACATCCTCAAGGACTCGGCCTCCGACGCCACACAGGGCCGGCGCTACCTCCCGGACAGCGTCGACCGTGCCGTGGTCCTCGACCTCGCCCGCCGCGATCTCCAGCAAGCCGCCGACTACGTCCTGACCTTGCAGACCGCCGGAGCCGAGCGCGGGCTCATCGCCTTCAACGCGCTGCCCGTACGTCTCGCCCACGCCACCCTCGTTCGCGTCGAGCAGGCAGGCCCGGGCTCGAAAATCAACCGCTCCCAGGTTTACGCCATCCTCCAGAGCCTCAATCGAGCGCTGGATCGAGGCGAGCCCGCCGTCGACCTGAGCTAGGCCCGGCCAGGAGACGTGATGTCCCGCACCCGATTCTCGGTCCCCACTCGCTACCTGTCGCGCCGGATGGTCCTCGGCGGTGCGCTGCTCTTCACCTGGCTGCTGCCGGTGGCGCACGCGACGCCGGCAGCGGTCGCCGCCGCGGCCAACCCGGCGCAACCGTGGGAGGGAACGCCTTTCAGCGTCGATGCGCCGACGTTGGCCCGCGCCGCCGCCAAGGTCGAGGGCGAAGAGGGCGACGACGTCGTCGTGCTGCTTGCCGAAGCGAGCTACAGCTACGACGCGGCCGGGCGCGAAACCTACAGCCAGCGGCTGGTCTACAAGATCCTCACCGCCACGGCCCACGAAAGCTGGTCCACCGTCGAAGAGAACTGGGCTCCCTGGCACCAGGCGCGGCCGGAGATCCGGGCGCGGGTGATCACGCCGGACGGCGCCGAGCACCTGCTCGATCCCACGACCATCACCGAGAACGGCAACGCGCCCGACGCACCCGACATGTTCGAGGACGGGCGAGTGCTGCGCGCGCCGCTGCCGGCCACCCGGCCTGGAGCGGTGGTGGAGCAGCAGGTGACCGTGCGCGATCTGAGCCCGTTCTTCGACGGCGGCGTGGTTCGCCTCCACGGTGTCGACCTCGGCGTGCCGGTGCTCCACTCCCGCTTGGTGCTGGAGGCCCCCGCCGTGACGCCGCTGCGCTGGGTGGTCCGCGGGCTCCCCGAAGCGCGGAAGAACGAGACCGTGACCGGCGGGCGACGCCGGGTCGAGCTCGATGTCCACGACCTGGAGCCGGAGGACGACCCCGAGCCGGGACTGCCCTCCGACACGCCGCGCACGGCGTATGTCGCCTTCTCCACCGGCCGCTCCTGGGGCGATCTCGCCCATCGCTACTCGGAGCTCGTGGACCGCAGCCTGCGCGGCGCGGATCTCACGGCCTTCATGCGCTCCGCCACCTCGGGGCTCAAGGGCGAGCCGGCCTCGCAGCTCGATCTGATCAACCTCTACCTGGCGCGGCTGGGCCAGGAGGTGCGCTACACGGGCATCGAGCTGGGCGAAGGGGGAATGATCCCCCGCCAGCCCGCCGAGACGCTGCGCCGCCGCTTCGGCGACTGCAAGGACAAGGCGGTGCTGCTCACCGCCATGCTGCGGGCCTCGGACATTCCAGCCTACGTGGCGCTGCTCAGCGCCGGCGAGGACGAGGCCGACATCGAGGAGTCGTTGCCCGGTTTCGGCATGTTCAATCACGCCATCGTCGTGGTGCCGGGCTCGCCCGCGCTGTGGATCGATCCCACCGACCCCTATGCCCGCGCCGGGGAGCTGCCGCTGGCCGACGAGGGGCGGCTGGCACTGATCGCCAGCCCCACGGCCACGGGCCTGACGCGCAGCCCTGAGTCCACCTCGGCCGACAATCGCGAGGTGGAGACCCGCGAGTTCCTGCTCGCCGACCTGGGACCGTCGCACATCGTCGAGACCACCGACTTCTTCGGCGCACCCGAGCGCGCCCTGCGGGCTTTCTACGCCCAGCAGGCCGACGACACCATCAAGAAATCTCTCAAGGACTATGCCACCTCCTACTACCTCGCCGAGGACGTGGCGTCGCTGGCGCACTCCAAGCCCAACGATCTGTCGGTGCCGATGCACATGCGGATGGAGCTGAAAAATGCCCGCCGCGGCTTCACCGACGCCCGCAACGCCGCCGTGGGAGTCAACCCCGCGGCGCTGCTGACCCGGCTGCCGGCGGACCTGGCGAGCGGCGGCAAGGCCAAGGACGGCACGAGCCCTGAGCCCCGGCAGTCCGACTACGTCTTCCGCGAGCCCATGCAGCTCGAAGTGCACTACCGGCTGGTGCCGCCCGCGGGCTACGTTCCCCAGCCGCTGCCCGCCTCGCGGACCCGGCGCTTCGGCACCGTCGCCCTCGCCGAGTCGTACGCCGCCGGGGCCGACCACGTCGTCACCGCCACCTTCCTGCTGGACACCGGCAAGCGGCGCATCACCGCCCAGGAGTACGAGGCGGTGCGCAAGGGCGTGCACGAGGCCTTGCAGGAGAAGACGGCGCTGTTGATGTTCGACCAGATTGGCGAGACCCACCTCGACGCCGGCCGGGTGCGGGAGGCGCTGCAGGAGCTGAAGCGCCTGGCCGCCCTGTCGCCCCAGAAGGCCCTCCCCCGCACCCGGGTCGCCCGGGCGCTGCTCGCCGGCGGCATGGGCGAGGCGGCGCGGCGGGAGGCGCGGAAGGCCACGCAGCTCGAGCCGAAGCTCGCCGCGGCCTGGCACGCGCTGGGCTGGGTGCTCCAGCACGACGAGCTCGGCCGGCGCCTGCGGCCCGGCTATGACCGCGCCGGCGCCATCGCCGCCTACCGCAAGGCCCGGGAGCTCGATCCCAAGGACGACACCACGCGCGCCGATCTCGCCATCCTCCTGGAGTACGACGCCAAGGGACGCCGCTACAGCGCCGAGGCGGATCTCGCCGCCGCCATCGCCGAGTACCAGGCGCTGCGCCGGGACCTTTTCGATCACGGCATGGACGACAACCTGCTCGTCGCCCTGGTGCGGGCCAGCCGTTTCGAGGAGGCCAAGAAGCTCGCCGCCGAAATGAAGGACTCGCAGACCAGCTCGGTGCTCGCCCTGGTTGCCACCGCGGCCACCGTGGGGGCCGAAGCCGCGGTGATGGAAGGCGAGCGCAAGTTCGCGGACGAGAAGGCCCGCGCCACGGCCCTGCAGCAAGCCGGCCAGAACCTGCTTCTCGTGCGGCGCTACGCCGACGCCGCCGTCCTCTTCGACCGCGCCGGCCGCCAGTCGGCCAACCCCGCGGCCCTTCTCTCGCTGGCCGACCTGGTCCGCCGGGCGCGCAAGCACGAGGAGATCCAGCTGCCGCCGGACCAGCCGTCGACGGTGTTCAAGCAGTTCCTCCTCGCCATGTTCGCCGGCAATCTCGAGACCCGCAAGCTCAGCTCGTTTTTCTCGCGCGACATGCAGGCGGAGCTGGCCAAGGAGAAAGGGTCCGACGAGACGATTCGCAAAGCGTTCTCCCAGATGCGGGACGGCCTGTCGAGCGATGTGCCGGCGGACACCGCCCTCGACCTCGGTCTCACCGCCTTGCGCGAGACGCTGGCCGGAGACGACGAGACCGGCTACCGGATCAACTTCACCTCGACGATGGGCGAAACCTCGCGCCAGTTTGCCGTCTACGTCGTGCGCGAAGGCGGCGAGTACCGGCTGGTAGGCGCCAATGCGTCGGCCCAGTTGCTGGCCTTGGAGATCCTCCGCCGGCTCGGCCGCGGCGATCTCCGCGGCGCCCGCCAATGGCTCGATTGGGCGGCCGAGGATGCCCGCGGACCGGAGCGGGCGGGCGTTGACTCCCTGCCGCACGACCCCTTCCCGGCGCTGTGGGTCAAAGGCTCGCAGGGTACCGCCGAAGACATGCGTTGCGCCGCCGCCGCCCTCCTGGGCAGTGAAAGCGCGAGCCCGCAGGCTCCCGCCCTCCTCCTCGCCTGCCAAGCGGCGGCCACCGCGGCCGCGGAGCCGTCGCGCCGCAACGCGCTCGACCTCGCCCTCGCCCTCGCCTACGAAAAGCTGGGGCGCCACCAGGAGATGGAGAAGGTCTCTCGCCGGCTGCTCGAGGCCGTTCCCGACTCGGAGCGCGCCGACGGCGTCCATACCGCGGCCCTCCTCTATCTGGACCGCTGGGACGAAATCCGCCTCCACGCCGACCAGCGACTGCAACGCCTGCCCAACGACAACGCGGCCCTCCGCCTCCTCGCCCGCGACGCCATGCACGCCAACGACTTCGACCGTGCCGAGCAGCGCTTCAACCAGATCGTCGACGCCGGCAAGGCCACGGCGAGCGACTTCAACGAGCTGGCCTGGATGCGCCTGGAGCTCGGCCGGGTAGACGACAAGACCGTCGAGTACAGCCAGCGGGCGACGAGCCTGTCGAGCTACGGCAATGCCTCCGACCTTCACACCCTGGCCTCGATCTACGCCGAGATGGGCAAGACGGCGGAAGCCTACCGGCTCATTCTCCAGTCGCTCGCCGCGCGCAGCGACGAGGCCCCCCACTCCGAGGACTGGTACGTCTTCGGCCGCCTGGCGGAGCACTACGGTCTGCCGGACGTGGCGCGCGAGTACTACAGGCGGGTGGCACCGCCCACGGGCAAGCAGCCGGAGGCTCTCTCCACCCACGCTCTCGCCGCCCGCCGACTCGCCGCTCTCGGCGATACGGCGAAGGTCACGAAGGCGACGAAGGCAGCGAAGACGGCGAAGCGGGCGAAGTAAAACCGGCCTGGAGCCGTTGGATTCATCTTGGCGTCTGGAGACTCTGCCGCAAAGTCGGTAGATCCATCGCAGAGTCGATAGATTCGTCGCAGAGTCAGCAGATCTGTCGCAGAGTCCATGGATGCGTCGCAGAGTCGGTAGATCTGTCGCAGAGTCTCTAGATCCATCGCAGAGTGCGTAGATCTGTCGCAGAGTTCGCAGAGCTGTCGCAGAGTCAATAGATCCAGCGCAGAGTCTGTAGATCCAGCGCAGAGTCGATAGATCCGTCGCAACGCCGGGAGATCTGTCGCAGAGTCCATAGATCCGTCGCAGAGTCAACAGCTCCACCGCAGAGTCTGTAGCTCCACCGCAACGTCTACGGACGTCGTCGCGATGTCTACAGCTTCGTCGCTACAATCAGCCGCCAATGAACGTCCTCGGCCTCTCCGCCTTCTTCCACGAGTCCGCCTGCTGCCTGCTGCGCGACGGCCGTCTCGTCGCCGCCGCGGAGGAAGAGCGGTTCTCGCGGGTGAAGCACGATCCGCGGCTGCCGGTGTCGGCGTTCCGCTGGTGCTTGAAGAAAGGCGGGATCGGGCTGCCCGACCTGGACGCCGTCGCCTTCTACGAGTCGCCGGTGGCGAAGGTCTCACGCCAGCTCTGGGCGGGAGCTTCGGCGGACGAGCTCGATCCCGAGCGTCCGGAGCGGGCGATCCGCGAAGGGCTGGGATGGGATAGGCCCATCCTCACCTTCCCCCACCATCTCTCCCATGCCGCAAGCGCTTTCTACTTCTCCGGCTTCCCGGAAGCAGCGGTGCTCACCGTCGACGGCGTCGGCGAGTGGGACACCACAGCCTACGGCCGGGCAGACAGCACCACGATCGACCTCTTCGAATCAGTCGCATTCCCCCACTCTCTCGGCCTCCTCTACTCCACTCTCACCGCCTACCTGGGCTTCGCGGTCAACGACGGCGAGTACAAGGTGATGGGGCTCGCCCCCTACGGCGAGCCGCGGTTTCTGAACGAAATGCGCCGGCTCGTCGCCCCCGGGCCTGGCGGGCAGTTCCGCCTCGACCTGCGTTACTTCGACTTCGTCCGCGGGAAAACGATGTACTCGGAGGCTCTCGTCGACCTCTTCGGCCAGCCGCCCCGGCCGCGGGAGGCGGAGATCGGCCGCTTCCACCAGGACGTGGCGCGCAGCCTCCAAGCGGTTCTGGAGGAGATCCTGATCGAGAAAGCCTGCTGGCTCCACGAACAGACAGGCTTGGCGGATCTCTGCATGGCCGGCGGCGTCGCCCTCAACTGCGTGGCCAACGGCCGCATCTTGCGGGAGGGGCTGTTTCGCCGGCTCTTCGTCCAGCCCGCGGCCGGCGACTCCGGGGGATGCGTGGGCGCCGCCGCTCTCGCTCACGCGCAACTGACGGGCGAGCGGCCGGGCGAGGCTTTGCGGCACGTCTATCTGGGACCGAGCTCGACGGCGGACGAGATCTCCCGCCTTCTCGACGCCGCGGAGCTGCCGGGGCTCGACTTCCGCCACCGCGAGACTGACTTGCTCGACGCCGTGGTGGACCGGCTGGAAGCCCGGAAGGTGGTGGCCTGGTTCCACGGCGCCCTGGAGCTCGGGCCCCGGGCCCTGGGAGCCCGCAGCCTGCTGGCCGATCCCCGGGATCCGGAGATGCGCGAGCGGCTCAACCGGCTGGTGAAGAAACGCGAGGCGTTCCGGCCGTTCGCTCCCAGCGTCCTCGCCGGCCACGCGGCGGCGCATTTCGATCTCGGCGCCCCCGGCCATCCGTCGCCCTTCATGCTGGAGGCCTGCCGGGTGATCTCGCCCCTCGATCTGGCGGCCGTCACCCACGTGGACGGCTCGGCCCGGCCGCAGACGGTCGACGCCGCCGTGGCCCCCCGCTTCGCCGCCCTGCTGGAGGCGTTTCACCGCCGAACCGGCTGTCCCCTCCTGGTCAACACCTCCTTCAACGTCCGCGGCGAGCCCATCGTCGCCACGCCCGTGGACGCCCTTCTCTGCTTTGCCTCGACGGGAATCGACACCCTGGTGCTGGAGGATTTCGTGATCGACCGGGACCGATTACCGCCGGATTGGGCGGATCTCATTCCAGCCTGGCGGCAACGGTCGCGCAGCGGTTTTGCCCGCCAGCCCAGCGCCGTCAGCGAGGATTTGTACACCTTCGTATGACGCGCCTTCCGGAGCCGATCAGCATCTGGGTGCCGAAGGAGATTGAAGGAGAGCGGGTCTTCGTCCGCCCTGACCCACTCTCTCTGGGCGACCATTTCGCGGCGGTGAAAGAACTGCGACCCAAAAAGTTGGAGCTCCCTTTGAGGGTGGTCTTCTTCGGCGAGTCCGCGGCCGCCGGGTATCTCTACGCTCCCCACCTGACTCCGGCGCGGGTCCTGGAGTCGCAACTCCGGGAAGCGGGCGGCGAGGCCAACTTCGAGGTGATCGATCTCGCCCGCACCAACGAGACCCTGGCCTCCCTGGCGGAGACGGTGCGTACCTCGCTCCAGATCCAGCCGGACGTCCTGGTGATCTTCGTGGGCAACAACTGGAACCTGCTGGAAACACCGGAAGTCTCCCCCTACGCGCCGTCCGTCACCGCCCGGCGGGAGGTTGCCGCGGCGCTGCGAGAGGAGGGAATCGCCGGCCCCGTCCGCCTTGCCGAGGTGCGCCTGCGGGAGCGTGCCGAGGCAGTCCTGGATCGGGTGGCACTCATCGCCCATGCGGTGCAGATTCCCGTCGTGCTCGTCCTGCCCGAAGTGAATCTGGCCGATTGGGAGACGCGCCAGCCTCCGGTCTGGCTTCCCGGGGACGGCAACGCCCGCTGGCACAGTCTCTATGCGGAAGCTTCCGGCGCGCTGGAGCGCCGGGACTTCGCAGCCGCCCGAGAAGCCGCCCAAGCGATGCTGGAGCTCGACAGCGGCGCCTGCGCTTCCACCTGGCGCCTCCTCGCCCGGAGCGAGCTGGGATCTGGAAATCCCGAAGCGGCTCAGGAGGCGGCGCGGTCCGAGGTCGACGCTGCGAGCTACGCCACCCTCGCCTTCCTGGGCGCACCGCAAGCCACGACGGCCGCACGCGAGATCCTGCGCGAGGCGGCGCAGAGACACGGGTTTTTCGCCGTCGATCTGCGCGGCGTCTTCCAGGCGCACACGGGCGAGATCCTGCCCGGCCGCCGCCTGTTCCTCGACTACTGCCACCTGACCGCGGAGGGAATCCACGTCGCCATGGCCGCCGTGGCCGCCGAGGTGCTGAACCTCTCAGGAATGCTGGAGAAGGAAGTGGATTGGCGAGCCCTTCTCCCCCGCCTCTCCGCGCCCGCCCTCTCCCCGGAGGCCGAGGCCACGACCCGGCTCGGCGCCGCCATCCACACCGCCCACCGGCTGCTTCCCGTGGGTCCGAAGGGACCCATTCTGGAGCACTGGCTCACGGCGGCCCTCGACGTTTCGCCTGGCGTCGAGGCGGCGATGCTCGACGTCGCCGAGGCTCGCTGCGCGCCTGGTCCGGCCGTCCTCACCGCGGCCCTGCGGCGCAACTTCGCCTCACCCTACCGCCTCCTGCTGCAGCACGGCTGGCGCTGGGACCATCTGGACGCGGACCTTCTGGAAGCCATCCAGGCCGTGCTGGAGCGGCGGGGACGGCCGATTCGGGAACGGATCGCCGGCCTCCTCGTCAGATACCACGCGATGGGTCACGAAGGGACGGACCTCGCCGAAGCCCCCTACCTTTGGGAGCCCCTGGAGCGCTTCTTCCCCGAGGTGATGCGGTTCGAGGACCTCGCCGAACGGGCGACGTTTCGTTCCCCCTGGCCGTCCTCGTCCTTCTGTTTGATCAGCGATGGCGAAAAGGACGTCCTGATCGAGCCCACCCTTCGCCTCCCATCGCTCCAAGGCAGCCGCACCGGCAAGGTCACGCTCGAAGTCAACGGAAGTGAGATCGGCGAGATGGACGCCGCCGAGCGCTGGCGCCGCGACTGCCTGCGGATCCGCCGCGAGCTGCTGAGGCCGGGGCTCAACCGTCTGACCCTGCGCTGGCCTGCGCCACAGGAGGACGGCGCCCTTGCGATTGAGGCTGCCATGGAACGCCTTGAGCAAGGTTTCGCCGCCGACTTTCATCCAGTATTCGGCGAAATATTCTCGCTGATGGCGCGCATCGATTGAATATGTTCGTTTCTACTCTGAAGACGAGTCGACAAACGCCACGATTCTTCCTATATTGAGGGTAACGAAGCAAAGATTTCTGCGCCTAAGGGATCAGGCCAGAAGGGGAGGGCGGGAGCCAGGATGTCCCTCTTTCATACTCCTTCCGCACTGCACTGGAGCCGCTCCCTTATTTTGGAGATTGCCGGGCAGGACCGCGTGGGTTCTGCCCTGAACTGAAGTACCTAAGGAAGGAGGTAGCGATGAAGAGGACTCTTCAATCAACCGGGTGGATGGCGATGCTGTTGCTGGCGGCCATTCTACTGGCTCCTCCGGTGGCGCGCGCCGCGGCGCCGCTGGCCACCGTGAACGTCAGCCCCCAGGGCCTCGAATGGCAGCCGGCCGGCGACTTCGAGAAGTTTACGCTGACCGTCTCCGGACCTGGCGGCGTGACCCTGCGGCGCGAGCTCCAGGGTGGAGCCGCTCTGGCGTTCGAACCGTTCGGTGATGACGGCAAGCCACTTGGCGACGGCACCTACGCCTATGAGCTGATCGCCTCGCCGCGCCTCGACGCGCAGACCCGTCAGGCCCTCGCTGCCGCCCACCGGGCCGGCAACGAGGCCGCCATCGCCAAGCTGCAGGCGTCCGGCAAGGTCCCCGGAGGTTCCCTCGCTCAGTCCGGATTCTTCACCATCCACAACGGCGCCATCGTCTCGCCGGACCTGAAAGAGCCCGCCGCTCCCAAGCCCGCGAAGGCCCTGACGCCGATCACCCCCAAGGACGTGGTGACCGCCGACGACATGATCGTCCAGGGCAGCCTCTGCGTCGGTCTCGACTGCGTCAACAACGAGAGCTTCGGCTTCGACACCATCCGGCTGAAGGAGAACAACACCCGCATCAAGTTCGACGACACCTCGACCGGCACCGGCTTCCCCAACCACGATTGGCAGCTGACCGCCAACGACTCGGCCTCCGGCGGCGCCAACAAGTTCTCGATCGAGGACATCACCGCGGCCACCGTTCCCTTCACCGTCTCGGGGAGCGCGACGACCAATTCGATCTTCGTCGACTCGACCGGCCGGGTGGGCTTCCGCACCTCCACTCCGGTGCTCGACCTCCACGTCAACACCTCCAACACTCCGGCCATGCGCCTGGAGCAGAACAACTCCGGCGGTTTCACGGCCCAGACCTGGGACGTCGCCGGCAACGAGGCCAACTTCTTCGTCCGCGACGTCACCGGCGGCTCGCGCCTCCCCTTCCGCATCCGGCCCGGCGCGCCGACGAGCTCGATCGACATCAACGCCAGCGGCAACGTGGGTATCGGCACAGCGTCGCCGAGCGCCAACCTGCACGTGCTCAGCAGCGCCTCCGGGTCAACCGACGGTAAGGTCCTGATCCAGAACAGCAGCGGCACGACCACTGGGCGCGAGCTCGCGGAGCTCAGGAACAACGGCGGAGCGATCCTCATCCTCAAGGACACCTCCCAAACCGAGCGCTGGAGCTTTGGCACAACCGCCGCGACGTTTGTCATCGACAATCAGGCCAATACGGGGGTCGAGTTCATCTTCGGCACCACTGGCAACCTGAACATTGCCGGTACCCTCACGCAGGGCTCAAGCCGGGATATAAAAACCGACTTCGCTTCTCTCAATCCCAGAGACGTGCTCTCGCGGGTGAGCGCCCTGCCGATCTCCCAATGGAGCTACAAGACCGAGACCGCAGTGCGCCACGTCGGCCCCATGGCCGAGGACTTCCACCAGGCCTTCGGACTGGGAGCAGACGACAAGCACATCGCTCCCGGCGACCAGGCAGGTGTCGCTCTGCTGGCTGTTCAAGGGCTGAACCAGGTCGTTCAGCAAAAGGACAAGGAGATCACCGAGCTCAAGAGCCGTATCGAGACTCTGGAGAAGCTGGTCCAGGCCCTGTACCCGCCGAAGGCCGCGGTCGAGCCCGAGCGGTAGAAAGCGCCAGGTTCTTTCCTGATCCTGTAGGAGGTTGGGGGGTCATAAACCCCCCGTCCTCCGCTTTCATTCAGCTCATCTCTTTTGCTCACCGTCATCGAGCCCCAGGCGATCTGCATTCTGGGGCATGAGGGGCGGTCGTTGAAGCCCCTGCGCCGCGACATCCAGAGGAAACTCTGCGTGGGTGGTGCCCGGCTCGGCCTTTTTCATGTAGATCTTCCAATGGAATCCGCGAATCGCCGGCGGGACGATGACCGACAGGGTGAGGCCGGCTCGTTCCGCGGTCCGACGCAGCCAGCCCTTGTCGAAGATGATCGCATTCGTGGGATCGACATCGTTGATGAACAAGGCATTCTGAAACTCCTGCATCATCGGAAAGTCGGTCTTGTCGAAGAGGAACCAGGTGGTGATGGCGGTACCCCCCGAATGGAGAACGCGGCCAAGCTCGTGCAGATAAAACGTGGCGGCTTCCTCGTTGACGTGAGTGAATACGGACCACGCGAGAAAGAGGGTGACGGAGGAGGCGGGCACCGGGAACGGAAGGACGGTGGCTTTGCCGTCGGGGTTGAGGCCCAAATTGTGGATATCTTGATGTTGAAACTCGAAATTTTCGGCATGAGGAGAAAGATTCTGGCGGCACCAGTGGATCATGCCGCGGTGAAGGTCGACGCCGACGTACTTTCCGGGTCGTGGATGTTGCTGCAGGAGTTGACGGGCAATGCGGCCACAGCCACAGCCCCAGTCGAAGACAAAATCGTAGGCTTGCGGCGGGACTTCGGGAAAGAGGACGCCTCCAGAAGGGTTGTCATAGAGGCTATCCTGGGTGGCGCCGACGAGTTGACGAAGCTCGATCGGTGGTAGCGGTGGTTGATCGGGTCTACTGGTTGGCATCATGATGACTTTCGGTATCGATCGTTATAGAGAAACAAGGGCTCATCGGGGCACCGGCTGCACCGTGACCGGCAGCTCGAAGCGCTCGGCACCGCGCACCTCGAACCAGGCCACGAGCTCGTGGACGAGGTCGACCTGCAATCGATATCGGCCGGGAGCCGCCGGCAGGATAGCCTCGACCGGCAGGGCGATCGACTCGCCAGGGCGCAGCGGACGAGGCAGGTCCGAGCGGGACTGGTAATCGCTGACCACCAGGCCCCGGGCGTCGAGCCAGCGATAGCCGAGCCGCACCGCGCCGCGCGCGCCGCGGCCCGAGGGATCGGCCAGCCGTAGGTCGGGCCAGGTCTCGGTTCCAGCATTCTCGAACGAGACCAGCAGCCGGGCGCGCCGGCCGGCCGGCAAGACCGCCGGCAGCGCCACCCCACCCCACTTGACGCGGTAGAAGCCGGGCGGCCGTGCCGGGATCTGGGGCGCTTCCGCCAGTGCCAGGGAGGCTGGGAGGTGAAAAGAGCTCGCCTGCGCCAGCGCGCCGGCGAGCAGGACCGCTGCCCCGCAGCCGGCGAGAGCCCTCCAGATTCGGCGGGAGGAGCCGCCGAGTTGCGCTTCCAGCCCGGCTACCGGCGCCCGGTCCCGAGCCAGGACCAGGGAGGCGGTCGCCAGCACCGCCACGAGCGATACCAGGAGCCCGGTGCGCAGCCCGGGGGGGAAGTAGCTCAGCGTCACGACGACCTCTCCCGGCGGCACCGGCACCGCGCGGAACGCGTAGTTGGCGGCGAGGATCGGCGCCGGCTCGCCGTTGACCTCGGCGCGCCAGCCCGGCACCTGGGTCTCCGAGCAATAGACCAGGCCCGGGCGCGGGGCGCGCAGCCTGAGCACCACACGGTTGCGCAGCGTCCGCGCGGCCACCGCCGGATCGCCGGAAGCGTTGGCCTGTGGGGCGAAGCCGGGCGGGTGCTCGAGCAGCACCTCGCGGGAGCGCCGGGCCGGCAGCTCGGCGAGCGCCTGATCGGCGCTCGTCAGGCGATAGCTGGAAGTGAAGTAGTAGCGCGGCTCGGTGGCCCGGGCGAGCACCCGCGCGTAGCCGTCCCGGAAGAGCTCCCGGTAGCCGCCGCGCATCCGCGCCTCGGCGATCAGCGGCTCGTGGACCTCGCGGATGGCGAGCAGCGCGACATTGGCGGCGTCGAGCACCCTCTCGGGGGGCAGGCGGTTCGCCTCGCGCAGGAACAGGTAGGCCCTGGCCGCCGCGTAGCGCTTGTACAGATCGAAGACGCGCCCCGAATTGAAGGCCATCAGCGAATCGAGCTGATACAGCTCGAAGGCCGACCCGGCGTTGGCCGGCAACGCGCTCGCCGAGTAGATGCGCCCCGCTTGCCGGTGGGCGATCAGTTGCCGCACGTACGGTGGCGGGTGCTCCCACACGTCCCAGCGGTTCTGGCGTGGATAGGCGGTATTGCCGATCCCCTCGACGGCGAGCAACGCCAGCAGGCCGGCGAGGCAGAGCCTGCGCACCCGAGGGGAGGGCGCGGCCCCGCCGCGGCACAACGGCAGGGCCAGTCCGGCCGCGGCGGCGAGCAGCCCCACCAGCAGGTACCAGCGCAGGAGCCAGCTCGCGGCCAGGGGGTGCCTCAAAGCCCCCCGGACGAGCGCCGCCTCGGGAAGCGCCAGCACCACCAGGCCGAGGCCGCCGGCGATCACCGCCAGTTGCCGGCGCGAGACCGTACCCCGGGCCAGCCGGTCGAGGCCCAACCCCACACCCAGCGCGAGCAGCATGCCCAGCGGTATGCCGTAGTAGTGCGCGAAGTGGATGTGGTCGAGCCCGGGCAAGCGGGCGAGCGAGTGGAGCGGCTGGATCCCCACCAGCTTTGCCACCACCACCACGACTCCCCCGGCGAGCACGCCAAAGAACAGCCGTTGGTCGCGGCTCCCTTCCGCGGCGGCCAGGCCGGCGAGCAGCAGGACCACGATGCCAACATAGGGTAGCGTGATGCCGGCGGCGAGGCTGGGCATCGGTGGGTTCGCCTCGATCTTGCCGCCACCCATCAGCACTGGGGAGAGGAGCTGGCTCAGCGCGACCCAGGGCACGGAGGTCAGGGCGGCATCGGCATAGGTGTGCTCGACCTGCGGCGCTTCGCGCACGATCACGAAGGCGGGCAGATAGGCGAACGCGACGAGCCCCACGGCCAGGCCGGCGCCCACCCCGAAGCGGGCGAGGCGCCGCCACGGCTCCTGGTGGCCGAGGGAGAAGGCCACGGCGTACACCGTCGAGATACCAAACGCCGCCAGCAACAGCGGCGGGAAGCTGGCGAGCGCCATCGCGCCGTAGCCGGCGGCGAGCAGCGCCGTACGCCGCCAGCTCGGCCGCTCGAGCATGTGCCGGGTAAGCAGCAGGGCGGGCGGCAGGCAGGCCGCCGCCTGCCCGATGAAGGAGCCGACGTTCTGGCCGAGCCCGCCGCAGAACAGCACCGCGACCCCTGCTCCGAGCGCCGCCTCACGTGAGACGGCATGCTTGCGCAGCAGCGCGTAGGAGCTCGCTGCGGCCAACAGCAGCAAGGCAAGGAAATAGGCGTTCTTGAGCGCCGGAGTGTCGCCCAGCGCTACGGTTAGCAGGTAGGGAGGGAAGAAAAAAGACTGGGTCAGGTTGGCCATCGCCGGGGTCCCTGCGGCGACGTAGGGGTCCCACCACGGCCATTCGCGGCGCTGCAAGGCACGGCGCAGGAACTCGCCGCCCGGCTCCCACTGCCACCAGGTGCTCTCCGGGTCATGGAAATTCGCGTAGGGCAGCAGGTTGCGGCTCGTCCAGGCGCTGGCTGGGACGAGGCCGGGGCCGTAGTTCTGGGCCAGAGGACGGTCATCGAGCGGGTTGTAGTTGTCGCTGTAGACAAGGGAGCGGCCGGCGAAGATCACGTTGCCATAGGCGGCGGCGAGCACCGCGGCCAGCAGCAGCAGGACGGCGATCGGCTCGCGGGCCGCCGCTCGCCAGCGCCGCGGCGCAGGGGCCGGCGATAGTGGTTTGGTGTTGCGGGTCTCGCCCAAGCAACCTCTCCTAAACCACTCCCGGCGTGAACGCCAACAGGTTCGGCCGCCGCATGGCGCGCAGGATCTCGTGCTTGCGGTAGCGGATCTCGGTGACGATCAGGTCATGCGGCACCAGAATAGCCAGCGTATCTGCGCCGCGCGCCACCGCCAGCACCGAGTCGCACGCCATGCTCGGCACGAGAGGATCGTAAAGGTCAACGTCGAGCCCTCGTGACCGCAGGATCTCGAACACCTGCAGCGCCGGGCTTTCGCGAAGGTCACGCACGTTCGGTTTGTAGGTGGCGCCGAGGCAGACCACCCGCGGCTTCTCCACGCCGTCGAGAGAGGCGCAGATCTTCTCCGCGGTGCGCTCCGGCATCGAGTCGTTGAGCTGACGCGCGGCGCACAGCAGCTTGCTCTGGTCGGGACAGGCGGCGACCAGGAACCAGGGATCCACCGGGATACAGTGGCCGCCGACGCCGATGCCGGGCTTGAGGATCTCCACCCGCGGATGATGGTTCGCCATCTCGATCGCCTCGCCGGTGTCGATGCCCAGGCGCTCGCAGAGCATGGCGACTTGATTGGCGAAGGCGACGTTGACGTCGCGATAGGAATTTTCGATCAGCTTCACGAACTCGGCGGTCCTGGCGTCGGTCAGCAGAAGCTTGCCCTTGACGAAGCTTCCCAGCAATTCGGCCGCCCGCCGGCTGGAACGCTGGTCAATGCCTCCCACGATCCGTGCGTTGAAGACCGCCTCTGCCATGATGTTTCCCGGCAGAACCCTCTCTGGGCAATGGGCGAGCAGCAGGTCTGTCCCCACACCCAGACCGCTCCGTTCGAGAATCGACCGTACTACACCCTCGGTGGTCAGGGGCGGGATCGTCGACTCCACGACGATTAGATTGCCGCGGCGCAGGAAGGGGAGGATCGATTCCGTCGCCGCAACGACGGCACGCAAATCCGGAGCCTTCGTCTCATGGTCCACCGGCGTGGGTACCGCGATGACGAACGCGTCGGCCTCCACAGGCGTGGTCTGCGCCTGCAGGTTGACCTGAACCTCGGGATCCTCGAAGAAGCTCTCGAAGTCCTCCTTCTCCTCGATCTTGGCGCGGCGCTCGCTGATCTCGCGCACCACCTGCTCGTCGATATCGACGGCCGTCACCTTCAGCCCCGCCTTGGCGAGATGGAGGCAGAGAGGCAAGCCGACATAACCGGCCCCGATCACCGTCACCGAACGGAGAACGGGCAAGGTCAGAGGTTCAGACACCGTAGTACTCTCTCTGCCACGCGATGGTACGCGCGATGCCTTCCTCGAGAGGCACCGTCTCTCGATGGTCGAGCTCGCGGCGGGCGCGCTCGTTGGAAGAGCGCTTGTCGCGCGTGTTGTGCGGCTCGGAGTCGACGTAGCGCACGAGCCGGTCGGACTTGCCGCAGCGCGCCAAGATCAGGTCGGAAACCGTCTTGATGTCGTGCAGGGTTTCACCCGCGATGTTATAGACCGCCCCGGGCTGGAAACGCTCGCCGAGCGTCGCCAGGGTCCGCACGGTATCGTCAATATAGGTCGAGGTCCGCCGGTGGTCGAGGAAGACCGTGTACGGCAAGTCGTGCAGAGCGCAATAGATGAACTTGCAGATCACGCTGCGATACTCGCTGTAGGGCTCTCCGGGACCATAGGTATTGAAAAGGCGCACGGTGACGGTCTCGGTGCCATGCAGGGCGGCGGAGTTGCGCACCTGCAGCTCGTTGACCCACTTGGAGACGGCGTAGTCGTTGAGCTGCTGGATGGGGTACTGATCCGGGACGTCCTCGTGCATCTCGCCCTGATAGTCGCCATAGATCTCCGAGCTGGAGAAGATGACCATGCGAAAACGCTGCTTCTCCTGGAGCCGGATCAGGTTCTTCGTGCCCACCGCATTCGTGCGCCACAAGGTCTCGTAGAAATCCTCGCCGTTGATGCGTCCGAACTCGGCCGCGGCATGATAGACGAAGTCGAACCTCACCTCGTCGAAGATTCGCTCGACCTGCCGGTACTCGCCGACGTCACAGCGGTAGTAGTAAGTGCCCCGCACTCCGTGATGATGTGCCCGATCGAGGACCCAGACCTCGTGGCCCGCTTGGCGTAACCGCTCGGCCAGCGGCGCGCCTACCGCGCCGAGCCCACCCGTCACCAGTATTCTCATAACCTATGGACTCCTTCCCATCCAGCTTACCAGTCGAGGACAAACCATCTGCCGGTAATCCGTCTGACGAGCGCCTTGAACAGCATCTTGCCGTAGCCTGGCCCGGCCCGCAGGAACGAGAAGCTGCTCTGACCCGAGGCGCGCTTGAGGTGGCGAACGTCCACCTCGGCAACGCGGCGGGTGGCGAACCATGCCTTGAAGGTGATTTCCGGCGAGATCTCGAAGCCGCCGCTCTCGGGTCCGTAGCGATCGAAGATGCGGCGGTCGAAGGCGCGGAAGGCGTTGGTGTAGTCGGACAGCCTCAGTCCGATCAGCAGACGCGTCGTCAGCCGGAAGCAGAAGCTCCAGAAGCGGTAGATCTGCGGCACGGTCTGGTAGTTGCGGCGATGTCGGTAGCGCGAGCCGATCGCCAGCGAGAACCCCTCGTCGCGTACCTTCGCAAACATCTCCGGGATTCGGTCCACCTCGTCGGAGCCATCACCCATGGTGACCACGACGATCTGCGCGCGCGCGTGCCGCAGGCCGTAGCGGATACCGTTGCCCATGCCGCGCGGCAGCGGCTTGGCGAACGCTCGGATGCGAGGCGACCGCCACATCTGGGAGAGCGCCACCTCATAGGTCGAATCGGGGCTGGCATCGTCGACCAGAAGGATCTCGGCGTTGAGCCCGCTCTGGTCGAGCATCGCCAGCAGCCGATCGCAGACCAAGGCCAGGTTGCCTTCCTCTTTGTAGGCCGGGACGATGATGGCGAGCTCCGGCGGATCCATCGGCAGGGTTCCCGCAAGCCAGTGCGACACCGCCTCCACGATCCTCTCCGCCGGCCGGCCGCCGCGCGGCCCGAGCTCCTGCTGATCGGGATGCCCGGTGGGCAGGAGCGTCGAGCCATAGCGAGGATCGTTCAGGGCCGCCGGCAAGAGACTCTCGCTGGCGAGGAAGAACAGATCCGAGCGCTGCTTGGCGCGGGCGCTCAGGTTGCGCAGCTCCTCGGCAGTGGTCACCAGGTAGAAGACGGGAAGGCCCAGCAGGTCGGCCGCGACGGATACCAGCCGGGCCAACGGACCGCTCTCCGCCACCAGACACGCCACCGGCTGCTCGGCTTCCAAGCCGGCGACGATCTGCGCGAAATCCGGTAGCGCCACTCTTTCCTTGGAGCGCCCAACCTCGCGCGCCGACGCCGCCGGCTCCGGCCGCAGGCCGGCCAGATAGAAAAAAACCGGGGCCAGGCCCGCGGGTGCACAATCGATGGCCGGCAGCCACCGCCGCTGGGACTCATTCTCGATGGCCACCACGATCCGACCCGCAGGCGCCACCCTCTACACTCCCCTACCCCGGTCGGCGAAGCTCAACCACATCTCGGTCAGGCCGCGCCGGAGATCGAAGCGCGGCCGGTAGCCCAGCTCGTCACGCGCCCGCGAGGTGTCGGCCACGCTCTTACTCACCTCGCCTGCCCGCGGCTCGCGATGCACGATCTCGGCACTCCGGCCGGTGACCTCGATCATGGCCTCGGCGAGATCCCGTACGGTCGTGGCCACTCCGGTGCCGATGTTGTAGACGCCGCCGGGGCGACCGTGCAGGGCAGCGAGCAGGTTCGCCTGGACGACGTCCCCGACGTGAATGAAATCGCGGAGCTGATCCCCGTCGCCGTAGATGACCAGCGGCTGTCCGGCCCACAACCGGTTGAAAAAGATCGATATGACGCCCGTATACTCGCTATCCTCCATCGGCAGGCCGAAGACGTTGAAATAGCGCAGGCTCACCGCGGGCACCCCCCACAGCTCGGCCGCCAGGCAGGCGTAACGCTCCGCGGTGAGCTTGCTGAGGGCGTAAAAGCTGGCCGGCGACTGGGGATGCGCCTCGTCGATCGGCAGGCGCTGCGCCTCGCCGAAGGTGGCCGAGGAGCTGGAGTAGACGATCCTGCGCACGCCCGCGTTCCGGCAGGCGCAGAGCAACCGCACCGAGCCCAGGACGTTGGTGGCCGCGTCGCGTTCGGTCTCCGCCAGCGAGCGCACGTTACCCACCTGTGCCGCCAGATGGAAAACGTAGTCCGAGCGCGCCACCAGCTCAGCGAGCTCGGGCAGCGTACAGAGATCACCGGCGACCACGGTCAGCCGCTCGGCAGCAGGCAGGTGCTCCCGCTTGCCCGTCGAGAAGTCGTCGACCACGGTGACCTCACAGCCGGCCGAAAGCAGGACGCGGGCCAGGTTGCTCCCAATGAAGCCCGCCCCGCCGGTGACCAGGCACCTCGAGGCGGAAAACGCCCGCGCAAGGACTTCTAGCTCTTTCGTGCCCAGCTTCCTTTCGTGTCCGCTTTCGGCGCGCAATCTTATCGCATCCCGGCGACAGACTACGGCCGTTCCGACGCCCAGTGGGCGAGGAAGGCACCGATCCTCTCCGCGGCTCGCCCGTCGCCATAAGGGTTCACGGCGGTGGCCATGGCGCCGTAGGCTGCCCGGTCGGTGAGGAGGCGGGTGGCCTCGGAGACGATCCGGTCGTGATCGCTCCCCACCAACTTCGCCACCCCCGCCTCGACGCCTTCCGGGCGCTCGGTGGTCTCCCGCAGCACCAGCACGGGCTTGCCGAAAGTCGGGGCCTCCTCCTGGATGCCGCCGCTGTCCGTCAGCACGAGCCGCGCCGCACGCAAACGGCGGATGAGCTCCAGGTAGTCGAAAGGCTCGTGCAGCTCCACGTTCGGCAGGCCCGCCAGGATCTCGTGCGCCGGGCGCCAGACGTTCGGGTTGCGGTGAACCGGATACACCCAGCGGGTTTCCGGGAAAGCCTCGGCCAGCTCCCGCACCGCGGCGAAGATCTCGCGCAACGGCGCACCGAAGCTCTCGCGCCGGTGCACCGTGATCAGCACCTCGTCGCGCACCGGCTCGTCGGGCAGCAGCGCCGAAATCCACTGCAGGGCGTCGACCACCGTATTGCCGGTGACGAAGATCCTGCCGTCCGGAACCCCCTCGGCCGCGAGCAACCGTCCGGCTCTCTCGGTGGGCGCGAAATGGAGGTGCGAGACGAGGTCGATGATGCGCCGGTTCGCCTCCTCCGGGAACGGCCGGGCGAGGTCGCCAGTCCGCAGGCCCGCCTCGACGTGACCCACCGGCACACGCCGGTGGAAGGCGGCGAGGGCGCCGGCCATCGCCGTCGTGGTGTCCCCCTGGACCAGGAGCAGATCGGGTGCCACCTCCTCCAGAACCCGGTCCAGCTCGGAGAATGCCTTGGCCGACAGATCGTTGAGACCCTGGTCCTCCCGCATGAGATTGAGGTCGAAATCCGGACGCAGGCCAAAGACCTCCTGCATCTGGTCGAGCATCTCTCGGTGCTGGGCGGTGGTGCAGAGAATCGGCACGAAGCGTTGCGGAGACCGCCGGAGCTCCCGCACCACCGGCGCCATCTTGATCAGCTCGGGCCGCGTGCCGTAGAGCACCATGATCCGCAACGGCTGCCTCGGGTCAGCTCGCGTCATCGGGCGGTTACCGCGGGCTTCGCCTTGCGACGATCAGGAACTGCCCGCCGAAGATGCGCCACACGATCGGCATGCGCAGGTAGAGGCGCACCAGCCAGAGCCACTGCGGCAACCTCGACTTCGTCGTGAAAGGTAGGAATCTGTCGACGACACGGTCGAAGCTGGCGAACTTGGCCAGCCGCAGCCCTTCGACCATCGAGCGTTCGGTATAGGCACAGTAGTGATCGAAGAAATCGTAGTAGTTGCGAGAGCAATATTTGAAATTCGGCTGCAGTATGATCGCTTGGCCGCCGGGCTTCAGTACTCTATGGAACTCGACCAGCGCGTGCAGCACGTCGTCCTTCGTCCGCAGGTGCTCCAACACGTTGCTGGCGAAGACGACGTCGAAGAACGCGTCGGGGAAGGCAAGAAAACGCATGTCCTGAACGGAAAACGCCACCCTGTCGGCGACGAAGCGCCCGAACGAAGCGTCGAAGTCAATGGCGAACCTCTGCGGGCACTCGACCGCGTTGATGAACTCACCCCACCCGCTGCCGACGTCGAGCAGCCGTCCTTCCGGTCCCAGCGAGATCATACGTTGCAGAGATTCCTCGACGATGGCCTTCCAGAGCCTCCGCCGCTTGTCGAGCTCCTCTCCCTCGCTGAATTGGATGTGTGACATCAGATGACTCCTGGGCTGTCTCAGGCGTGCTCAGCACTGGATCGCGTGCGCAGCTTATACGATGGTCCGGTTGCCAGAGTCCTTTACAGACCGCGCAGCACTGAACTACGATCCGAAACTTCCGCAGCCGAAGTCAGCCCCCATGACAGAGACCACCTTCTCCCTCGACGTCTGCGTGATCGGCGGCGGTGGCCATGTCGGCCTGCCCTTCGCCCTGATCTGCGCCGACTCAGGGCTGCGCACGGTCATCTACGACGTGGACAGCAGCAAAGTGGAGCGGATCCGCTCCGGCGAGATGCCGTTCTTCGAGGAGGGCGCCGAGGAGATCCTGCGACGCGTCCTCGGCACCGGCCGGTTGGTGGTCGAGGACCGGCCCGAGCTGATGAGCCAGTGCCGGTTCCTCGTCATGATCATAGGCACTCCGGTCGACGAGCACTTGAACCCCAGCTTCTCCGCCATCGACCGCGCCCTTCAAAAATCCCGCGAACACCTGCGCGACGGTCAGATTCTCATCCTACGCAGCACCGTCTTCCCCGGCACCAGCCAGCGCATCCAGCGAACCCTCGAGGAGTCCGGCTTGCGAGTCTCCGTCGCCTGCTGCCCCGAAAGAGTCGCCCAAGGCTACAGCCTGCGCGAGTTCCGTACGCTGCCCCAGATCCTCTCGGCTTTCGATCCCGAGACCATGGCGGCCGTCCGCGAGATGTTTGGCCGGTTCACGCCATCCTTCGTCGAGATGGCGCCGATGGAGGCCGAGCTCTGCAAGCTGATGACCAACGCCTGGCGCTACATCCAGTTCGCCACCGTCAACCAGTTCTATATGCTCGCCTCCGGCCACGGAGTCGACTTCGACCGCATCCTCAATGGCTGCCGCTACGACTATCCGCGAATGGCCAACATGCCGGGCCCGGGCCTGGCTGCCGGCCCCTGCCTGGTGAAGGACACCATGCAGCTCGCGGCCTTCAGTCACAACCAGTTCATGCTCGGGCACTCCGCGATGCTGGTGAACGAGGGGTTGCCGAGTCATCTGGTCGAGCTGGCTCGCGAGCAGGTGGACCTCAGGCAGGCCACGGCCGGCATTCTAGGCATGGCCTTCAAGGCCGAGAGCGACGATCCCCGCGACTCTCTCGCCTACAAGCTCCGCAAGCTGCTCTCTCTCGAGGCCAAGCAGGTGCTGTGCACCGACCCTTACATATCCGATCCCAGCTTCTTGACCTTGGAACAGGTCCTGGCTGATGCCGACGTCCTCTTCGTCGCGACACCGCACGCGGCCTACCGGACACTGGCACCGCAGACAGAAAAAATCGTGATCGACGTGTGGAGCTGCCTGCCGAAGGCAGGAGAGCCTGCCGGTTCCTCCGCCTGAAGTGAATCTGCATTGAGAGAGTCCGGGTCGCACTGTCATGAAGAAGAACACCGTCGAAAACAACCTGCAGGTGTGGGACTTAGACTACTCTTGGCCGAGAGATGGTGACGAGTGGGACGGCCAGGCGAAAAAATGCCACAAGCCCTATGAAGAGTGGAAACGCTCCTTAATCCAAGTGTTCATCCAATCGAATGTAACACGCACCTCTACCGTTCTCGAGATCGGGCCAGGTCATGGCCGGTGGTCGAGGGAAATCGTTCCCCTCTGTGGCAGCTTGATACTGGTTGACCTCAGTCCTAGTTGCATCGAACATTGTCGATCTCTTTTTAGGGAACGAGACAATGTCACCTACGTCGTGAACAAAGGCAACGAGTTGACCGCTATTCCGGATGAGTCTGTTGACTTCTTATGGTCGTATGACGTTTTCGTGCACATCAGTCCGGCAGAAATCGACGGGTATTTTGGCGAGATCAATAGGGTCCTTCGTCCCATGAGTAGGGCTATCATCCATCATCCCGGACGCCGTCACATCTTCCTTCCCCTTCGCTTTTTACGAAGATCCCCGACAATTGGCAGCCGGCTCTATGAGTACCTTACAATGAGCAGCTTCGAAGGCGATGATGGTTGGCGCTCAGACGTCTCGCGGCTTCTGGTACGGAGACTGGCGAAGAAGCATGGCCTCATCATCGAGAACCAAGTGGTCAGATGGGGTGAGAGTCTCGGTTTCGGAGTTCCGCGATTTCGCGATGCCATTTCAATTCTGCGGCGACCGGGTTGAACAAAGCCACTGAGCTCTACCCGTCGGACTACGCCGTGCGCCAGTACACCGCCATGTGTTGACCCCGAGGGTGACCCCAATCTCCAAGCGCTTCCATTCGCCAAGGCAAGCCTTCCGCGCATCGATGCAAGTCGGAAACGCGGTAGTGGAATGGATCGTGATCGGGATAAGTCGTCCCACCGTGTGGCTCGTAGGTTCGTGGTAGCGAGGCTGGCCAATCCTCTGGACACCCGAAATAGGTCAGATAGAACTGGCCACCGGGCTCGACGCAACGCGTAAGCTCGGTGAGGCATTGTCGTAGCCAGGAAGGGGGAAGGTGAGTAAACACTGATTGAGCCAGAATGAAGGTGAAGTCCACCCCGAAGCGCCAGCCTTCGAAGCCTGCATTCGCTAATAGATTCTCGCGCGGAATTCGGTCGCGAAGACCGGCGGTCTCCAATTCGTGGTTCCCCGCAGTCAACAACGACTCATTCACGTCCAGGCCAAAGTAGTGACCAGGTTCGAGGTAGCGAATGAAGTGGAGTCCGCCCCTAAGGCATCCGCAACCGAGATCGAGCAGTCGCATTTGCGGCCGGAGTCCTCGGCCGACCAAGAAGCCAAACTGGAGGACTCCCATCTGGTCCCAGAGGCCTCCCACAAAGTCTCTATGAACTCCCTCGGCGATCTCCTCGACCGAGAGTTGCTTCTCGTATTGATTCGGCAGGTTCGTCATTGAAAGTAACTCCTCCCCATTGTAGTCAATTACCGAGACCCGCGTCTATTATCCCTATGCCAGTAATTGAAGGACACTACGATAGTCTATAATCCTCGTCGATCGTCGTCGAGCGGCCATCCCTCTCTGATCGCCAGTCCCTGTGTTCCTGAAGTTCGCAGTCAACTTCGAACCACCCGTAACGAAATGTGCTTGTGACACGCCTCTACCATTGACGGGATGCGGGAGTGCGCCTATAGTTGATTCTGAAGCCTCTTTTGCTGAACGTCGCCGGTGTCATTCAAATCCTAAAAGGAGATATCCCGTGAACAAGCGACTGTCCGTTCGTACCCTGCTGATGTCGTTCCTCGCCCTTATTACCCTGAGTGCCGCCGTTCAGGCTCAGGCGACCCGCACCTGGGTTTCCGGAGTCGGCGACGACGCCAACCCCTGCAGCCGCACGGCACCCTGCAAGACCTTCGCCGGCGCCATCTCGAAGACCGCAACCGCGGGCGAGATCAACGTCCTCGATCCCGGAGGGTTCGGAGGGGTCACGATTACCAAGTCGATCACGATCTCCAGCGAAGGCTTTGAGGCCGGAGTTCTCGTGTCGGGCACCAACGCCATCATCGTCAACGCCCCGACTAACGCCGTAGTCGTCCTGCGTGGGCTGGACATCGAAGGCCTCGGTACAGGCCTTACTGGAATCAAGGTTCTGGCGGCTGGCGTAGTCCACGTCGAGAACTGCACGATCAACAACTTCACTCAAATCGGCATCGACTTCGTGCCCACGGCTGCCGCCGCAAGCACCAGCCAACTTCACGTCAGCAACACGATCATTCGCGACAATCAGGGCGCTTCGAGCGGTGGAATCCGCATTAAGCCGGGCACCAACGTTTCGGCTATCGGCATGATCGAGAATACCCAGTTGAGAAATAACTTCTTCGGCCTCCGCGTCGACGACAACAGCAAGGTGACGGCCAAGAACACCACTGCCGCCGACAACGTTTCCTCTGCCGGCTTCCTCGCCGTCTCGACTGCGGCCGCAGTGACCCTCAGTCTCGACAGCTGCGTCGCAACCGGAAACCTGAACGGCGTCAAGGCGGATAACAGCAATGCCACGGTCCGGATCGCCAACTGCTCGATCTTCGGTAACACCAACGGGCTTGTCAACAACACTGGTGGAACCTTGGGTCACATTGTCAGCTTCGGCAACAACAACAACGCGGATCCCAGCTCCCCTGGCACTCCGAACGGCCCCAACATCCCGCAGCAGTAAAGGTACCCCTGAAGCTACCCCGGGGGACTGTAGTTTCTGGCCGCGTCAGGGCCCTCCTCGCCAAGATTGGCGGGAGGGCTTTCTGTTTTAAGGGCCTCGCCTCAGCCTACTCTTGAGGTTAAGGATCCCCTGACGAACCCTCCAGCCGCAAGTGCCCTCCATGAAGGCCACGCGTTCCTGCCAAGCCAGAAGCTCGGCCTTAAGATTCTTGAGCTCCAGCCGAAGGGCGCCAATTTCTTCCTTCAAGGTGACCCGCTCCGCCGCGGAGGCCTTGAGGTCGGATGTCGCTGCCTCCAGCTCCGCAGCTCGAACTTCCAGGATCGCGCCTATCTGAGTATGGACTCGCTCATGTTCGCGGCTGAGCCGGAAGAGGTCGCCGGCAGAGCGCTGCGCAGCAAGGAGGAGCTCGGGCAAACGCCGCCAGTAAAGATCGCGATGCTTGGAGATGATGTAGGTATAAAGGCGCCGCCTCAGTTCCTCGTCGGCCATCGCAGAGACCATGGAATTGGGACGCACGCGATAGTCAAAAGCCACGCCTTGGAGGTGTTGGAACTGCCATCCTCGTTCTGCTGCACCGATCCAAAAATCCCAGTCCTCCCAAGCCGGCAAGGTCGGGTCGTAGCCGCTGCAGGCACTCCAAACCTCCTTGCGCAGCACGGCACAAGCGTCGATGAAGTTGAAGGGCAGGATCTCGTCCAGGTTGAACGAAGGTACGTCTACCACCTCAGAGCGAAGTCCAAAGTCGTGGCGGTCTCCGTAGACCACGCCGATCTCCGCTCTGGCGTCGAGGACCTGAAGCGCAGGCCCGACGAAGCCGGGCAGCAGCCGATTGTCGGCATCGAGAGGGAGAACGTTGGGAGCGAGCGCCTGCTTGATCCCACGGTTCCTGGCAGAGGCGAGACCGCCGTTCTCTTGATCGATAACCTGATAGCCCGCTTGGCGCAGAACACCTAGCACCTCCAGCGTCCGCGGCTCGCTCGATCCGTCATTGACGACGATCAGCTCGTAGGGTTCCGGGACACTGCGCTCGGCACTCGCCACAGCCTCGATCAGGAACTCCCCCTGGTTGAAGCAGGGGATGACGACCGACAGGCGAGGGGCTTGTCCTGGCGCCAGCGCTCTTTGTATCCGAGGTTTCGCGGACCACAGGCTGGCGCCCGAGAGATCTGCGGCTCCATCGAGCTCGGCGAGGAGCGCGGTGCAATTGGGGTGGGCGGTCGCGACGAGCGAGATCAGGGGATCCTCGGGTTTCCAGGACTGGAAAAGAGCCGGATCGATCAGGCTGGCGAGCGAGGCTTCTCCGGCCTCCAGGCCAAGCCGGTTACGCAGCAGCTCGGTCAGCCGCTCGGGCTCGCGCAGCAGAGCCTCGGTGCTGAGCAACAGCGAGTGGTCACGGTGGCGCTGGTGGAACTCGAGGAGCGCACGGTTGTAGAAGGCCCAGATGCGGTAGGCGTACTCAGGATGGCTGAGGAAAACATCGGCCCCCAGGCGCTGCATCGAATCCGCGACGGCCCAGGGATGGCGATAGACGAAGACGTACCGCGCGCCTTCGAGGAGCGAGTCCCAGAAAACCAGCGCCAGAGTGGTGCGGGGATCCTTCCACCCCCAGATGCCGCCCTCGCGAGAGCGCTCGGCAACAAGGGCTTGCGCCTCCGGCCGGAAAGCTTCGAAGCCTTTGCGGTCCAGCCGCTCGCTTTCGGTCCATCCCCAGTCCGGGTGCCCGCCGTCGTCAGGCGGCGTGGAGGCGTTGAGCATCCGCCGGTTCAGCGCCAGGAAGTCCACGTCCTCGAAGTAGCCGCGCCGGTTGTTGCGATCGGCCGCGAGTTGCTTCTCCCCCAGATTCATCCCCAGGGCCGAAATCATCGAGGCGACGAGCGAGGTGCCCGAGCGGTGCATTCCCGCGACCAGGACCGGGGACGACGCCGGAGTCAACGTCCGGGAATCCGTGACGACTGCCATGAGTACGGATAGTACTGCGTCGCCCTCCACGTTTTCCTTCCCCGGACTTTCCAGGAACTGCGCAAGCGCTGACCGGAATAGCCAGCTCGATTCACAGAGGTGACGTGGTAGAGTACTTCCTCTTGCAATGATGGGTCCTCTGGCATGCACTATCGTCGCCAACAACTATCTCGCCTACGCGCGGGCCTTCACCCGTTCGTTCTTGAAACGCCACCCGCACGGCCGGGTATTCGTCCTGATCGTCGACCGGCCGCAGCCGGGGCACGACTATGGGAGCGAGCCGTTCTCGGTCCTGTTCGTTGATCAGCTCGAGATTCCCCAGTTCCCCCACTTCGCCTTCCGCTACTCGATTCTCGAGCTGAGCACGGCGGTCAAGCCGCCCTTCCTCCTCCACCTCCACCGTGCCTTCGGCATTGACCGCCTCTGCTACTTCGATCCCGACATCCTGGTGCTGGGGGACTTGGACAAGCTCTACGAGCGGCTGGGCGAGGTGGACGCGGTTCTCACTCCGCACCTGACGGCACCCATCGACGACTCAGCGGTGCCCTCGGAGCGGGAGATTCTGCTCTCGGGCATCTACAATCTCGGCTTCCTGGGCATTTCGTTCAACGAGCGTACTCTTGGCTTCCTCGATTGGTGGTCGCGCCGCCTGTACCGGGAATGTCTGCACGACGTTGCCAAGGGGCTGTTCGTCGACCAACGCTGGATGGACTTCACGCCGGCATTCCTGCCCCATGTGGAAATCCTGCGCGACCCGGGCTACAACGTCGCCTACTGGAACCTGGCCCACCGCACCGTGGAGAAACGCGATGGGGCGTGGCGGGTCAACGGCGAGCCCCTTCGCTTCTTTCACTTCAGCGGTTACGATTTCCGGCGGCCGGAGCAGATCTCCAAGTTCCAGAACCGCTTCACTTTTGCGGACCGTCCGGACATCGCCCCGCTGTTCAGACTTTACGAGGAGAGCATCCGGCGGGAAGGTCAAGAAACCCTGCACCATTACCCGTACCAGTACGGACGGTTCGACAACGGACTGGTCGTGCCGGAGGTGGCCCGCCGGGCGCTGCGGCAGATCGATCCCGAAGGTAAGCGCTGGTCCGATCCGTTCTCCACTATGGAGCCGGACTGCTTCTTCGACTGGCTGCGCCGGCCCGTAGACGACAACGCTGTTCCCTTGCCCCGCCTCGCCCTTCTTCTCTGGGACCACCGCGAAGATCTCCAAAGGTTCTTCGTCCGCCCTTGGAAAGAGGACCGCCTGCGCTTTGCGCACTGGTTCGTCGAGAGCACCAACGCCCCTGAACAGATCGATCCGGCGTTCACCGAGGTGGTGGCACGAGCGCTACGGCGGCTCGGAGAACCGATCTCGCGACAGGAGCGCAAGGAAGGGGCGCTGGAAGACCTTGCAGACCTTCTGGATCCACAGAGCTGGCAACGCCTGTCGAACCTCACCAAGGAAGAGATCGATTGGTTGACGTCCGATGCCAGCTTCGAACAGCGGCGGCGGCCTCGGGTACCGCGGCTGGCGATCGAGATGCACCGCCGCCGCGCCGACCTCCTGCGTGCCTTCCCCGATCCGCTCGGAGTCAACCGGGAGTCGATGGCCCTCTGGTACTCCACCTTCGGCAGGTACGAGTATCAGCTACCCGAGCAGGTCGTCCTCCCCATTCTGCGAACGCTGCCTTGGCGCAAACAGGCCTGGGCCCGTCTCTGGTGGGAGCGGCAGCGCCACCGCAAACCGACGAGCAAGGTGTTCGTCCCAATTGACGACACTCCAATGTATTCTTACGGTCCTTCTTCAGGGCTCACGGGTATCAACGTCATCGGCTGGGCGACGGCTCCTACGGGAGTCGGCGAGGCTTGCCGAGGCACTTTGACGGCGTTGGCGCGAGCGGGTGTCCCCAACGCGATTTGGACCCTGGATGGACGGCTCGACGGTGCGCCGGGAGCGATCGCCGAGGGGGAAAGTCAGCAGGGACTGCCGTACGAAGTCAGCCTCTACCACGTCAATGCCGACATGGTTGAGACGATACAACGCCGTTTTCCTCTGTCTTTCACTGCCGGCCGGTACCGGATCGGTTATTGGTTCTGGGAGTTGGCACACTTCCCCCTCAACTTCTCCCATGCGTTCCGTCACGTGGAGGAAGTCTGGGCCCCCACGCGTTTCTGCCAGGAGGCGTTTCAGCCCATTTCCCCCGTCGAGGTGCGCTGGGTGCCGCCGTGCGTCGTCCCGACCAAGGCAGAGCCCGCTGACCGTAAAGATCTCGGAATCGATCCGCATAGTTTCCTTTTTTTCAACGCCTTCGATGCCCTGAGCGTACCGGAGCGGAAAAACCCGAAGGGGCTTCTTGCCGCCTTCGCCCGCGTGGTCCGCAAGAGCCAGAGACCGGTCCATTTGCTGTTGAAGGTGAATCACGGCGAGGCGGAGCATGCCTACATCGAGGATCTCCAACGGCGGGCGGAGGGCCTTCCCGTCACCCTGATGAGCGGCACCCTCGGCCGCAACGCCCTCAACCGTCTTACCGCCGCCTGCGACGCCTATGTCTCTCTCCATCGTTCCGAGGGACTGGGATTGCCGCTCATCGAGGCGATGTACCTTGGCAAGCCGGTGATCGCGACCGGTTACGGCGGAGTGACCGACTTTCTGGACGAATCCACCGGTTTTGTCGTGGGCCACAACCTGACCGTTCTCGAGCGGCCGTTGGGGCCCTACCCGGCCGGTGCGGTATGGGCGGACCCGGACGTGGAACACGCGGCCGAGCTGATGATCGCCCTGGCGAACCGGCCAGCGGTGGGTGCCGAAAAGCTCGAGCCCGCCCGCCGCAGAGTCGTCGGCCTCTACGCTCCTGAAGCAGCCGGCGAGCGCTTCAAACGGGAGTTGGAAAGAATTCGCGAGGCGAAAGGTAGTCTCCTTGCAGTCTCCGCTTAGCGTCAACGGCTTCTCGTTGCGCACCGCCGGACGGGTGTTGCGGGCCGAGGGGCTGCTGGCTCTGCGCGACCGCATCTCCGATCGTTGGCGGGAGCGCAGCCGCCGGCAGTCTTTCGTTGCCGCTGGCAGTCCCTTGGGCCTGCCCCCCACCCCGGTGCTCAATCTGCTGAGCACCGCCCCCACCCCGCGTCTTGGCGGGCTCCAGGCCCAGCTTCTCCACCGCATCGAAACCGAAGCCGAGCGGCGCCCGTTGGCACTGCTCTATCCCGAGCCCGGAGCGTTTCGCCTGGAGGTGGCCGCCCGCGGCAGGCGACGCTCGCTGATGATCGCCGAGGACTTTTCCCTGTCGCCCGTGGCGCTGACGGACCCGGCCTTCGAGCGCGCCGTCGCCAGGGCCGCCGCCGAAGTCGGCGCTCGCGCCCTCCACGTCGAGGGTCTGGCCGCCGTTCCTCTCGGCTCGCTGCTCGCGCTGCACCGCGGCGGGTTGCAACTCGTCCTCTCGGTTCACGACTTCAGCCTTTTCTGTCCTCGCCCGCACCTGCTCGAGAGCCCCGAGCCGCGGTTCTGCGACTACTCGCGGGACCTTGAGCGTTGCGCGCGTTGCCTTCGCCACGACTGGCAGTTGGCTCCCGGCTTCCAGGAGACGCGGCGGTCTCTGGCGCGCGAGTTGCTTCTTGCCGCTGCGGCCGTGGTGTACCCCTCGCAGTTTCTCCGCGACCGCTATCTGGAGCTGTTCCGTATTCCGCCCGACAGGCAGCGAGTGATCGAGCCTTCAGGGCCCTTCGCCGGAGGGCCGCCGCCTTCGATCGAGCCGCCGGTGCGCCACGTCGCCTACCTCGGGAGCGTCCAGCCGCACAAAGGGGCGCTCGTCTTCGAGGAGGTCGTCCGGCGGCTGCAAGGGGAAGCCGACTCCGGGCTGCACTGGAGCGTTTACGGCGGCGGCGATCCCGAGATCCTGCTCCGCCTCCGCCGCCTTCCCCATCTCAAGGTGAGGGGCTATTACCGCGCCGGCTCGCTGGTCGAGCTCCTGAAACGGGGAAGGGTGGATCTCGCCCTGCTCCTTTCCATTGTGCCGGAGTCCTACAGCCTGGCGCTCTCGGAGTGCCTCGCCGCGGGCGTGCCGGTCGTAGCCTTCGATCACGGGGCCATCGCCGAAAGAGTGCGGAAGCACGGCGGAGGGTGGCTTGTCGAGCCGGAGGCCGGGGCCGCCGGAATCGCCTCCGTGTTGGCCTCGCTCAACGCTGGCAAGCTCCCCATCCCGAGCCCGCCAGCGACACAGAATGCCGGAATAGCTTCCTCGGGCGAGGACGCCAGCGCCTTCGAAGAGCTCTATCGTGAGCTGGGATTGAGCCGTGCGGATCTCTGCGCCGTTTCCTGACGGTTGGGGCCAACTCGGCTCTCGCGCCCGCTGCTAGGATACGCGGACCATGCACATTCCCTCTCCCCTGCTGATGATCCCCGGCCCTGTCGAGGTTTCTCCCGCCGTCCTCGCCGCCGCCGGCGGGCCGCCGCCCGGCCACACCGCTCCCCGCCTCATCGAAGCCTTTGGCAATTCGCTCAGGCTGATGCGCCAGGCCTGGCAAGCGGACGCGCCAAGCCAGCCGTTCATCCTCGCCGGCAGCGGCACCCTGGCCATGGAGGTGGCGGCGGCCAACCTGATAGAGGCCGGAGACCGGATGCTGGTGCTCAACACCGGCTTTTTCTCGGAGCGGATGACGGCGATCCTGGGCCGCTCGGGCGCCGCGGTGGTCGAAGTTGGCGCGCCGGTGGGCGAAGCACCTGGGCTGGACGAGATCCAGGAGACCTTGAGACGGGACGGTCCATTCAAGGCCCTATTCGCCACCCACGTGGACACCTCGACCGGCGTGCGCGTCGATCCCCAGCCCCTCTGCCGCCTGGCACACGAGGCCGGCGCCCTCGCCGTGTTCGACGGCGTTTGCGCTGCCGCCGGCGAGCGCTTCGCGATGGCAGACTGGGGCGCCGACCTCTACTTCACCGCCTCGCAGAAGGCCCTCGGCCTTCCGCCCGGGTTGGCGCTGATGGTGGCCGGCGAGCGGGCCCTTGCCGCCCGCGAGTCCCGCCGCGCTGGCCCGCCGCCGATGTATCTCGACTGGCACTCCTGGCTCCCCGTCCACCGCGCCTACGAGGAGGGAAAGCCCAGCTACTTCGCGACCCCCGCCACCGGCCTGGTCATGGCCTTGGAAGTTGGGCTCGGGGAGATCCTGGAAAACGGCATCGAGGAGCGGGTCGCAGCCCACGCCCGGGCCGCCGCGGCGCTACGGCACGCCTGGCGGGAGCTAGGCCTGGGAAGCGTGCCCAAGAGTGACGCGGTAACCGCCAACACCCTCTCCGTCCTGACCTTTCCCTCCGGCGTCGACGCCTCCCTGCTGCCGAAGATCGCGGCCCGCGGCGTCACCGTAGCCGGCGGCCTCCACCCGGCGGTGAAGGCCACTTCCTTCCGCATCGGCCACATGGGCTACACCGTGACGCGGCCGGACTACCTGCGGCGGACCGTCGAAGCGGTGGCTGGAGCGTTGAGCGAAGCCGGCGCCGCCGTGAACGCTGAGGCGGCCTTGAGGGCACTGGACGGGCTTGCTCTTATTTCTTCCCCTTCGCCGTCACTCTGAGCAACCGCGGCGGCCCTTCCAGCAGGAAGCGGAAGCGGTCACACCCCTTTGTCAAAGCCACGTAAACCCCTTGAAAATCAGTATTTTTGTGGTACCCTCACAGGGCCGGGATGGCGTATATCATGAAATCCGCGCCTTTGGCGCATGGGGCCCACGACGTAAGGAGTTGCCAAAGACGCCCATGCCTTGCTATCGCGAATCACGAGCCCACCGCTGGATCGCGGCTTTCTGCTTGCTCTCGCTGCCTGCCGCGGCACTCACCGACGCCCAGAGCCTCATCGGCTCGCGAGAATCACTGTTGCGCCAGGACGAGCAGGCGCAAGCGGAGGGTTTCACCTACCTGCGCACCTCGGCCGACGTTCGCGACTATGCCAAGCGCGGCCTGCTGGTGCGCCTGAACGGCAACTCGGATTACGACGTCGAGTCCGACGAAGTCTCCTTTCCGTATGCCCGGCCGGAGGTCAAGCTGTTCATCGAGCGGCTTGCCGACCAATATCGCAGCGCCTGCGGCGAAAAGCTGGTGGTAACCAGCCTCACCCGGCCGACCACGCGCCAGCCCTGGAACGCCTCGGTCCTCTCCGTTCATCCCACCGGCATGGCAGCGGATCTGCGCCGCAGCGGCAGCTCCTCGTGCCGGACCTGGCTGGAAGCCACGCTGCTGGATCTCGAGGGCCGCAACGTGCTGGAAGCCACCAAGGAGCAGTACCCGCCGCACTACCACGTGGCGCTCTTCCCCGCTCCCTACCTGCGCTCCATCAACTCGGGCGAGCTGCCGCGCGTCGAGGTCGCCTCGGTCGACGTGCCCGACGTTCCTCCGCTCCGGCACAGAACCCGGGCTCGGCATGCCGTTTCCCGGCGGTCCCACCGGTCGCATACGGCGCTCGCCGCCAAGCACACCGGCACCTCGCGGCATGCCAAGAAGGGCAAGCAGGTCCGCGTCGGCCGCGGCGACAGCCTGTGGAAGATCGCCCAGCGCAATGGCGTCAGCGTCTCCCGCATCAAGAAGGCGAACGGCGTCCGCACCCGCCATTTGAAGCCGGGGCAGGTGCTGTCGATTCCCGCCCACTAACACCTGCCGGGTTTTAGGGACGCCGCACCAAGCGGTGGGCGAAAATCTTTTGTTGCAGGCCTTTGAGCTGGAAATCGCCGAGCGGCTCAGTGCGCAGCGCACCGTTCAGCAGCCGCTGCGTTTCGGGTCCCAGCACCACGTCGCCCGGTTGGGCGACGAGCGCCTCCAGGCGGGCCGCCACGTTCACGGTGTTGCCCAGCACGGTGTAGTCGACGCGGCGGGCGCTGCCGATGTCGCCCACCACCACCGGACCGCTGTTGACGGCGACGCGCGCCTTGAAGCCGGGAAGCCCATCGGCAGCCCGGTTGGCGCTCCAGACGTCAAGCCCATCCTGGATTTCGAGGGCGGCGCGCACGGCGCGCAGGGCATGGTCCGGCTGCGCCACCGGCGCGCCGAAAAAGGCCATCACGCAATCGCCGATGAACTTGTCGAGGGTGCCGCCGGCGCGAAAGATGGCCTCGACCGCGAGGTCCAGGAAGGCGTCGAGGGACTCAGCCACGATCTCGGGCGGCGCGTTCTCGGCGAAGGCGGTGAAGCCCACGAGGTCGGCGAAGAGCACCGTGGCATGGGCGCTGCGCAAGCGTTGCATACCCTCGTCGCCGCGCTGTAGAACCTCTTCGATGACCGCGGGCGAGTGGTAGCGCTCCAAGCGCGTGCGCACCAGTTTCTCAAACTCGGCTTTCCTCGCGAAGCGGATCCGCTCCACCGCCACGGCCACGTAATTGGCAAGCGTGGTGAGCACGTCGAGGTCCCGCTCGCCGAAAGCTCCGACCTGAAAGGGTGAATCCACCTGGATCACGCCCATGATCTGGTCGCTCGACCACAGGGGAGCGCACATCGCGGAGCGGATCTGGTGCAGGCGGATGGAATCGCCTCCCGACAGCCGCTGGTCGGACTGGGCGTCGAAAGTGACGAGCGCCACCCGCTCCTGCATCACCGATCGCAGCATGGTGCGCGAAACGGGTACCTCGCCGGCCGGGCGGAACTGCACCCGCTCCTTGACCCGGGCCAGCTCGCAGACGAGCTCTCCCGCGTCGTTCGACAGTAGGATGAACCCGCGGTCGACGGGAAAGGCCTCGAACGCCAGCTCCATCACCCGGGAAAGAACCTGGTCGACCGAATCGGCGACCGTGAGCATCCGCGCCAACCGGGTGAGAAACCCAAACATGCGGTGAACGTAGGCCTGCTCGTCCGTCGCGCCCACCTGGGGAATCGCCGCCGCCGGCTGGTCGAGCCCATACGCCGCCGCGAACGCCGCGAGCGGCCGGATGATGGTGGCGTTACCGAGCCCGCCGTCGCCGTCGTCCGTGGCCGGCTTCGGCTTTACGCTCTGGGCCTCTTCCGTTTCGACCCGGATCTCGAAAGAGCCGATGCCCAGCACGTCCCCGGACCGCAGCGAAGCCTTTTCCACCGGCACGCCGTTGACGTCCACGCCGTTCGTGCTCTTGAGATCGTGGACCGACCAGCCTTCCGCCTCGCGCAGGATCTCGGCGTGATAGCGCGAAACGGAGACGTCCGCAAGCACCAGGTCGTTGTCGCTCCCCCGTCCCAGGCGAACCCTGCCGGCGGTCAGAGAGATAGCCCGAACCTCATCGTTGACGACGTAACGCAGACGTAGCATGGAATGAAGAATGATAGCAGTCCTGGGGATCGAGCGTCCTCTACGGTTTGATCTCGATTCCCGGCTGGCCGGCTTTCTTCAGCGCGGCGTTGAGCGCGGCCAGATCCTTCGTCTTCAGTGTCTCCCAGGTTGCCAGGGTGACGGCGAGCGACTTTCGCGCCTGGTCGAAACCGCTGACGGCGTCGGGCGACGGCGCGTTGTCCGCACCGTCGACGGCCGTCGCGACACCGTCCAGCGCAGCTCCGACGGCGCGCAGACTGGCGAGGGACTTCGGGGGCACCCACCACTGGCCGGGAGGCGCCGCACCCTCGAGCTCGCGGACGCGGGTCTCCAGGGCTTCGAGAGCGGCGGCGATCTTGGCGTTGGCGGCACCGCCAGCCTTGCGCCGCTCGCCGAGCGCCTTCGTCAACGCCGCGGTCTCGCGGGACGCGACGGCAAGCCGGTCTTTCTCCGCCTCAATGCGCCGAGCCAAGGCAAATTGCGCGGCGTAGCCTGCCGCCGGCAGCGAAACGCGCGGGTCGGGCACCACGGTGAGCGGCTGGGTGAGGCGCATGCCGTCCACCTCCAGCACGGCCGTGTAGCGGCCGGGAGGCGCCCAGACGCCGTCGGCCCCACGAGACGGCCCCGTTGGCGCCGCCGCCGAGGTCTGCGGCGAATAGCGCAGCGGCCACACGAAACGGTGATGGCCGGGCGCCGTGGAGAGCTGTACCGGGGCCGGCACCCACTGCGGCGCGATGGCAAGCTTGGCGAGGTCCGGTTTCGGCGCCTCGTCCGCGCTGCTGTAACGCCGCACCAGATCGCCGTGATCATCGCGGATCTCCAGGGTCACCGGCTGCTTCGCCGCCGTCTTCAGCACATAGTCGAGGATGGCTCCCGACGGCCGGTTGGCCGCCGCGGCCTCGTCTTTGGGCATGGGAGTGCCGGTGAATCCCGCCGGCCGCATCCGGATGGCCGGGGCCGGCGCGAACAGCCAGGCAGCGCCGGCCACCTGGGGCTCGAGCTGGCGCAGCGGCGTCACGTCGTCCAGCACCCAGAAGGCGCGGCCGTGGGTGGCGATCACCAGGTCCTCGCCGTGCACTTCGAGGTCGCGCACCGAGGTCACCGGCAGGTTGGCTTGCAACGGCTGCCAGTGGTCGCCGTCGTCGAACGAGACGTAGACGCCCTTTTCGGTGCCGGCCCACAGCAGCCTCTTGCGCACCGAGTCCTCGCGCACGGCGTTGACGAAGGCACCCGCCGGAATGCCGGTCACGATCAAGTCCCAGTGCTGGCCGCCGTCGTGGGTGCGATAGATATAGGGCTTGAAATCGTCCAGGCGGTGCCGGTCGACGGCCGCGTAGGCGGACTCGGCGTCGAAGTGGGAGGCGTCGAGAACCCCGATCTTGGACCACGGGGTGATCGCCGCCGGCGTAACGTTGGCCCAGTGCGCACCCTCGTCCTTGGTGCGCCAGATGAGACCGTCGTCGGTGCCCACCCAGAGGTCGTGATCGGCCAGCCGGGAGGGCGCGATCGAATAGATCACGCCGCGGCGGGGACCGGTTTGCAGATTGTTCGCAGCCGTCACCGCGTCGAGATTGGCGGGCGTCCCCGGATCCTCGCGCGTCAGATCCGGGCTGATCACCGTCCAATGCTCGCCGCCGTCTTCGGTGCGAAACAGCCGCTGGCGGGAGAAATAAAGCACGCGCGGATCGCGGGGTGAGAAAACCAGCGGCAAAGTCCAGGTTTCACGGTAACGGTTGGGATAGGCCAGGGTCGGATCGACGGATCGGGTCTGCCCGGTGCGCAGGTCGAGCTTCTCCACCCGGCCGCCGAAGAGCACGTCCGGGTCCCGCGGATCGGGCGCGAGATTGTCGCTTTCTCCGCCCGCCGTCGTCTCGCGGAAATCCGTGAGATTGATGCCGTTGAAAGAGCTGGTCCGGCTGGGAACGCCGGCGGCGCCGGAGTCCTGCTGCGAGCCGTAGACCCAATAGGGAAATCGATTGTCGGTCACCACATGGTAGAACTGGCCGGTGGGCTGGTTGAACCAGGAGCTCCACGTTTCGCCGCCGTCGACCGAGATCACGGCCCCCTGATCCACGCCCAGGATGCGCCGCTGCGGCGCCTGCGGATCGATCCACAGCACGTGGTAGTCGTCGCCGCCCGGCGCGCCCTTCACCGGCACGAACGTCTTGCCGCCATCCTCCGAGCGGTAGAGCGCCGTGTTGCAGGCGTAGACGATGTCGGGATTTCGGGGCTCGACGGTGACGCCACTGAAATACCAGCCGCGCCCCCAGATGCGAGTATCGCCGCTCGCCATGGTCCAGGTGGCGCCGCCGTCGTCCGAACGGTAGAGGCCCCCCTCGGCCGCGTCGACCATGGCGTAAACCCGCTGCGGCTGGCTCGGCGCCACGGCAATCCCGATGCGCCCCGGCTTCGCGGGCAGGCCCTGGCTGAGCTGCGTCCAGTGGTCGCCGCCATCGATCGATTTGTAGAGACCGCTGCCCGGACCGCTGGCCGGTGGATAGATGTTCCAGGGCGTGCGCCGCGCCTGCCACAGCGAGGCGTAGATCACCTCCGGCTTTCCCGGCTCGAAAGCCAGATCGATCGCCCCCGTGTCGTCTCCCTTCCCCAAGACTTTCTGCCAACTCTTGCCGCCGTCCCGCGACCGGAAGACGCCGCGCTCGGTGTTGGGGCCATAGGGGTGCCCCAGCGCCGCGACGTAGACGACGTCCGGATTCCGCGGATCGATCAGCACCCGGCCGATCTGCTGCGAGTCGGCGAGGCCGATGCGAGCCCAGCTCTTGCCGCCGTCGCCGGAGCGGTACATGCCGTTCCCTTGCGCGATATCGGAGCGCATGTCCGCCTCGCCTGAACCCACATAGATCACCCGCGGGTCTGAAGGCGCCACGGCCAGAGCGCCGATCGAGCCGATGGGTTGGCCGTCGAAAATCGGCAGCCAGGTGCGGCCGGCATCCCGAGTCTCCCAGACGCCGCCGTTGACGCTGCCGAAGTAGAAATGCTCCGGCTCACCCGGCACGCCCGCGGCCGTCAGCACCCGGCCGCCGCGAAACGGCCCGATCAACCGCCAGCGCAGATCCTGGAACAGCGCCGGGTCGACCTGGGCCCGCGCGGTCTCAGGCCGGAAGGCGCTGGCCAGCAGGAGAACGGCGGCGAGCAGACGGCGTAAGAACATGGACTCTCCTCCACACAGCAAAGGCGCGGCACGGCGCGGCGGCGAAGATCATAGCCGCATCGAGGCGCCAGCCCGACGGACGGATCGCCGACCCGCCGAACTTTGTCCCGCCCGAGCCATACGAAACACCGTATTTTTTGGAAGAAAGAAATGCGCACTCTTTGAAAGGAGGCTCGGATGAGCAAATTCGTCAGCAGGACTATCGCGGCGTGTCTGACACTGATCGCCGTGCCAGCCTGGGTCCAGGCCCAGCTACCGGCGTCGCCGCGCCGGTTCGTGGACAACCTCGACGAACGGTGCTATCAGATCACCGACCCGCCCTTGAACCTCGCGCTGCGGTTGGATCACCTCAATCCTCTCTTCGTTTCGATGCATTTGCCGTTTGAGAACGTTGTCCTGCAGAATCCCCAACAGCTTTGCGTGCCGGTGAAGAAAAACAACATCGCGCCCCCTGCGGACACCCTCCCCTTCATCCAATATATCGACTGGAAATGCTACGGCATCCAGGGAACGCCCCTCAACGTGCCGTTGAACCTCACCCAGCTCAACCCCGTGATCTCGGGACTTCTCGGTCCCAATGTCGCGGTGACCGTGCAAGAGCCGCAACAGCTGTGCGTGCCGGTGGCCAAGAACAGCACCAATCCTCCTCCCAACGTTTTGCAGCTCATCCAGTACCTGGACGTCAAGTGCTACCGGGTTACCACCAGCGTGAACAAGACCGCAACCTTGACGCTGAGCCACTTGAATCCCCTGCTCTCCACCTTGGCGTCGGAGTTCTCGACCATTGGACCGGCGCCGCAACAGCTCTGCGTCCCGGTGACCAAGAACCAGGCTCCGGTTCCGACCACCGTCATCCAATACATCCAGTACAGTGACGTTCTCTGTTATCCGGCAACCGGCGCGCCCCTGGGGCAAAACCTGACGCTTCGCCACCTCAACCCGGTCCTGATCGCAAAGGGAGTGCAACCGGAAACCGTTTTCGTCGGCAACAGCCTGAAGCTCTGTGTTCCGGTCGCAAAAAACGGCATGCTTCCGCCTGGCAACCCATAACGGCGGGACCCGCCAAGGCTTGGTGTAGGGCGCAGCCAGCCTGCGCCCTTACCTGCCCCTTTAGTCCGCGCCGCCGGGTTTCTGCACCGCGACCGTGCAGTCGCCGATCAGGTAACCTTCCTCAAACCGAGGTTCTCCTCCGAGAGACCGGCAAAAGTCGAGCACGGTCTGGCGGCGGTGCCAGTTGAGCCACTCTTCGCCGCACCAGTACTTGGAGCTGAGGAAATTGAACACCAGCCACTGACCCGTGGCCTCCCATGCCGCGCGCAGGGCACCATAGAACTGCGGGCGCGTGAGCGTGTTCAGCGAGCCCGAGAAGATCACCACGTCGGCGCCCACCTTGAGCGCTTCCGGCTGGCGCACGAAATCCGCCGCGACGATGTTGCAATTCTCATACTTCTGGCGGCGGGCCGAGCGGATCGTCGCGGGAATCATTTCCATCCCCGTGTAGTGGGCTGGGACGATTCCACGCGCCAAGAGATGTCCCAGTAAGTCCGCCCGCCCGCAGCCCACGTCGAGAATCCGCATCCCCGCCAGCGGGCAGATCCGGGAAATGACATCGAAACGAATCGTTTGCCCCTCCCGGCTGGTCCACAGCAGGGCATGAATGCCCTTCGCCCCCTGCTGGCGGGCTTCGTGGTAGGGAAACAGGTAGAAGGGGACGGAGTCGGTCGTTTTGGGCATGACGGTCAAGACATCTTTGCCGATCGAGATCACCGAACGGGCGATCAGCAGGCAGGGCCATCATAGCCGCATCAGTTGGCATTCACCTGCCGCCGCAGATACGCGGTACACTCTCTTAAGTTTTTCGAAGGGAGTCGATCGATGGGTAGATGCGCAGCGGCCTGGCGGCTCGGCTTGGCATTGCTTGCGGGCGCCGCCGCGCCGTGCTGGGCGGACGTCGTTCATCCCCTTCCCTACGACTTGCTCTATGTGCGGGCGCCGTACTTCGGGGCCGGCCCCGCGGCGGCCAACAGCGTCTGGCCGGACACGGTGCGGCCGTTGACGCCCGATCCGGGTGGCCAGCTCGTGCGGCTCCGCCGCGACGGCGTCCGCGAGGTGCTCTTTCCTCTCGACCGCTACCGCTCGCTGATCGACACTCCCGCGCACACGCCACTCGCGGCGGGGTCCGTCGCCGATCTCAACGTCTCTTTCGACGGCAAGTGGGTGCTCTTCACCTGGTACCACGACCTCACCCGGGTCAATCCGCAGCGAGGCGACGGACCGTTCCTCTCTCTCGCCGGGGCAGATCTCTACAAGCTCAACCTGGGGACCGGCCAAGTGGTTCGCCTCACCCGCCAGCTCCTCACTCCCAATACCGGCAACGGCGCTCGATTCACTCCTGGCGACAACAGCGGCAATCATCCGCGAATCGGCGTCTTCAACACCGGCGCCACCTGGACGGGCGGCAATCGCATCGTCTTTACCTCGAATCGCAACAATTTCGTTCCGCCCAAAGAGCTCGGCAGCGGCCAGCGGACGCTGCAGCTCTTCGCCATGGACGACGACGGCGCCAACGTGGAGCAGATCGGCCATCTCAACCTCGCCATGGCCCTCCATCCCCAGGTGCTGCTCGACGGCCGCATCGCCTTTTCGAGCTGGGAGGAGCACGGGCTGCGCGATCCCCGCCAGTTCCCGCTCTGGGTGATCGGTCCCGACGGCCGCGGCTGGATGAGTCTCTCCGGCTTCTCCGAGGACTCGCTCGTCCACCACTTCGTGACCCAGATGCCGGGCGGCGACCTGGTGGTCACCCGCTACTACAACCTCAACAACAACGGCTTCGGCGACCTCGTCCGCTACCCGCTCGATCCGCCGGGACCGGCCTTCGGCAGTCCGGACGCCACCTTCTCCGACGGCGGCGACGGCAAGACTCCTTTCGAGCGCACGGGCCAGGTGCGGCTCACCCCGTTCACTACGCCGGACGACTTCCCGGCTCCCTGCCCGGGCTGGGAGAACGACGTCTACGGCGGTTCCGGCATCGAGCGTCCGGCCCCCTGTGCCGGCGCGGACCGCCGAGGCAAGTTCACCCATCCGGCGGCGGCGCCCAGCACCTCGGGCGATCCCGCCAAGGCGGACCTTCTCGCCGTCTACGCGCCGGGTCCCGCCAATCACAACGGAATCTACGTCTCGCTGGGCACCGCCTTTCCCCGCTATCACGCGGAGATCGTCCTGCTTCCCGACGGCGCGCCGGTCCCCGTGCCGCCCACGGGCCAACCGGGTCGGCCACCGCAGCTCGTCACCGTCCTCGCCGAGGACGGCTTCAACCTCCAATGGCCGCGGCCGGTGGTGACTTGGCGCCAGCTCTACGGCGTCGACGCTCCGGCCGCGCGGCCGGAGCTGACGGACGAGGCGATCCGCGCCGAGCGCCTCACACCGGGCGAGCCGTTCGGCCTGCTGGGCAGCTCCTCCCTGTTGTGGCGCGACACGGCGCCCTCGCCCGGCCGCTTCTGGGACGATCGCGATCCGTTCAACACCGGCGACTTCGCCCCGTACCGCTGGGTCCGCCAGGGAACGGACGCGGGGATTTATGGGGACGACGACGTCTGGGCCGTGCGGCTCCTCCTCCAGCTGCCGGCGACCGACCGGAGCTATCCGAACAACCGCCGCAACTTCTACGTCGTGGGCGGCGAGCGGATGCGCATCCTGGGCGAAATCCCCGTGCGCAAGCCCGGAGCGCCGCACGTCCTGCGGCCGGACGGCTCCTTCGAGGAGGACACCAGCTTCCTCGCCAAGATTCCGGCCGACGCGTCGGTCACCTTCCAGACCCTCGACCGCCGGGGCATGGTGCTCAACATGGCCCAGACCTGGCACCAGGTACGCCCCGGAGAAGCGCGCTACAACTGCGGCGGCTGCCACGCCCACAGCAAGCAGCCGCTCGCCTTCGAAAGCACGGCGGCGGACCTTCCAAGCTACGCCATTCCCGATCTTGCCCACACCACGCCGCTGCTGACTATCTCCGATACAGGCCAGCCAGGAATCCGCACGATCGCCGCTCACCAGATCACCGTCGAGTGGCACCGCGACGTCGAGCCGATCCTCGAAAGGCGCTGCGCCTCCTGCCATGGCGGCGCGAGCCCGGCCGCGGGGCTGTCGCTGACGCGATCCACGACACCGGTCGAGCGTGACGGCGTCTCCTGGCCGGGGGCTTATTACCGTCTTGTCCTGGACGCCGCCGCCGAAATGTCGCCTGCGCCTCCAGGCGGTGAATCGCAGTGGTATCCACCGCAGCTCACTCGCTATCTGCGAGGCTTTCAGTCGCGGCAGAGTCTGCTGACCTGGAAGATATGGGGCGAGCGCCTCGACGGCCGGAGCAACGAGACGCGGGCGGATGATCTCGACTTCGCCCCCTCCGCCGCTCATCCGGCCGGCGGCGTCGCGGGAATGACCTTCGACGAGAAGATAACCCTCGCCCGCTGGATCGATCTCGGAGCGCCCATCGATCTCGGCTCACCCTGGGGATTTCTGGAGGACGACCTGCGGCCCACCCTGGTGGTGCGCCCCTCCGCCGTGCAGGCGAGGACCGCCAAGACCCTCGACTTCCTGGAGATCTCGGCCTTCGACGCCGAAAGCGGCGTAGTCGCCGGCAGTCTCACTGTGATCTGCAACCACAAGCTCGGCTCGTTCCGCGCCGGCGCCAACCTCGCCGCCGGAAAGCCGATCGACCCTCAGGGTTCCGTCCTGCGCCTGCTCCTGCCTCGGCGGGTGAATCTCACGGAGAAACCGGTCTTCACGGTGAGCGTCCGCGACGCCGCCGGGCATACGACACAGACCGTTCGCAGCTTCGCGCCGCCGCCCCGTTAGCAAGCTGGGGCGGAGGTCTCGATATTGATGCCAGCCAATGTAGAGACGCCCCGCGGGGAACCCCGCTGGGGCGTCTCAGAGGCGGCGACATCGCTGAATTCTCGATACCGCCCCGCGGGAGCATCGTGATTTAGGGAACCACGGCCGTGATCTGAAACCTTTCACTCGCCCCGCCGGCACATCACGATCTGCGGGGCCGTTTTTTCCGCCTCGGAGACGCCCCACGGGGTACCCCGCGGGCGTCTCTACATTGGCTGGCGCCCTCGACGTGAGCCGGGTCTGTCTCGCTGCTAGAAGAGGAAGCCGGGGTGCATTGTGATGCTCTGCGATAGCAACGTCTGGCTGGCACCTGGCCAAGCACACCGTCCACAGGCCTGAAGGGCCGAGATCCTCACAGATTCAGGCTCC